>LWDU01042295.1_pt1 | contig 51853 bp, 45 predicted proteins | sample 727161 | NCBI WGS metagenome assembly LWDU01 (sample SAMN04566230, study PRJNA314399) | hydrothermal vent metagenome | isolation source: deep sea hydrothermal plume seawater | place: Mexico: Gulf of California, Guaymas Basin | collected 2004-07-11
TGTCGGTATTGCACCGATTAGCAATCCTAGAATTGTGACTGTGGTAGTTGTGAATGAACCTCAAGGTCAGAAATATTATGGGGGCCAAGTTGCAGCCCCAATTTTCTCTTTGATCGTTTCAGGTGCGCTCAGAATTATGGGTATACCACCGGATGAGAATACAAAATTTTGAGTTGTAAATATTCGAGATATTGAAGTAGTAAAAAAATTTGAAATTAGTTTAATCTAAGTATTGGTTAATAAATCGGAATAAAAATTGTTTCTATTCTTTGCAGATCAGCTTACCGAGTTCTACTCAGCGTTTAACGCCTTAACTTATATCACTACCAGAGGAATATTGAGTGCACTCACAGCTCTAGTAGTTTCTTTTATTATTGGTCCTAAATTGATACAAAAACTGAGTCTCAATGGTATTGGAGAATCGATAAGAAAAGATGGGCCTGAAACTCATTCACTTAAAAGGGGGACTCCGACAATGGGAGGATTACTCATCCTCTTCTCAATTACGATCAGCACACTCATTTGGGGGGATCTTACGAGCAGGTACATTGTCAATGTTTTGTTCTTAACAATCGCTTTCGGACTCATTGGGTTTGTTGATGATTATGTAAAATTGAAAGGAAATTCAAATGGTATAAGGCCAGCGATAAAGCTCATATCACAGTTTTTTGTAGCGTTTGCATCAGTATTTTTTTTATTTAGTTCGATTCAATCCCCGGTTGAAACAGAGTTGGTCATCCCTTATACAAATAATGTAACACTTCAAATGGGGTGGCTCTTTCTGCCGTTTTCAATTTTCGTTATTGTAGGATCAAGTAATGCTGTAAATTTAACAGATGGTTTGGATGGTCTTGCCATAATGCCCACTGTTATGATCGCAAGTGCTCTTGGTATTTTTGCCTACGTGGCTGGAAATATTAATATGTCCGACTACTTGGGTGTACCTTATATCAAAGATGCCGGAGAGGTATTTATCATTTGTGCTGCAATTGCCGGTTCTGGTTTGGGGTTTCTTTGGTTTAATACCTATCCAGCTCAAGTTTTTATGGGTGACGTGGGTGCTCTCTCGCTTGGTGCAGCCCTAGGGCTTATTGCAGTAATAGTCAGGCAGGAACTGGTACTGGCTGTAATGGGTGGAGTTTTCATCTTAGAGACAGTTTCAGTCATTCTGCAAGTTAGTTCTTTCAAGTTAACAGGTAGAAGAATGTTTAATATGGCTCCTATCCATCATCATTTCGAATTGAAAGGCTGGGCTGAACCCAAAATTATTGTTCGTTTCTGGATTATCACAGTTATCCTCGTTTTAATTGGTTTAGCAAGTCTAAAACTAAGATGAAGTAATTCAAATAGATCCGGGAACAAATGTAATCAGTAGGGTGAGTAAAAAAAGAAACAGTTTAGTCCTGCAAAATATTGATAAATTGCTGCTGATTACAATTATCACTCTTTTGATGGGTGGTCTAGTGATGATGACTTCTGCTTCAATGCTAGCTGCAGATAAAGCTTTTGGTGAACCATTCCATTATTTATATAAGCAAGGTTTTGCAGCATGTTTAGGTTTAATTGTCGGGTTTTCATTCTTTTTAATACCAACTAACTTTTGGGAAAAACTGGGAATTCTCACTCCCTTGATTGCGCTTGGACTGTTAGTAATGGTTTTTATTCCAGGGATAGGTTTGGAGGTCAATGGAGCAACAAGGTGGATTAAATTGGGTCCTTTGCCAAATATCCAAGTTGTAGATCCAGCAAGATTTTTATTTCTTTTATACATTGCTGGCTATTGTTTCAGACAGCAAAAACAGGTAGAAATGAATTTTGTCAGCTTTATTAAGCTTATGATTTTTGTCATACCCGCTTGTATATTATTGCTCCTGCAGCCTGATTTTGGATCCACCGTCATTTTATTAGGTATTGTTGCAGCCTTATTTTTTGTGGCTGGATTTAAATTTAGATACTTCATCGTTTTAATAACGGCTTTGGCTTTAGCTTGTTGGGTACTGATTGTCGCATTCCCATACAGGATGGATAGGGTTTCATCGTTTCTCGAACCTTTTAAAGATCCCTTTGGTGGAGGGTATCAATTGGCCAATTCACAGATTGCGATAGGACAAGGTGGATGGTTGGGCGTTGGTTTGGGAGAAAGTATTCAGAAACTAGGGTATTTACCTCAAGCCTACACGGATTTTATTTTTGCAGTTATCGCAGAAGAGTTGGGAATGATTGGTGTTTTATTAGTTGTGGGGATATATGGCTTGATGGTTTGGAGAATTTTTTTCATCTCTTTGGAAGCAATAAAAAATAACAGAGTTTTTCAAGGTTACCTATCATTCTCAATAGGTATCTGGATAACGGCACAAGTTATGATACACATAGGAGTTAACTATGGAGCCTTACCGACAAAGGGACTGATCCTACCATTAATTAGTTATGGAAGTAGCAGTATGATAATGACCTTAATAACTTTGGCTGTAGTCTTAAGAATAGGGTGTGAGAATCCTAGAACTAAAGTAAACAAAAAAATTGGTAATTAAGCAAAAGAGTTATTCAATTATTATTGCTGCCGGTGGAACCGGAGGGCATATTTTTCCTGCCTTAGCTATGGCTAACCATTTTAAGGAAAACGGGCATAAGGTTGTTATTGCAGGCACTGGTAATGAATTAGAAAGAAAGATATTCAGTCAAAGCGATATTGAGGTTGAGTATTTTGAAGCTCGAAAAATAAAGCGTAATGGGCTTATGACTTTCTTAGATCCTAAAATATATCAAACAATATTTAGACCTGATGCGAAACTGATAAAGTTCTTAAAAGGCTTTGAGCCTGATCTGGTGTTAGGTATGGGGGGCTATCCATCCATAAGCACATGCACTGCTGTCAATGGATCTGATAGGACTGTTGTAGTCATTCATGAGCAAAATGCAAAAGCAGGTCTTGCAAATCGATATCTTGCATGGACAGCTGCATACGCTGTTATAGAGGGATTGCCAGGGGCAGTCGGTGGAATAACAAAATTTTTTACAGGTGATTGCCAATATTTAGGTAATCCGGTTCGACAAGAAATCATAGATAAAAGACAACCTTCCAGAGAATTTCCAGATAAATCCAAGAAACCTCGAATATTTATTTTAGGAGGGAGCCAAGGAGCCAGGTCTATTAATTTTGCAGTTCCTAAAGCCATGCATTTATTAAGCAAGGATACACCAGTTGAGATAACGCACGATACAGGAGAGGCAGATTATGAAAAAGTTAAAGAGATATATAAAGATTTTAATATAAAGGCCAAAGTCTCAAAGTTTATTGATGACATTTCACAAGTATATAAATGGGCTGATATAGTGATCGGTAGAGCTGGTGCAATGACAATATCAGAGCTTTCTGCGTTGGGCCTCCCATCAATACTAATTCCATATCCACAAGCAACTGATAACCATCAGTTTTATAATGCAAAATTTTTAGTTGATAAAAATGCTGCAGAAATGATCTTAGATAAGGATCTTAATCCTGAGAAGTTGGCTCAAATCACCAAAAGTTTTTTTTTAGAAACGGACAAACTCAAAAAAGCATCAATGGCTGCTTATGACGAAACTTTTGTAGAGGCAACAGAAAAAATTTCAGATTATTGCATGAGTATCACTGAAAAAGGGCCTTATATTGTTCCCACTGTTTCTGAACTGTGAAATTGTTAAAGGATATTGCACAAAAATTTGAAGGCGATTGCTCTTACGATGAGTCCATGGCAAAACACACATCTTGGAGAGTTGGAGGTCGCGCCGATCTGTTTTATTCTCCCAAAAGTAGAAAGGACTTAGTTTATTTTCTATCCTGTATTGATCCAAATTTACCTATTGCCTGGATAGGAAGAGGCACAAATATCTTGGTACGAGATGCTGGCATCAGAGGGGTTGTAATAAGTACAAAATCTTTTCTAAAGGAAATTGAAAAGACTTCAGAATATCTTTATAAAGTCGAGGCAGGTGTGGCATGCGTTGAGCTAGCTCTTTTCTGTCAGAAAAATGGTATTGGACCTGCAGCATTTTTTTCCGGTATACCTGGATCCATCGGTGGTGCATTAACCATGAATGCGGGTTCATTTGGTATGGAGACATGGGATTTGGTAAAAGAGGTGGAAGTAATTAATGAGAAAGGCGATATTAGTTTTTTAGAAAAAGAAAGTTTTGATATTGCATATAGGACAGTCACTTTCCCCTTCAGATTATGGTTTTTATCTTGTTCAATGTCTTTATCGAGTGATGAACAAACGACCAAAGATAATTTGATAGAGTTGAGGAATCAAAGAATAAGGACACAGCCTCTAAGTGAAAACACATGTGGATCTGTCTTCAAGAACCCACCTGGTAATTATGCAGGAGCATTGATTGAAGGATCTGGCTTAAAAGGGTTTAAGATTGGATCGGCATCTATTTCTGAACAACATGCAAATTTCATAGTTAACGAAGGAGGAGCAACGGCTCGTGATATTGAAAATTTGATTAAACACACAAGACAAGCGGTAAGAGAAAAATTTGACATTGATTTACAGCCAGAGGTAAGGATCATAGGCGAAGCTTCATAGAGTGAATAAAGTAGATAAAAAAAGTAAGGAGAAATTCGGAAAAGTGGCCGTACTCTGCGGTGGTTATTCCTCCGAAAGAGAGATTTCATTGATTACAGGAAAAGCCGTTTGGCAAGCATTATTGAACAAAAATATCGATGCTTACCGAGTCGATACGAAGAATGAATTTTTAAATCAGATCGCTGAGAGCGATTATGCATCAGCTTGGATTGCTCTTCATGGGTTCGATGGTGAAGATGGAAAAATTCAAAGTCTTTTAGAAATCATGGGTATCAGATATACCGGCAGTGGTCCTTTGGCTTGTTCGTTAACCATGAACAAGTTATTTACCAAAAGACTTCTTCTTCAAAATGGTTTTAAGACTCCAGATTTTAAGTTGGTAACTCATATTAATCAGTTTGAAGAAGTTGCAGATCTTTTAAAGACACCCTTTGTTTTAAAACCGTGTTCGCAGGGATCCAGTATAGGGGTTTCTATCATTGAAAATAAAAACGATTTTGAAAAGGAGTTCCAAGCTCTCGAGAAGTTTAATGATTGGATAATTGCAGAGTCCTATCTTTTGTATTCTGAATACACAGCAGCATTTTTAAATGAAAAAATTTTACCGTTGATTAAAATCGATGCCAGTCATGAGCATTTTTACAACTATGAAGCAAAGTATTTTAGCGACGAAACAAAATATATCTGTCCAAGTGGATTAGACCTACGAGTTGAAGAAAGGATACAAAAAAGGTGTTTTAATGCCTGTAAACTTTTCGCTATAAGGGGATGGGGAAGAATTGATTTTTTTATAGATCACAATGATGAGCCCGTTATTCTGGAGATTAATACGGTCCCAGGAATGACAACTCACAGTTTGGTACCCATGGCGGCATCTGAGATCGGTATTGATTTTGATCAGCTCTGTTTTGATATTTTGGCAATGAGTGCCGTTTAAAGTGAATTTTTTTTCTAAAAGTAAAAAAAAGAATAAGAAACTTAAAAAAAGGGTTTTCATTGGCAAGTTGTCAAAGTTAAATTTTTTCCGAAACGTTCCCAAAAAATTTTATTTTAAGATTGGTTGGATTGGCTTATTAACAATAGTTTTGTCCTTATGTTTTCTTGCTCTGAATCGTCCTATTGAATTAATTAATGTTAGCGGTGATTTGAAGAGAGTTCCCTTAAAGTCGATTGAGAACAATACTAACAGCCTTCGCAATAAGGGATTTCTAAGCTTCAATGCATCTGAAGTCAAGGAGAAAATTGAGTCATTGGATTGGGTCCAATCAGCAGAAATTATAAGGCAATGGCCAAATAAAATTGATATTAAGATCACTGAAGAGAGTTTGTTGGGTATATGGAACGATGATTTAATTTTGAATTCCTCAGGAAAATTATACGTTGTAGACAAACGCAGCGTCCCAACAAATATCCCTAGGCTTAACGGCCCTAAAGGTTCTGAAAGAGATGTCATGAATTTATTTATTAAAATAGACACACTGCTTACAGGAAGGGGTCTTTATCTAGAAGCATTAACTTTAGATGTAAGGGGATCTTGGAGTTTTACTATCAAGCCAAAAATTGAGATAAAATTAGGAAAAACAGAAATCGACCAGAAATTAGAAAGACTTTTTTTAGCTTTGGATCAAACTCTTTTAGCAAAAATTAATAAAGTTTCTTATATTGATCTTAGGTATTCAGAAGGTTTGGCTATTTTATGGAAAAAGTGAGTTAAATTATAGATTCATGTCAAGAAATAATGGAAATGAAATTATTGCTGCCTTAGACATAGGCACATCAAAAATTTTAGCACTTGTCGCTGAGATAAATGAACAGAAGGAATTAAAAGTTATTGGCTTTGGAACCGAGCCATCCAGGGGTTTAAAAAAAGGCGTGGTTGTTAATATAGAGGCAACGGTAAATTCAATTGATCAAGCCATTAGAGAAGCAGAGAAAGTTGCCGATTGCGAAATTAATACTGTTTTTGCTGGTATTGCAGGCAGCCATGTCCGAAGTTTTGATGGTCATGGCATCGTCAGAATTAATGAGGGCGAGGTCTCACAAGAGGATATTGATGGTGTTATCGATGCTTCTCAAGCGATGAGTATTCCTTCGGATCAAAGAATATTACATGTATTGCCCAAAGATTTTGTTATTGATGGTCAAGAGGGAGTCCGTGAACCCATTGGTATGTCAGGTGTTCGGCTAGAAGCAGATGTTCATATTGTAACTGTCTCCCGAAGTGTTGAGCAAAACATTATTAAATCCATGGAGAGATGTGGGCTGGAAGTTCAGCAGATTATCCTAGGACAATTAGCTTCCAGCTTTTCGGTATTGTCCAATGATGAGAAAGATCTTGGTGTTTGTCTAGTTGATATTGGAGGCGGGACTTCCGATATCGTGGTGTTTATGGGTGGTCAAATTGTTGCAACCAAGGTTATTCCAATTGGAGGCAATCATGTGACAAACGACATTGCTTACGCTCTAAGAACACCAGAAAAAGAAGCTGAAGAAATCAAAATTAAACATGCTTGCACCACCTCAAAGATGGTCAATAAAGAAGAGCTGATAGAAGTTCCTAGTGTTGGAAATCGCTCCCCCAGACAAATAGAATTAGAACGCTTGGCCTCGGTGGTACAAGCTCGTTATGAAGAATTATTTGCAGTGATCAATGACGAGATCGGAAAAATGAATATAGAAAAACTGAGAGCAGGCATAGTCCTCACAGGAGGAACATCACAACTCAATGGAGCCAAAGAATTAGCTGAAGAAATATTAGAAACTGACGTCAGGGTGGGCTTTCCAAAAGACATGAATGGGACTTTCGAAAACATCAATAGCCCTATCCATGCTACTGGGGTAGGATTACTCCTCTTTGCATTGGAAAAGTATAAAAATAACCCCCACGACCTTATTAAGCAAAAAGCATTGGAATCACCTTGGCTGAGAGTCAAATCCTGGCTGAAATCCAATCTTTAGTGATCTAAACTATGAATTATTGGCATGATAATAGTATAAATAATTTGTTTCATTTGTTTTTTTTATGATAACCTTGTCGTGTTTTATTTATATGATTTTAAAAGAGTTTTTATTCAATTATCTATCCATTCTTAGCGAGTGTTAAAGCAAAGAACATTGTCGAATAGTATCAGAGCTTCTGGTGTCGGTTTGCACTCAGGAGAAAAAGTTAATATGACCTTGAGGCCAGCGGCTAAAGATACTGGAATAATTTTTCGAAGACTTGATATAGAACCTATTCAACAAATACCAGCTCTTGCTAAGAGTGTAATCGACACAATGCTGGGTACCACCATAGCTAAGAAAAATGCTTCAGTCATGACAGTGGAACATATACTCGCAGCTTTTGCTGGTTTGGGTATTGATAATGCGTTAATTGATCTGGATGGCCCTGAAGTTCCAATCATGGATGGAAGTTCAGCTTCTTTTATTTTTTTGATCGAATCAGCAGGCATTGAAGAACAAAATGCATCTAAAAAATTCCTAAGAATTAAGAAAAAAATAAGAGTAGAAGACGGTGAAAAATTTGCTGAGTTTAAGCCTTACAATGGCTATCGTATTTCATTTGAAATTGATTTTGATCATCCCATGATCAAAAGTAAGTTGACTAAATTGAGTGTCGATTTTTCAACTCTAACGTTCCTGAAAGAAATCAGTCGTGCCCGAACGTTTGGTTTTCTCAAAGAAATAGAAACCCTACGCTCTAAAAACTTGGCATTGGGAGGCAGTCTTGACAACGCGATTGTATTCGATGACTACAGAATTTTAAATCAGGACGGACTACGGTATCAGGATGAGCTAGTGAGACATAAGATTTTGGATGTAGTAGGAGATCTCTATTTGATGGGCCATATTTTGGTGGGTGAATTTAATGGTTATAAATCTGGTCATGAATTAAACAACAAATTGATACTTAAGCTTTATACAGATCAAACCGCTTGGGAAGAAATCGAGGAATCAGAGATAACAGACATTCCTATCTCATATTGGACATCAGCTTTGGGAAGAACCTGATCCCTATCTCGAGCTGATCTTTATTTTTTGAGGAACATTGCCGAACTTTTTGCATAAAGCTCTTATTTCCTTTTCTTCATATCTAAGCCTTGCAGCAAACTCAGGCGAGCTTGTCTTAATAACTAATATGCCCGAGTTATTGATGTAAGCCGAAACTATATACCGACCAAAGTTTTTAAGATTTTTTTTCAGGTATCTAGAGAGTGAAGATTTTTCCTGGGCAATTTCAGACAATTCCTCAAGATTCGAATAACTTGCATTAATGATTTCAGAAATATGTTTTAGTTTATCGCTTTGCACAATCCTCTAGAGTGTAGTTAGATAGCAAAAATTTTTTATCCATGAGGGTATAATAACAGCAGAGTAGAATCATGAATATTATCAAGATTGTTACGACTAACCTCCAAATTATCTAACTCAGTTGAGAGGCTGCTTTTGAAAGGATTTTTTACAAAAATATTTGGTAGTAGGAATGAGAGACTGCTAAGCGATTATTCAAAAATCGTTACACAAATCAATGCACTTGAATCTGAAATGCAGAATTTGTCAGATGGCGATCTTCGATTAAAAACAGGGCAATTTAAATCAGAATACCTTGATGATCCAAGTTTAGATGGGCTTTTGCCAAAAGCCTTCGCTGTTGTTAGAGAAGCTTCAGTTAGAACCATAGGAGAAAGACATTTTGACGTCCAGTTGGTGGGAGGTTTAGCTCTTCATTTTGGGAAAATAGCAGAAATGAAAACTGGTGAAGGTAAAACACTTGTCTCCACTTTACCTGCTTATCTCAATGCTCTTACTGGGAACGGAGTTCATATTGTTACCGTTAATGAGTATTTGGCAGAACGTGACGCTGGGTGGATGGGCCCAATTTATGATTTCCTAGGTCTCACTGTTGGCTGTATAGATAGTAGTCAGAAGCAGTCAGAAAAAAGACAGGCATATCAGTGCGATATTACCTATGGGACAAATAATGAATTTGGTTTTGATTATCTCAGAGATAATTTGGCTTTTGACAAAGAAGGCCAGATGCAAAAACAACTCAGTTTTGCCATTGTCGACGAAGTAGACTCCATTTTGATTGATGAAGCCAGAACCCCTTTAATTATCTCAGGACAAGCTGATCAGGGAACTGAGCTTTATGTAAAAATGAATCAAATTGTTCCAAGACTTAAGCCAGCAATAGATGAAACTGAGGTTGGGGATTACACAGTTGATGAGAAAACCAAACAAGTTTTCCTAACTGAAGAAGGTCACGACAACGTCGAACAAGTTTTAACTGAATTCAGAATACTTGGAGAGGGCGAAAGCTTATACGATCCCGCCAACATAAGACTCATGCACCACATCACAGCAGCTCTGAGAGCCCATGCTTTGTATAAAAAAGATGTCGATTATATTGTTCAGAATAATGATGTTGTTATTGTGGATGAATTTACCGGCAGAACAATGTCAGGAAGACGATGGTCAGATGGTCTACATCAAGCGGTGGAAGCAAAAGAAGGTTTGGTGGTAAAAGAAGAAAATCAAACAGTGGCATCCATTACTTTCCAGAATTATTTTCGACTCTATAACAAATTATCTGGAATGACGGGAACAGCGGATACCGAGGCTTTTGAATTTCAGCAGATTTATGGCTTGGAAGTTGTTGTGATCCCAACCCATGAAATAATGATTCGCCAAGACGACTCTGATTTAGTCTATCTAAATAAAAAGGATAAATTTAAAAATATAATTAAAGATATCGAAGATCGTCAAGCGAAGGGACAACCAGTTTTAGTAGGAACCGCGACAATAGAAAATACAGAATATATATCCAAATTATTAAACCAAGAACAGATTAAACATCAGGTCTTAAATGCTAAACAGCACAAGAAAGAATCGTTGATTATAGCTCAGGCTGGTAAAACTGGTTCTGTTACCATAGCCACAAATATGGCAGGGAGAGGCACGGACATCGTTTTGGGAGGAAATTTTGAATCAGAATTAAAAATTGCCGGTAATGAAATAGACGACACTGAACATAAACGCCTCAAATCAGTATGGCAAGACAACCATGATGAAGTCATTGAACAGGGAGGGTTGCACATTATTGGAACAGAGCGCCATGAATCGAGACGAATCGACAATCAATTGAGAGGTCGTTCAGGGCGACAGGGTGATCCTGGTTCAAGTCGGTTTTACCTGTCTCTGGAAGATGATTTACTTAGAATTTTCGGAGATCCAGAGAAAACGCAAACTATGTTGTCCAGAGTTGGAATGGAAGAGGGGGAAGCCGTGGAGAGCAGACTCTTAACCAAGCAAATTGAACGTGCTCAGAGGAAGGTGGAAGCGCATAATTTTGATATAAGAAAAACGTTGCTCGAATACGATGATGTTGCTAATGATCAGAGATCAGTTATTTATCAGTTGAGAAATGACATCTTATCCTCCGACAACATCAGTGATGTTATATCTGGGATTAGTGAGGAAGTCATCCAAGAGATGGTAAAGCAATATATCGATCCTGATGTGCCAGAAGATCAATGGGATTTAGAAGGTTTGAGTAAAGCGATTAACAGTGAATTTACCATTGAAATGGACATCGAAACCATTGTTAATCAGGATGACACTTTAGAAGATGAGCAGATCTGGAAGACCGTACTTAATCAGTACAACAGGCATTACGATTCGAAAGAGCAGTCAATCGGTCCAAAACCCATGAGAGAGATAGAAAAAGCGGTTATGTTGCAGCAACTTGATTTTCATTGGAGGGAACACCTGGGAGCAATGGATTATTTAAGGCAAGGGATACATTTACGAGGGTATGCTCAGAAAAACCCAAAGCAAGAATATAAAAAAGAGTCTTTCGAAATGTTTTCATACATGATGGATCAACTTAAAAGCAGTGTTATAAGTATTTTGGCCAGAGTTCGCTTCAGAGGGGAAGAAGATGCAGATACTCTCAGTCAACAGACACCAGATATGACTGAGGTAGAGTTAAAACATAGAGATCCAAACACTTTTGAAGCCCCTTTATCCAAATCATCTGACGCTCTGAATGAAGCAAACCAGAGACCTTATGTAAGAACAGATAAGAAAATTGGACGCAATCAACCATGTCCATGTGGTTCAGGAAAGAAATATAAAAAATGTCATGGTGCTATCCAACAATAAAACTCATTCCTTATAATTGAATCATCCAAAAGAATTGTTGAGTATTGCCATTGGTATTCTAAGAAATACTAAAAATGAGGTGCTCCTTGGTAAAAGAATCAAGGGCAAAAGTCTAAAGGGTTACTGGGAATTTCCCGGAGGTAAAATTGAGCCTAATGAAACCCCTGAAGAGGCTTTATTTCGAGAATTTCAAGAAGAGTTGGGAGTAGAAATTGGAAGAAGTAAGAAAATGGAGCCGATTGAGTATCAATACGATCACTACGATGTTTTGTTAATGCCATTTAAAATCATAGATTATGTTGGCCATCCTTCTGGCTTGGAGGGGCAGGAATTAATTTGGTGTGCCATTGATCAATTAAAGGAAATAGAAATCTTACCTGCAGACCGGTCATTGGTTGAAAAGCTTGCTGCAGAATTGTAATCAGCATAAAGAAATTTTAAAACGTATATTTTTGTTTTCTTGAGTTGTTTTTTCTTCGGTTTTTACCCAATTCAAGAACCGAATGGAAATAAGGTGCTTGCCTCCACTAATTTCTGGAAAAACATTGTTTTTACTCAAAAAAATTCTAACCATAGAGATCTGAGAGTTTCTTTCGATCTGATGATTGTACAAGCCATTGATGGCAACAGTCGCAATCGCTTCTGAGCTTTCTCGCAACAACCAAAGTATTTGATCAATGCTATTGCAAACAGGTTGTATGACCCCCACCCATTCTCTCAAATCACGTCGAGTCCTGGTTAGACCAGAGTCAAGCCAAAATTTATATTTTGGCATGTCAAACTCTGCTCTCCCCCCTGGTAAAGTGTGACGATGAAGTAGGCTACTTACAAACTCGATATCTCTAATTTGGCTCAAATAACCTGTGCCAACTTGATCAACTTCGTTTTTTAAACTTTCTAATTTTGAATTAATTTCTTCTGCTCTTTCTTCATTTACCAGTGAGGAGCCCTGATACTTCGTCATTTGATAGATATACCGGTCAAGATCAAAGAGAACTTCACGTCTAACATCTGTTCTGGAAAGGATCGAATAGATTTCTAAAAGTGTATTTACTGATGACCTGATTGCCCATGTGTCGTCATTCTCCAGAGTGTATTTGAGCCTTTTGTAGAGAAACTCAACGCGCATGAAAGTTCTAAGTCGTTCATTCAGTGGAAGTTCATATATATGTTCTGACATGTACTAGGCTAAATGGTGATTTTGGGTCATTATTATACGTTTCAAATTAGTCAATCAGATTAAACTGTTTTCAGACAATTCCAAGTAAGCTGCATGTAGTTTTTTAACCTTCTTTTTCAAAACATCGATGGATGTCGTTTTTTCATTTTCGATGATATCGTCTGCAAATTGTAATCTTTCATTCCGTTCAATCTGATTGGCAATAATTTTTCCTGCACTTTCCAATGTTTCACCATCACGATTCATTAGTCTTTCTAATTGAGTTTCCAATGAGCAATCAATTATTAAAACTCTGTCAACAAAATCTTGGTACCCAGTTTCTATTAATAATGGGACTACTATAATTTGATATGGACCTTTTGATTCAGCTGTTTTCTGATTAATTGTTGCATAAACTTCCGGATGAATTATTTGTTCTAAATCTTTTTTTAACCCAGAATTGTTAAAAATAATTGCTCTGAGTTTTTTTCTATCGAGTTCATTGTCATCTCCAAGCACGCCCTTGCCAAAATGCTTAACAACCTTCTCATAGGCTGATCCGTGTTGGGAAGTTACACAATGAGCAATTTCGTCTGCGTCAAGAATTTCTACCTCCAGATTTGCAAATAGATGTGCAACTGTACTTTTACCAGAGGCAATTCCACCTGTAAGGCCAATTTTGAGTGATCTATTCATTTTACAAAAATAGTTGCAAGGGGTTTAAATAACTCATAGTTTAGATCAAAATACTGTACTTAGTTTTATAAGTCTCATACTTTTGTCAATTAATTAATTTTTTACATTCAAATGAATTTACACGAGTACCAATCAAAGGAGCTTTTCTGCAATGCTGGCATCCCTACTCTTGAAGGGATGGTAGCAGACAGTCCCCAACAAGCGCGTAAAGCCGCGAAACAATTGCAAGGGAATCAATGGGCGGTCAAGGCTCAAGTACATGCGGGCGGACGTGGAAAGGCTGGCGGTGTAAAGATGGCAAAAAGCTTAGATGATGTCGAATTAATTGCATCCAAAATGTTGGGCTCGAGATTAATTACTAAACAAACTGATCAGATGGGGCTTCCAATAAATCTCGTTTATATTGAGCGTGGGACTCAGATCATTTTTGAATTCTATCTAAGCTTGGTCATTGACAGAACCAAGGAATCTTGGACTTTTATTGCCTCTTCCGAAGGCGGAGTGGATATTGAAATGGTTGCGGAAAAAACTCCGGAAAAAATCAATAAGTACACCATAGACCCTGCTATCGGGATTGATACTCATCAACTGAGTTTAATGGCTGAGAAGCTAAATTTAGATGTTAATTTGCAAGAACAGTTTATAGCCATAACAAAAAAAATCTTTGTACTAGCGAAAGATGCTGATGCCAGTCAAGTTGAAATCAACCCACTCATTGTTGACCAGAACAATACCTTCATTGCTTTAGATGCAAAAATCGTTGTCGATGACAATTCTCTTTTCCGACAACCAGAATTGGCCCTTCTCAAGGACTCGAGTCAAGAAAATGATATAGAGCAAAGGGCATCAGAGAATGGTCTAAGTTACGTGTCTCTCGATGGAAATATTGCTTGTATGGTTAATGGCGCCGGATTAGCCATGGCAACCATGGATCTCATTAAGATTCATGGTGGTGAGCCCGCTAATTTTCTTGATGTAGGGGGAGATGCGACTACACAGAGAGTCACAGCCGCTTTTGAGTTAATTCTGGAAAACCGAAATGTGAGTGCTATTTTAGTTAATATTTTTGGAGGTATTGTTAGGTGCGATGTTATTGCAGAAGGGATTATAGATGCTGTAAAAACAACTAATTCACCGCTGCCGATCGTGGTTAGATTGGAGGGAACCAACGTTCAATCTGGGAAAGCAAAGTTAATGGAATCAGGACTGGACATTATTTCCGCCGATGATTTGTCTGATGCGGCTGAAAAGGTGGTCCAATCTGCTGCAAATTATAGGGAATCAAGTTGAGCATATTGGTTCATCGTAATTCCAGGGTTCTTTGCCAAGGCATTACAGGCAAACAGGGCACGTTCCATACAAAACAGTGTATTCACTATGGAACAAAAATTGTCGGAGGTGTAACACCAGGCAAAGGTGGGCAAGAGCATCTCGGTGTTCCAGTGTTTGATACAGTCAAAGAGGCTAAAGAACAAACAGATGCTGATGTCAGTATAATTTTTGTACCAGCACAATATGCGGCGGAAGCTATTGTTGCAGCTGTGGATGCAAAGATTGAGCTCATTGTTTGTATTACTGAAGGCATACCAGTCCAGGATATGATTAATGTGAAGAGCAACATTAGGAATTCTAACTCCAAATTACTTGGACCCAACTGCCCTGGCATTATTACCCCAGAACAAACCAAGATTGGAATTATGCCCGCTTTTATTCATCAACAAGGCTCAATAGGCATTATTTCAAGGTCTGGTACTCTAACTTACGAAGCGGTTTACCAAACCAGTAAAAATGGCTTGGGACAGAGCACATGTGTAGGCATTGGAGGCGATCCAATTAAAGGACTTAATTTTATTGACTGTCTTGAGTTATTTGAATCTGATGATCAAACCCAAGGGATTGTATTAGTTGGAGAAATCGGTGGTTCTGATGAGGAAAAAGCGGCTGAATTTATTAAAGGGAACATCACAAAGCCAGTTGTTGCATACATTGCTGGAATTTCAGCACCATCTGGAAAAAGAATGGGGCATGCAGGTGCCATTGTTAGTGGTAAGGAAGGGACTGCGGAAGGAAAATATGAAGCGTTCAGAAAAGCTGGAGTAACCACCGTTGAGTCTCCAGCCCTTATTGGTGAAACCATGAGGACACTGATGAACCAATAAATTTCAGTTGAACCCAGGGTCCAATTACCAGAATTTGTACCAAGGTTTCTTCTCCTCCAAAGATGTTGTTTCGGGGAGATCCTGAGGAATATTGGCGAGGTAAATTTGCTCGGCAGTATCAGCCAAATCTGTCATCCCAAGTTTCTCATAGGACTCGGTTATGATTCGCAGTGATTCAACTGTAGCAGGGGCACCGTTGTATTGTTCAATTGAGTATTTAGCTCGATTGATTGCTGCAACGTAAGCACCCCGTTCCATGTAATGCCTTGCAACATGATTCTCATACTTGGCAAGTCTATTCCTTAAAAAAACCATTCTTTGTTTAGCATCTTCTACATATTGACTATTTGGGTATCTTCGAATTAACTGTGCAAACACTGAAAATGATTCTTCCGTCTTTACTGGGGGTCTTTTGGTTAAGTCAACATTGAAGAAATCATGATAATATTTATGCTGTCCCTCAAAAAGTGATAAGCCCCTCATGTAAAGGGCGTAGTCTACTCTGGGATGGGTAGGATTTTCCTTTTCAAATTGCCTTGCTTCATCAACAGCTGATTCAAAACCCCCACTTCTGTAATACGCATAAATCAAATCAAGTTGTGCTTGTTTTGATTGATTGCTAAAAGGAAAAGAGGAAGTAAGTATCTCAAGATAGTTGGCTGCATTTCTGTAGTTACCACCCTCCATAGAATTTGTTGCTTTCTGATAAACAACTTCAGCAGTTGAGCGTGAATCTCTTTCTTCGCTTCTGCTGCAACCCATTAAAATGATTAGCCCGATAATTGCTATCCATATATTTTTTGAGTTTGCTTTCATAGAATAAGTACCGGTTCGTTTGGATTATGTGTTTATGTTAAAAAGGTAATGTGGAATTATAACGCAAATATTCGTGAAAATATTTCAACTTAAAGCAATTTTATGGGTCAAAAAACAATAAATTTAATTGTTGGTGATGACAACAACAATCAAAGATTCGACAAGGTAGTTGCAATTTTAGTACAGGATTTTTCACGCATGACCATCAAAAACTGGATAAATTCTGGCCATATTTTATTGGACAATCAAACTGCTAAACCCAAAACTAAGGTGCATAAAGGTCAGAAAATACAAGTTTTTCCTATCATCGAAGATCGACAGGAAACTGTCGCTGAGAAGATAGATTTTGGGGTTGCTTACGAAGATGAAGATCTATTAATAGTTGATAAGCCTAGTGGGCTTGTTGTTCATCCCGGTCATGGTAATCCCACAGGCACTCTTCAAAACGGATTGCTTTACTATCTGCCTTCCTTGAAAAATTTACCCAGGGGCGGATTAATTCATCGACTAGACAAAGACACAAGTGGTCTCCTTGTCATCGCTAAAACAAGTCGTTCATATACAGAAATGGTTTCGGTACTTGCAAAGAGAAAGATCTTGAGAGAATACCGAGCAATATGTGTTGGTGCCATGAGCAGTGGCGGTAAGGTTGATGCCAATATTTCCAGGGATGTAAAGAATCGCATTAAATTCGCAATCTCAAAGAATGGTAAACAGGCGCTAACTCATTTTCGAGTTCTCAAAAAATTTGACCACCATACCTACATAGGGCTGAGATTGGATACTGGTAGAACGCACCAAATCAGAGTGCACATGTCACATATTAAATATCCGCTTCTTGGTGACCCTTTATACGGGAAACGATTGATGATCCCTTCAGGTGCAAGCAAGGTTTTGCAGAGTGAATTGCAACAGTTCAAACGGCAAGCGCTGCATGCAAGCAAGATAAGGCTCAAGCACCCTTTTTCTCATGAGGAATTAACAATCCAATCCAAAATTCCTGAAGATATTCTTTCAATTTTAGTAGCTTTATCTAACGGTCAGATAAAACGAGAAGATGTCGAGAATATGCAATATCCTGAGAGCTAAAAACTTTAGCTATTTAAATTGGGCTGTCGTAATATATTCAACTTTTAAAGATTACTGGAATAGACTCTAAATCAAATGCCTATTTATGAATACAAATGCCAGAAATGTGGGCACTATTTTGAAGTTCTTCAGCGTATTAGTGAAGAACCTTTAAGCACTTGCCCTGAGTGCAAAAAGAATACGTTGAAAAAATTGGTTTCTGCCCCTAATTTCAGATTGAAAGGAGAAGGCTGGTACGAGACTGATTTTAAGAAAGACAATCAAAAAAATCTTGCAGAAAAAAAGGAAGAAAAAATATCGGATAAGGACAAAAAATCCGATGAAAAAGCCTCAGCAAAAGGTGCTGATAAAAAGAAAAAATCAGAAGATAAAACAAGTAAAGACATTACGTAATATAATTGAGAAATTGTTTCCTGATTAGGTAGACTGTAAGAATTAATTTTTAAATTTTATAAAATGAAAAAATTACGAACAATAATAGTCGCTGGTCTTTTGGTTTGGTTGCCATTGGGCGCAACCATCTTCGTTCTCAGACTTCTAATTGACCTGTTTGGAAACTTGGATAGCTGGATGTCCAATATATTAGGTTTACCTATCAAAGGTATTGGCATTTTATTAGCATTACTTTTGTTGCTGGGCACTGGTCTGATTGCAGCCAATTATTTTGGTAAGAAGATCGTTGATTTTTGGGAATCTTTTCTAGAGAGAATTCCATTGGTTCGCAATATTTATTCAGCGGTTAAACGATTTCTTGAAATTATCCTTTCGGATTCAACGCAATCGTTCAGTAGGGTTTTGTTGATTGAATATCCCCGAAAAGGTTTGTACAGCCTATCTTTTCAAACATCACAAAACCTGGGCGAGATACAAAAAAAGATCGGTGAAAATGTTGTATGCGTTTTTGTGCCAACCACACCAAATCCTACTTCAGGCTTGATTTTAATGGTGCCTGAACAGGATGTCATTGAATTGGATATGAATGTCGAAGATGCATTGAAAATGGTAATCTCGCTCGGAGTGGTCGTCCCTGATGAGGACAACAGTAATGGCAATACTGAAGAATAAGACTGTGTTGCCTACCAATGAAGACTGAACAACCAATGAGAACCCACTACTGCGGAGAGGTCAAAGTTGCCGATGTGGGTGAGGCAATCACCGTTGCCGGTTGGGTCCATCGAAGAAGAGATCATGGTGGAGTAATTTTTGTAGATCTTAGGGACACCACCGGATTGATTCAATTGGTGTTTAATCCTGAACATCAGGACTTATTCTCAGAGGCGGAAAAATTAAGAGGTGAATTTGTCCTCTCAGCTTCAGGCACCATTCGTAACAGACCAGAAGGAACAATAAATCCAGAACTCCCTACCGGCGAAGTTGAACTCTTGGTCTTATCTCTAGTTGTTTTAAATACTTCAGCCACACCGCCTTTTCATCATAATGAGCATGCCCATGAAGACGTTCGTCTCAAATACCGGTACTTGGATTTAAGACGAAACGAAATGGCGAATAACCTAAAAGTAAGGCACGACATAATCCGATCATTGAGGAATTTTCTCGATAAAAAAGATTTCATAGACATTGAAACACCAATATTGACAAAAGCAACACCGGAGGGAGCACGAGACTATTTGGTACCCAGTAGAACTCAAAAAGGTGATTTTTTTGCCCTGCCGCAATCACCCCAATTGTTCAAACAATTGTTAATGATGTCTGGTTTTGACAAATATTATCAAATAGCCCGTTGCTTTAGAGATGAAGATTTAAGAGCGGATCGACAACCTGAATTCACACAGCTTGATATTGAAATGTCTTTTGTGAGTGAGGAAGGAGTTCTACAAACCATGGAATCTATGATTCGAAATCTCTTTCAAGAGGTTCTGTCGGATCCATTGCCTGATCCATTTATTCGGTTAAGTTATGAAGATGCAATGGCTCGTTTTGGCACAGATAGACCAAACTTAGGAGTAGCAATGGAACTGGTTGATGTAGGTGATTTAATGAGGCAAGTTGAATTCAATGTCTTTTCCGGCCCTGCCAACGATAAAGACAGCCGTGTTGCTTGTTTGAAATTAAAAAATGCAAAAAATATCACTAGAAAACAAATTGATGATTACACCAATTTTGTTGGTGAATTCGGTGCAAAAGGCCTTGCCTACATTAAGGTTGATGATATATCCACTGGTGCTGATGGTTTGCAATCGCCAATCTTAAAATTTTTGGACGAAAAGACAATACATTCCTTGATAGAAAGACTAGCTCTTGCCAATGGCGATATTGTATTTTTTGGTGCTGATAAAATCAGTATTGTTAATGCCTCCTTAGGAGCTCTTAGGGTAAAACTGGCAGAGGATTTTGACCAAATGAACAGCGGTTGGTTTCCATTGTGGATTACTGATTTTCCAATGTTTAATTGGGGTGAAAAAGAAAAACGATGGATTGCTGAACACCACCCATTTACTGCACCTAAGGTAACAACTACAGACGAGTTAATTCAAAATCCAGGTGAAGCCCTATCTTGTGCTTATGATTTTGTTCTCAACGGTCATGAGATAGGAGGGGGTTCAATAAGAATTCATTCACAAACAATGCAAGAAGCTGTCTTTGAAATCATTGGCATTGGTTCAACAGAAGCAGAAGAGAAATTTGGATTTTTGTTGGAGGCTTTAAAATATGGTTGTCCTCCTCATGGTGGAATAGCTTTTGGAATCGATCGTTTGGTTATGTTAATGACTGGCTCAAAAAGTATCAGAGACGTTATTGCATTTCCTAAAACACAAACGGCAAACTGTTTGTTAACGGATGCTCCAAGCCAACCTGAAACAGATCAATTGAAAGAATTAGGGTTGTCTGTAAGAGCAAAAAAATAATTTTTTTGTTTTCAAGAATTTAACATTTCCATTTCAATTTTGATCTCTTTTAGTCGATAATACTGATCGATTTAAGTTTGGAATCATTGCCATCAAAAACTAACCATGATCACGAGTGCTATTGCTGAAAATTTAAAGCTTATTTATTTAGCTGCCAAGGTCAGATTGGGTTTTTTAATCATGGCCTGTACCTTGGCAGGAATTGCAGTTTCACCAACATCACTTTTATCTTCTCTAGATATTTTTCTAGTCTCATTTGCGGTATTGCTTTGTTCATCCACTGCAGGAGCATTTAACCAATGGTATGAAAGAGACATCGATGCACTCATGTCAAGAACAAAAAACAGGCCATTTGTAACTCGAGACTTGGAACCCAAAACAGCCTGGAGTTACTGGTTGCTAATCCTAAGCCTAGCTGCTTTATTGTTGATCTCTCAGGTTGCTAATTTTGAAGCGGCTCTGTTTTTATTTGCAGGTACATTTACATATGGAATCGTCTATACAGTATGGCTCAAAAGAAAAACATGGATGAATATTGTTGTCGGAGGTTTGGCGGGTAGTTTTGCTGTACTTGTAGGCTCCGCAGCAGCAGGAGCATCTTTTGCAACAGCTCCACTAATTTTGTCGGTTGTTTTATTTCTTTGGACTCCACCACATTTTTGGGCTTTAGCGATATTTTGTAAAGATGATTACGCCAAAGCTTCAATTCCCATGCTTCCAGTTGTAGCTTCAGAGTCCATTACGGTTCAAGCAATATTTTGGCATACTTTGGCTCTAGTGCTCTTGTCATTGAGCCTCATTTTTTTTGGCATGCACTGGGTTTATTTAACATTTGCCACTATTGGTGGTTTTTATTTTTTGTACCATAGTATTCAACTGATGATTAAAAAGACTCCTGTATGGGCCAAAAAAACTTTTTTTGCTTCAATCATCTATTTGGGCTTGCTTTTAGTTGGCACAATGTTGGATGCTATTATCTTTATATAGAAAGCAACTATTCACGTTTATGAAGAAATTATTTATTTTTCTGGCAAGCATGGTCTTACTCTTATCACCTGATCTATCTCGTGGTGATATTCGGTTTAACGACATCAGCTTCGAGAGTGGTGTTGCCGACCTTGCCATCAACAGTTCTGGTCCATCATTTGTGGATTACGACAATGATGGAGATATTGATATCTATGTTGTTACTGAATATCACGGCACAAATCAGGGCAATCGATTATTTGAAAACGATGGTTCAGGAAATTTTACCGACGTAGCTTTGTTAAGGGGAGTGGACAATCAGACCGGATTAGGCCGGGGTGCTTCTTGGGGCGATTACGATAACGATGGCGATGTGGATATGGTGGTTTCAAACATGCCACCGTCAGGCCGATCAAAACACACCCCAACCACACTGTATAAAAATTTGCTAATTGAAACTGGTGAACCAAATTTTATAGACGTGACCCGAGAAGCAAATTTAATGCGTGCAGGTAATACCAACGACCAGAAAATTGGTGGGATTGGGAGTACAAGCGGGGGTGTTGCTTGGGCTGATTACGATAACGATGGCGATCTTGACTTGTTTTGGAAGTGTGCTGAGTATGATGTTGACAATGCCTTGTTCAGGAATAACGGAGATGGCACATTTACAGATGTGACAACGGAAGCAGGTGTCGGCATCTTAGACGTGGTTATGGAAGCGAACTCTCAGGGATCACCCAATTGGACAGACGCTAACCTGGATGGTTGGATCGATCTGTTGATTACCAATGAAGGGGATAAAAAAATACTTTTTCTGAATCAGGGAGATTCCACGTTTAAAAATATTACGGATTCCTTCAAGCCACCCAGTGCTTCAGCATTTTTAAATCCAGGCAATGCCAATGGAGCATGCATTGGTGATATTGACAATGATGGGGATATGGATGTTTTTCTACCAACTGCGGATCAATCCAATCGACTTTACATTAGCCAATTGATAGATACTGGTGACTTATTTTTTAAGGACATCACATTAACTTCAGGCATAGATCACAAATCGGGTGCTAGGGGTTGTGCGATGGGTGATTTTGATAACGATGGACTGATTGATATTTACGTCAATAATGGCGGCCTCCAAAACACGCTGATCAACGACATTATCGATATGCCCATTTTTGTTCAGTTCTACATCGCAATTGAGCCAGCGTACAACAAACTTTTTAGAAACAATGGCAACCTAACATTCTCTGATGTTACCAATCAATCAGGCGCTGAAGGATTTGGTGTCGGCAGTGGTGTTGGTGCAGCCGATATAAATGACGATGGTTTTTTAGATCTTTTTTTTACCAATCGAACTTTCTACACTGGAGAACAACAGATCACAGAATCTGGCCGCAATTATTTGCTGCAAAACAAAGGCAACGACAATAACTGGATCAAAATAGATCTGAGGGGTAATCGGAGTAATGTGGATGGGTACGGAGCAAAAGTAAAAGTTGTCGCTGGTGATTTGACGCAACACCGTGAACACAGTAGTGCTCATGGTTACAATTCGGCCAACGACCTGAGATTGCATTTTGGTCTGGCAGGTAAAGAAGAAATTGATTTGATTGAAATTATTTGGCCGAGTGGTTCAATTCAACAACTAACCAAGGTGGCAGTCAATCAGACCTTATCTATCAAAGAGTAAGTAGGATGGCTATGCCCATCAATAATTCAACTTCCAAGACCCCATCAAGAGCGAGAAGATTAATCCTTAAATCTATGGCAGCCGGCGCGATTGCCTCTGTTTACCCAAAACCAGTCAGAGCTTTAAACAAATCTGATGTTGTGGTAATTGGGGCAGGGTTATCCGGTCTGTATGCAGCCACAATACTCCAAGACGAGGGATATAATGTCACCGTTTTGGAAGCAGATAAAAGAGTCGGTGGAAGAGTGCTATCAGAGCGTTCTGTACCAGGGAACCCTGAATCGGGTGGCACCAGTTTTGGTCCAGGTTATGCTCGGCTTATCGATACTGCTCGTCGTTTTAACGTTGAGTTAATAGACATAACCCCAATCGTTCCCTACTTCATGCATCAAGAGTTGGCGATTGATCAAACAATTGTGCCAATCAAAGATTGGCCAAACCACCCAAAAAATGTTCTTCCTCAAGGGGCAAAGGAAATATTCCCAAACAGGTTCTTCCAGCAAGTAGTTAGTGAAAACAACCCCTTAATGGCTACAGACGCGTGGATGGATCCGGAAAATTTTCATTTGGACCAATCGGTATATCAATGGATGCGTGAGCAGGGATTTGCTGATAGCTTGATCAACTTGGTTTACAACACCAACATCACCCATGGAAATACAGCAAAAGATGTTTCTATGCTAATGCTTTTTTTCGTGAACGCCTTTATGAATTCTCAAATTGCTTTGAGCTTCAACACATTTGGTTACACAGCCGAAGGCGGAAATATGAGCATACCGGAAGCCATGGCAAGCAATTTAGGCAATGAGGTTCAACTGCATAAAAAAGTCATTGCCATCACCACAACACAGAACAATGGCGAAATTGTCTGTAAAGATGGATCTTTATACAGAGCCGAGCATGTTATTTGTTCTGTACCATTTTCGGTGTTAAAAAAAATCACAATTTCCCCTTCTATTACTGGGCCACAAGCAGAGGCAATCAACACCCTTAGGTCGCAAAAGCTGAATCTTTTGCATATGGTTCCAAGATCACCCTTTTGGCAAAAAGATGGTTTGAGTCCAAATATGTTTACCGATGCAAAGGCAGGCATGGTGGTAGCAGAGCGTAAAGGCTCTTCACCCAGTGAAGTAACGAGCTTAACGGCTTGGTTAAGAGGTCCTTTGGCCGATGAACTGGATAAGATGACAGAAACTGATGCGATAGGATCTGTTATTGAATCTATTGAAACATTAAGACCAAGCGCCAAGGACCAACTCGAACCAGTGGCATACCATTCATGGTTTCAGAATCCTTATTCAGAAGGCGACTGGGCAATTTGGGGACCGGGTCAGATAAGGAAGTTTGGTAGGAATGTTGCTACGCCGCATGGACAAATCCACTTTTGTGGCGAACACACTGCTGTTTCCAACAGGGGGATGGAAGGTGCTATGGAATCTGGAGAAAGAGCTGCTTTAGAAGTGCTTGGTGTGGTGTAAATTATCTCTCACCAGGCTAGTTGTCTGCCGTCTTCGTAATTAATAAAATGCCCATTGTCAGCCATCGTCAGATCGTCTATCACTTGCATCATTTTTGTGACGCTTTCTTCAACTTCTATGGCTCCTGGTAATTTCATGCCGGGGGTGGTATTTACCATTCCTGGAGAAATTGCAACCACCACAATATTTTTTCTTTTTGACTCAAATGACAACGTGTGCAGGAGACTGTTGAGCGCAGCTTTACTGATAGAATAGCTGTACATAAAAGGTATTTTTGGTCTTTCACCAAATGACCCTACCTTGCTTGAAAGAGCTATGATTTTTTTACCCTGTGATTTTTCGACATTGGGCATAAACGACTGAATTAACTTTAGTGGCCCTAAGACATTTATTTCAAAGCTTGATCTAGCGATGTCAAAATCCACCCCTTTGATTTTTTTAAAGGCTGATTTGTATCGAGGAGTTAATGCAGCGTTACTGAGCAGAATGTCAATGGGTTGATCCCTGTATTTTTCTGCTAGGCTTTCTATCTGTTCGTGATCGGTTACATCCAATTGCTCGATGACCACGTTGTCTTGTTCAGTTGCTATTATTTGCAGTTCTTTAGCTTCCTCTGGGTTACGAGCCGTTGCAATCACATTCCAATTGTTCTCCGAAAATTGCTTTACAAATTCCAATCCTATGTTTCTGTTGGATCCGGTGATGAAAACGGTTGGGTTTTCATTATCAAAGGACTGAGATTGCGGAGGGTAAAGACACAACAATGCAATTAGGGTAATGAGTTTAAATCGCAGCAATTGTTTAGCTCGGTTTTTGGTGATGCCCAAGGGGTGGGAAGCTCTCCGGATCACACCCTTCGGGTGCAGAGAGTTTTGTGTTTAGAAATAATTTTTCCTCCATTTGAATACTTTCTTCTGTGACTCCTGCAAGTTTTTCCCAATCTTTGGGGGTAAAAACCTTACTTTCTAAATCAATTGTTGAATGTCGGTTGGTTGCAAGCATGTTAAGGAACACATCTAGAAATGCACGGGCTTCCTCTTTAAAAGCATGTGTTTCATACAATCCGGATGTTATTAAATTGTTTTTTGCCGTACTCAATTTCTTAATCGCATTTTCCATTGCCTGCAGTCCCTTCTCGAGTTTTGTTAGTTTGTCTAGGTACTCCTGGTTTGTTGCTTCAATGTGTGGGACCAACAGATCATGCAAAATATTGTCTTGAGCTATCAGTCGGTTCAATGAATATTCCAGATACTCACAACAGACAACGTAAAAATTCACGAGACCGGGATCGACAGCTTCTATTTCAAGTCCGGCGGTGAAGGCTCTCCTTACTTGGGAAAGGTGGGTTCTTTCATTAGAAACATGTGCTTGAAAATCTTCTATCATCATTTTTCCCATATTTTCTCAAAACCATTATAAGTCACAAATGAGCATTTTTTTATCATCAATAGACCCTATAAATAAACGATTATCCCATATTGCACCAACACTGGCTGTTGAAATATCAGTGCCATCACTCATGAATAACTCATTTTTTTCTATTTCTGTCACTTTTGGGTCCCACAAATTTGAATCATCGTGATCACGATCTACAACCGTTTTGTATTTAATTTGGACCACTTGAGAAGGAGATGGCTTAATCTCGCCTTTTTGCAGAGCAATAAAATGCTGAATTAATGCCATGACTTTAGGGATGTTTGCCACTATCAATGAACCATCTTCAGAGACATTAATGTTGTCTGGTGATCCATTGAGCTTTATCCGATAGATTCTTTCCAGTTCTCCATTGCCAGAATTCCGATTAAAAACTGCGATTCTTTTTGCGGTTGTTTCTGATGCAAATATAAAATTTCCATCCTTGGAACTATTAATCCCTGAGACTTGCGATAAATTTTTCGCTGCAATGGAGGTGGAGCTTCCATCAAAATAGGCGATAGTTGACATTGGGCGCCCAAGGTTTTCCTGAATCTTATCTAAGCTGCTCTCACCACCTTTATCGTTGCCCACATAGAATTTGTTTGCTGCAACCAACAGAACATCGTTTGGACTTTTAAAGAGTGGGTCGGATATTGTTTCAACGTATTTAAAAACCCCATTATTTTCTTCGGAAAAAAGATCTATATTTTCCGGCTCCGTACCTCTGTTTTTTGGATGATTGATAACCGCAAGATGTCTTCTTCCATTGTCATCGATATAGAGGCTGATGCCGTGGGGTCTTAAATGCTCAGGTTGTTCAGTAAGTGCAGAGGTGATTTCATAGGGGCTTTTATTCAAGTTAATTTTGACAATCCGACCTTGAACATTTTCCCCGCTAATTAAAGCGGCTCGATCTTGAAAAGAGAGGTAAGCGTACCCCCTTTCATAATCTATTTCGATATCTTCAGCGCTACCATCCATATTGAACGTTTCACAGAATTCAGGAGTGTTGTTTTCGATGGTTTTGAAAGCATCCATTCTGTAGAGACCGACCAAAGATACAACACCAATGAATGCCACAAGGATCAATATGACTTTGAAGACTTTTTTTAGTATTTTTATTGTAAGTTCCTCTTTGTGACTTAAAACAAGATAAATCTTACTTGTTATTCAAATCTGCATCGAGCAATATTCCATGATTATGAGTGAAACGAGAGAAAACTCAATTCCTGGTGAAGAAAGGATGGGTCTAAAATTTGGACCCATTTTGTTAATGCCAGATATTGAGAGGCGGCATTTATTTACCTTATTTTTTGGCGCTTTTTTTGGTATTGCCAGTATGGCTTTTGTTAACGTGATTGGTCCTCTCATGTTTCGGATTTTAGAAATCCCTCAGGAAGAAACGGGTGCACTTGCAGGGACACTTACCGCGGTGCAAGAGATTGTTGTGATTTTGGTTATTGGGACTTTTGGTGCCTTATCGGACAAGGTCGGCAGGCGATTAATCTATTCTTCGGGCTTCTTTTTACTGGGCATCGGTTATTTTCTCTACCCATTGGCTACCGATTCAACAGAGCTGATTATCTTCAGGATCGTTGTTGCTCTAGGTGCCGCTGCCAATACAGTGATGTTGCCTACAGTTGCTCACGATTATGTGCATGAAAGTACTAGGGGTAAATTAATTGCCACAACATCAATACTTAATGGACTCGGATTGGTTTTGATTATTGGGACTTTTAGAAACATGCCGGGATTTTTTAGCGATATGGGCTATGACAATGTTTTTTCAGGCCGCTATACTGCTTGGATTGTTTCTGTCATGTGCCTTATAGTTGCTTCCATCCTCTTCACCAATCTAAAAAAAGGAGCTCCTGCCCAAGTCTCAAAAAAGGAACCTTATTTAGCTACCCTAAAAGTGGCATTTGAGTCTGCCAGAAATCCAAGGGTGGCTCTAGCTTATGTTGCAGGAGTTGTTTCAAGGGGGGATTTATCAGTTGTTAGTACCTTTTTTTCACTGTGGTTATTTAATGAAGCCAGCACTCAAGGTTTGAGTCCAGGCGCAGCCTTTAAACTATCAACAGGCTTCTATATTACAGTCCAAGCTTTTGCTATCCCGGGTGCAATACTGATCAATTTTTTTATTGATCGAGTCGATAGGGTAATGGCTCTTGCTATAGCCATGTTTATTGCTGCAGGAGGCTATTTATACTTAGGGTATATCGAAGATCCCATAAATGCTCCAACAGTAATAGGGTTTTCCATTTTTAACACACAACTAGCTCTCACTCAGATGCATTTAGGAGCTGCCTGGCTTGGATTGGGAGAAATCTTTGCCAACATATCAGCTATCTCTCTTATTGGTAGCGCCGCCCCTGTTAAAGGCAGAGGCGCAGTGATTGGCGGCTTTAGTTTCTTCGGCGCAATAGGAATTCTTCTGGTCGCCCTAATTGGTGGATATTTATTTGATAGTGTTGGTCCAACCGCACCATTTACGCTGGTAGGATTCGCAAATGTTAGCCTTATGATTTTGGCTTTATTCTTGCTATTCTTTGAACGCAGAAAAAAACATTCCTAAAAGAGGGAGCACAAGTATGAAAAGAAGAGATTTTTTTAAGAACGTAGGAAACTTGGGAGCATTAAGTGCTGGTTACACAGCCCTCAGTTTGTTTGCTGAAGACGCGCGTGCCGATTTACCCTCAGCTTATGGCAAAGCCACAGGAGGTTCTCTAACCGGTCCTTATCTTGATTTAAGGACGGGTGTTGGCAACAAAATTGCATATTCCAGATTGAATGGAGACCTTGATGAATCTCAACAAAAAGTTGGATGGTTCAAAGGTTATATAATGGCAGTAAGACCCCATCAGCCAATCAAAGATGTTCTTGGTATTCAAGGGTTTGGTGTCTCTCGATTGGAACAACAAGAAGACGGATCGTACGCAAAGATACTTAGAGAAGTTGGGCTGTATACGGATCTTAGAACAGGAGAAGTTCTAGAGGAATGGAAAAATCCCTTGACCAATGAAGATGTAAAAGTTGTCCATATTGCCAATGACCCTTTTAATTACGTCATTGAAGACCACTTTCCACAGCCACCTAAATTTGGGGACCTCAATCGGGAGGAACTACCAAAGATTCCATTTATTTTGCCCTGGCAGCAACATGGCGAACGACTTGACATGGAAATCCACATCAATCTTTTTTATCCCAATGCACTTAATCCCAAAAAATGGGCTCGAGAATCTGCTGGACCTATGGTTCAGATTTCCGAGGCCTTTGCTTACCATGTTGATGCTGCAAAAATGCAGGATTCAAATCTTACAACCTTGCCTTTCAGCGGAACGTGGAACAGGATCACACCTTGGTTACCTTGGATGCTTATGGGGCAAACACCCGGACATATGATCTATGCCGCGTTCATGGGTTCAGGCGAAGATCTTGAACAAGTTCACAGTCGCCAGGTTCTGGATTATGTTGAAAAACATTATCCAAAATATTTTACAGCTCCAGAAACTTATGACCCGAAGACACCCAGTCTATCAAGCTTGGAGTTGTATTCTAAAGAACAAGAGCCTGCACCCTTAAGAAAGTAGTTATCATTTTATTTATCAAGTATTCCTTTACTGATTAAATTAGGCAACTGAGAATCATCCCAACTCATTTGAGCGGACTGATAAGAAATTATCGGTCCGCTTTGCTTTGGCAATTTAAAAACTACTTTATTCCAAGAACAAAAACACCCAACACTTGAGTATCAAAGCTAGCCGTATTTTCATTTATGTCAACTGAAATCGTTGTTCCTCCAGGGACAGAAAATAGAGGGTCAAATGTTTGGGAAAGGTCATTAAAAATATAAGCTTGAATTTTACTAGCATCACTTACTTTAGTTCTATCAATCGGGATAGTAATAGTAGCTGGTGCATTAAACAGTGTTCTATAAGGCCCAAAATAGACTGAATCTGAAACTGCATTGACTAGTTTTGGCATCTCTGTATCAGGTTTGCTGTTTTTCTGAATTCCGATCATCGCATTGAAGTCAAACCAAGCACTGATTAAATGATCATCATAGGTTGTGAATTCATTAAATGGCCTTATAGCTGTCTCATCAGTATTGGGATCCCTTGAATTTTGATGTCTATAACTTGTTTGATAGCTATAAGATTCAGGTTCACCTGGATGAGCATCTGATCGCACAAACAGTTTTGCTCCTTGTAACTCTCCATGCTTTACCTCAATCAAACCACCGTTTTGATAAGAAACTGGGCCAGCGGCTAGTATTTCAATACCTAAATCAGGAAGCACACCAAATTGTTCTATGCCCCCTCTAATTCTTTGTGCATAACCAATGTTGAATTCTTCTCTAACCTCATCAAAAGTTTCCATCAGAGTAATTCTTGAGAAGCCATGAGGACAGTTAAGTCCTTGACCTAATAATTGTTCCAAGGACCCATCACTTTGATACCTCTCACACCAAGAAATATCAAAAATACCCTGATTCATTTCTTCGATCGTATTTAGAGGTAAATTGTTTAGTTCTCTTACTTTTAATGAAGTATCTTGACCGTTGTAATACCAATGTGAAGGAACAATAATAATATTTTTTCTTTGTTCAATTTTAATTGCTTGTTCTAATTGATCCCGAATAGTCTGAAAGCGAAGCTCATCTTCTGGATGACCAAAAATTTGACTTGGAAATCTGGAGTAACCATATAGGCTTTTAGTTCGACTGTCATTGCTTCCAAAACCATCCAATCGATTGAAATTAATTCTCCAGCGTCCGCCATGTGTCACATCATAATGAGCCTCGGCATATCGTTTGAAACTCAAATAATTATTAAATGCATTTTCATGGTAGACCTCTTTAATCCAAGGATGTGGTGCACCCAGGGGGCCTTGCGGATTTCTGCCTGGCCAGGGCAGTCCATAAGTTGCATAAATTAGAGAGATTTCCTCATTGTCAGAATATTGCTCTAAATATCGCTTCATATTATGAATGAGCATTAGGTTGTATTCAGGAGTTCGCCCCACTTGTCTGATTTGTTTAAGATCAACACGATCTATTAATCCGGATTTACATAACTTGTAATAGACTTTATTGCGTGTCATGAAATGATTAGCATAAAAATTGTGATCAGTTGTTTCTCGAGTGAGAAGCATATTTTTGAAACCTCCCCATCTAGCCATTGCCAATGCAACATCATCATGCCTTGCAGAATAACCTGAATTTTTCTCATACATCCCGAATCTGATTGTGACTTGATCTCCAAAATAGTTTTTCATGAAATCAGTAAGATAGAGTTCCATAAAATCAGTCATTGGATGCATGCCAGTCGATTCTTTTTCTGCACCTAGTAACTTATTAATTCGTCTATAAAAAACGACATCTTGTTCTCTAACATCTTGGATGCCATTTGAGGCAAAGATTTTATAGTAATCAGGCAAAGGATCAGTTCCATCTCTAGGGTCGACGGTTAAGATATTTCTTCTGCCATAACCATCCCCTGAACCCGTAACTTTTATTCTTTCATATTGTTCAGCCTCTTCTCTAGATAAGGTAACTGATTCATCAAGGACGTTAATGTAGAGACCCTGAGTGGGATCAAAACGGTACATACCAAAGCTGTCATAATACTCTTCAAAACCCTCAGTCAAGAAAGAACTGACATGAGGGTAACTTCCCATTGATGAACGATATGGGTAATCACCGACGAAATTCTCTGTACATGTTTCATCTACACTAGATGCTTGGATTCCAATACGACTTCTTTGCGCAATACCTTGATAGTAACTATCAGAGAAACCTTCCGGCTGTCCCCAATCAGTGACTACAACTGCAATTTTCTTACTGTTAATGGCATACATAATCAAGATTGCTCCAACCAAGCAGGCTAAAAGAACTAAAAGATATTTTAAGATTTTCATAGATTTTGATGTATACCATAAATTATTTGTTTTGAGTTTTCATACAAATCTGTATTCTATAGGTTCATTATTAAAAATAAGTTATACACCCATATAAAAATCTTAATGAAGGAAAAGATCTGAGTAAATCATTCCAAACTTTAAATTTTCTACCCGCTGGCAAGTTTAAAATTGACCTGGTGCCAGGGGTTACCAAAACAAATTTCTTTACCATATGCTACGGCGCTCTCACAACCATCGGTTTATTGACTTTTATTTCCTATTCCACCAACTACGTATTGCTCGAGAATCTTGCATACGAAAGAGGCCAAATAGGAACCATAGTTGGGAATTTGCAAGTCATCGCAGAGATAGTTTTACTCTCTATTTTTCTTCCCATTGGCTTGATAGCAGACAAGATAGGGCGTAGACAGGTTTATTCATTTGGCATGTTGACAATGGGCCTTGCCTATTTCTTGTATCCTCTGGCCACTGGCATCGGTGAACTCACTGTTTATCGAGTCATTTATGCCATAGGCATGGGATCGGCGACAGGAATGTTGGGTACAGTAACTGCCGATTACCCCCAGAATCACACTCGAGGGAAAATGATTGCGGTCACGGGAATATTAAACGCAACGGGGGTGATCATTGTGTCGCTGTTTTTTGCAAGGCTACCGAAAAATTTTGCTGACATGGGTTTCGATCAAATCACTGCAGGAAAATATGCCATGTGGGTTGTAGCTGGGATGTGTGTCATCACCGCTCTTGTTGTTGCTTTTGGCTTGCAGAAAGGAACACCGACTGAAGAACAGAAAAAAATACCTTATTTACAACAACTCAAATCTGGATGGGCAGAAGGAAGGAACCCTAGAATTCAGCTGGTCTACGCATCCGCATTTGTTGCCAGAGCCGATCTGGTTATTATAGGCACATTCTTGGTTCTATGGGGAACAATGGCCGGGAAAGATATGGGCATGACAACAGCTGAGGCACAATCGGCAGCGAGGTTAGTATTTGTTACTTCATCCATGTCTGCGCTCGTCGCATCACCAATCATTGGTTACCTGATCGATAAAGTGGATCGAATTAAAGCAGTTTCTGTTTGCATGGCGGTAGCTGCAGCTGGCTACCTATCCATGTTTTTTGTTGATGACGTTCTGGCAGCAGAAGCAAGACCTTTATTCGTGCTTTTAGGAGTGGGGCATCAATGTGCCTTTTTTGCTGCAACCACTTTGTTGGGTCAGGAAGCACCGAAGGTGAAAAGAGGTGCGATCGTTGGTGTTTTTAACCTGGCGGGTGCAGCAGGCATTCTGATATCAACTGGTATTGGCGGCAGAATCTACGATTCAATTGACCCTTCCGCCCCCTTTATTTTGATTGGTTTTTGTAATATTGCTGTATCTCTGTTCGCCCTCTACGTCAACCGAATTGCTCCCAGCAGCAGCCAAACACAACAACAATAAAAAGAAATATTATGGCAGATTATTTAAAGGATCTTCCCGATGATTTTAACCCAGGACCACTGGACTTGGACCAACCGCTTGATAATCAGGTTGCTTTGTTAAAATTGCAGGCAGATTTATCAGGTGCTGATGTCCAAGGTGGATTTGGTGGCAAGGCATGGGCATGGCTGCCCGGTAAAGAAAACATCTTGTTGTTCAACACCTACGGCATTGGTTGCAGTCGACTGGAGTACGATAGAGAATCTCACGCTTGGCACTTCTCTCACAGGGAAGCCTTGTTTTATCTTGATCCGGTTACAAATGAAGTTTTGAAAACATGGAAAAATCCAATGACTGGCAAGACTGTGGAAGTGATTCCCATTCTGAATGATCCTGTCAATAGAATCTACCCCATCGAGGGGGGCCGCTTTGCCCCACCTTATCCCTATGTTGTCAATGGGGATAATTTAGTATTCCAAGTTGATGTCTTGCGAGCGGAGCCCAATACAATGTCAAGGGCTGAATACCCTTTGCACTCACAACAAGATGTTTACCAATCCGGTGAACTGTGGGCAATACGTGGCAGTTTGGCTGAAATCAATGACCCTGAACGAACCAGCGCTTCTTGCCACACTGCTTGGGGAAGGTTGGCAATGTGGTTGCCTTTCATGGAAATGGGCGATACTCCGGGTATTATGATTTACCACAGTCAATCCTTTAAACTGGCCAATGGTTGGCAAGACTTACCCGAGCATATCCATTCGTATGTTGAGCAAAACCACCCCATTTATTTTAAGGCCCCTGAAAAATTTCTTGGTATGGCTGCGAACGATAATTCATGGACCTATTCCAAAAAGATTATCGACAAGCGTCGTAAAGAGGCCGGTCTCGGCTTTGCAGACAGCGTTTTTGAGATAGATTAGATTATTCTTTGCTTGGGTAAAACCAATCCGGACCAACACACGGCGTTGTAATTTCAACTTGGAAGAGCTCATTGGTTTTTGGAAACTCTTCATTGACGGCGACACCAGCAAGATCAATGCGGGAGAGAGGTGTGCAGTTAATTCCATCGCCATCAAGATCAATCCATGCATAGACCAACAAGCCTCGATTGCCTTTGGCATCGTAATCGAAAGTGTGTTGAAACCTTAATTTATCCGACGTGAACGACTCAATTTCATACAGTGGATGTTCTTGAAACCCAATGCCTGAGACAGCGTGAAATATGGTCAGATTAATTGGCGGGTTCATTTCAATTGTCTCAGGAATGGAAATCTCACCGGAAATGGTTCTTTTTTCGTTCGATACTTCTGGATCGCTACAGGCGGCAACAAACAAAAGAATTGTGATTAATATCAATAACTTTTGATATTTTGGGTCATTGTTTACGACAGATTTCTTGATGAACATGATCTTCTTTTGTAGTGGTTAATATATCTGAATTTATAGCATGTTAGTAGGCTGATATGGAGTTTAAAACAAGGTATATTAGTTTGTCTAATATAAAACATTCATTGATTGGGAAGGTGAAATGGATATTGGTTTGATGGGGAATTATTTACAAAGACGAAGATTGTTAAAACTATTTATTGTTTCAGTATCAGCGATATTATGGTCATCCTGTGATCGGACAGGAAACCAATATGCTTTTGAGCAAGGAAGTTTTGAGGTAAAGGCAGTTAGCCAATTGTTTTTGGATTTTCAAAAATTGGACAAACAGTTGCCCATTAGAATTGCCTACCCAGATGCAGAGGGACAATTTCCTGTGATTGTGTTTTCACATGGAATGGGTTCCAAAGGTGATATGTACAAGGGCTTCACAGATTTTTGGGCTTCTCATGGCTATGTAGTTATTCAACCCACCCACATTGACTCTAGGTCGTTGGGCTTTGAGATCAAGAGCGAAGATCTTAGGGAAATGTATTCCCAGATGTTGCACGTTTCAGTCACCAGGAGACAAGACATGAGCTTTATTCTTGATTCACTCGGTTTAATTCAAGAAATGGTTCCAGATTTGAAAGGAAAAATGGATACCTCAAACCTTGTAGCAGCCGGGCATTCGATGGGAGCAGCCACGGCTATGCTGGTTTCAGGCATGAAACTGGTTAACCCAATGGATGGTTCTGAGGAGAGCTCTGATGAAAACCGGTTCAAAGCATTACTGATGATCAGTGATCCCGGAACAATGTCATTGATGCCGAAAGATCCTTGGATTGGGGTAAAAATACCAACCTTTATTTCAACCGGTACCAATGATTTCAGTGAGGTTGGCTCAACTCGGGTCAAGTCTCCATTTAAGTATCAGGTCCCGGAAGGATTAACCGAATCTTCAGCACCCCATCACTATGTATTTATCGAGGGCGCAGATCATTATCTAGGAGGGCTGATTTGCCGAACGGATGTACCGGGTCCTTTTCAATATGCAGCATTGAAAATTGCTGCGGCAACCAGTACAACTTTTTTGGAAGCGTACATTGGGAATAACTCAGAAGCAAAACGGGCAATGCAATTTGGTAATCTGGAGTCAGTGACTTCCGGTCAGGCCACTTTGACAGTCAAATAATTGTCTGTTTCAATGGCGAATTCTTTTTATATTACAACTTTACCAACCAGGTGGCGCGCCCGAAGAGATTCGAACTCCCGACCTTGTGGTTCGTAGCCACACGCTCTATCCAACTGAGCTACGGGCGCATAGGGTCTATTATAATTGAATCGATAGGGGATGGCTTGGGCTATTAAAAGTTATCTTTACGTTTTCTGATCTCAGCAAAGATCTCAGTTGTCGAGGCGTGAGTCATATTTAGATTGATTTTGATTTCTTCACTGTTTGGCCTTAAGAAAGGATTGGTTTTCTTTTCAATCCCAAGTTTGGTAGGAACGGTAGGCTGATTGTTTGATCTCATTGAGTCAACCTCAGCTTTTCTTTGAATGAGTTCCAGGTTTTTAGGCTCTACAGTCAATGCAAATTCTGCGTTTAATTGGGTATATTCATGGGCACAATACAACAATGTCTCATCCGGCCATTCCATGATCAGTTGCAGGGAAGACCACATTTGCTCTGCGGTGCCCTCAAACAAACGACCGCATCCCATTGCGAATAAAGTATCACCAACAAAAGCCACTTGCTGATTCACAAAATGGTATACCACATGGCCGGTGGTGTGACCGGGGGTGTGGTAACAGACAACTTCATGATTGCCAAATTTGAATTCTTGTCTGTGATCTATAGCAACATCAATTCCTGGAATCCTCTGTTGATCCATACTTGGTCCTATAATAGTGCAATCGGTTTTACGCTTTAGCTCGAGATTGCCGCCGGCATGATCAAAATGGTGATGGGTATTGATAATATGAGTCAGTTGCCATTCTTCTCTAGCCAGTGCATCTTGAATGGGACGTACTTCAGGTGTATCGATGGCTGCAGTCAAGTTTGCCTCAGCATCATGAATTAGAAAACCATAATTATCAAATAAACATGGAAACATTTTTATTTCTAAGGGACGAGCCGTCATCATATCCTTTATTTGACTTTATTCTTGAAGCCTTGGCATTAGTTCAACCAAGTTACATGGCTTGGTGCGATGATCCAACTGATGAGAAATTAACAAATCCCATCCATCTTTACAGGCGCCAGGAGAGCCGGGCAAGCAAAAAATAAAGGTTCCATTTGCAACCCCTGCGAAAGCCCTAGATTGCAAAGTGGAGGTTTTAATATTTTGGTATGACAGTGAGCGGAACATCTCACCAAAGCCATCAATCACCTTATCCAGTAGCGGGAGAATCGCCTCAGGAGTTCCATCATATCCTGTTATCCCCGTGCCTCCAGTGGTTATGATTGCTTGTATATTGTCTTCTATTAACCATTGCGAAACGAGGGCTCTTATTTTATAAATATTGTCCTTGCAAATTGATCTGCCAGCCAACTGGTGTCCTGCGCTCTCAATCCTTTGAGCCAGAAGATCTCCGGCATCATCATTTGCCAGAGTTCTGCTGTCTGAAATTGTCAGCAACGCAATTGGTACAGGGATAAAAGACGGTTCTTTATTTTCTGTTTTGGACATAATTTTCTGAATTCAATTTATTATCTGTACTGTCTGTATATAGTGTATTTTAGATTCATGAACTTGGCTATTGTTGGATTTTATTTTAATAAGTTTTAACACAACGAACTAAAAGCTGGGGGGTGTACAAGCTGAAACCAGGACGCATTCCTCCCGCCCTGTATTTCTGAAGCGATGTGGCAATGTGCTGTTGAACAAATAGGCATCCCCTTTGTTTAAAACATAAACTTCATCTCCAACCGTTAATTCCAAACGACCTTGGAGCACCAATCCACTTTCTTCAGATTCATGAGACAGCATAGACTTTCCGGTATCGGCGCCAGGTTGGTATCGTTCAAGCATCATTTGTAATTTATAATTTTTCAGATTGTTACCAACCTGCAAATAGGAAATAAGCCCACTCCCAATTTCAGTCAGTTCATCCGCACGGTGAACTATTTTGTTTTCCTGTTTGACGTCCATGGTAAAGAAATCACCAATGGAAATGGGTATTACATCTAGGACTTGCTTCAGTAGCCCAAGCGATGGGTTTGTTTTATTGTTTTCAACTAAGGAGATCGTGGCATTGCTAATGCCAGATTTAATCGCCAATTGCCGTTGCGAGATCTTTCTCTCTGTTCTTAAATTCTTCAGTCTGATACCGATGTCAATTTCATTACTCATGGTGTTAAATTGTTAAATATATTAAACAAAAAATATAAAAACCTATTAAAAACAATTATTTAAAAAAATTCAATTTAAATATTGTTAAATTTTTAAAAAATCTTTATTGTAGGCTTTGTAATTTTAGTTTATTTAAAGTTCCCGGAGGGACAACCATGACTGACCAACTGCCTAATCTTGAGGCCTACTGGATGCCTTATACGGGAAACCGTTATTTTAAAAAGAACCCCAGACTATTGAGCAAAGCAAGTGGTATGTTTTACACCACTCATACAGGTCAACAAATACTAGATGGCGCTTCAGGTTTGTGGTGTTGCAACACCGGACATTGTCACCCTAAAATTGTGGAGGCAGTGCAACAACAAGCAGCAACGCTTGATTATGCGACTGCTTTTCAACTTGGTCATCCAACCGTTTTTGAAATGGCAGAAAAACTGGTTGATATTGCCCCCGATGGGTTGACGCACGTTTTTTTTACAAATTCTGGATCTGAAGCTGTCGATACTGCTTTGAAAATAGCCTTGGCATACCATCGTGTCCGAGGGGAAGGCCAAAGAACTCGGTTAATCGGTCGAGAGAAGGGCTATCATGGAGTTGGCTTTGGTGGAATTTCGGTGGGTGGTATATCACCCAATAGAAAAATGTTTGGGGCGCTGTTGCCAGGGGTTGATCACTTGAAGCACACCCACAATCTTGAGCACAACGCTTTTTCCAGAGGCCAACCTAAATGGGGAGCTCATTTGGCCGATGAGCTGGAAGAAATATTTCTCTTACATGACCCTTCAACAGTAGCGGCCGTAATCATGGAGCCGATTGCAGGCTCGGGTGGAGTCTTGATTCCACCAGAAGGCTATCTTAACCGCATCAGGAAAATTTGTGACGATCATGGAGTGCTTTTGATCTTTGATGAAGTGATTACCGGTTTTGGCAGAACCGGGGAGAGTTTTGCTGCGGAAGCATTTAAGGTCAAGCCTGATCTGATCACAATTGCCAAGGGTATGACCAGTGGCATGGTTCCAATGGGCGGTGTTTTGGTTAAAGAAGACATCTATGAAACTTTCATGACCGGACCAGAGGACAATATAGAGTTATATCATGGCTACACTTATTCAGGTCATCCCTTAGCCGCAGCCGCAGGACTAGCAACACTTCGTGTCTATGAAGAAGAAGGTCTATTTGCTCGGGCAAAGAGTTTGGCACCCATTTTGGAAGAAGAACTGCAAACCATCAAAGGGTCCCCTTATGTGATAGACATCAGAAATTATGGGTTGCTCGGCGGAGTTGAACTCGAGCCAATTGAAGGGAAGCCCACTGCGAGGGCTATGAGCGTTTTTAGGCAATGTTTTGATAACGGGCTTCTTGTAAGAACCACAGGCGATACCATTGCCCTGTGCCCACCATTAATTGCCTCTGAAGATGAGATACGGACGGTGATTGCGACGCTGAAAGCATCTCTGAGTTCGATCGCTTAATTGTTTTATTTGTAAGCCAATATGACAGAGACCAAAATTATTAATCATTGGATCGACGGTGGTTTCCAACCATCTGCAAGCGATCGTTTTGGCAATATTTACAATCCTGCCACCGGGGCAGTGATTGCGAAACTGCCAATGGGAGGTGCAGTTGACCTCGAGACGGCAGTTAAGTCAGCAAGACATGCATTCCACTCTTGGTCGACAACATCAATTACCAAACGGGCACAATTGATGTTCAAGTTTAAGGAATTGCTCGAACTGCATCGAGATGAATTGGTTGACATCATTAGTTTGGAGCATGGCAAGGTAATTCCTGATGCAGCCGGTTCTTTGCAAAGAGGTATTGAGGTCGTTGAGTTTGCTTGTGGGATTCCACACTTGTTGAAAGGGGAATTCAGTGAACAAGTTGGCACCGGCGTTGACTGCTACAGCATGAGGCAGCCAATCGGCGTATGTGCCGGGGTGACTCCTTTTAACTTCCCAGCTATGGTGCCGATGTGGATGTTCCCTATTGCCATCGTTTGTGGCAATTGCTTTATCCTTAAGCCCTCAGAAAAAGACCCTTCTTGCTCTGTCAAATTAGCAGAACTTCTCAAAGAAGCAGGACTTCCTGATGGGGTTATGAATGTGGTACATGGCGACAAGGAAATGGTGGATGCCATTCTCGAACATCCCGATATCGCAACCTTTAGTTTTGTGGGTTCCACCCCAGTAGCAGAGTATGTTTATAACAAAGCCTCATCTTCTGGCAAGCGTGTTCAAGCACTAGGTGGTGCAAAAAATCATGCAGTTGTAATGCCCGATGCCGATCTTGAACAAACTGCAAATGCAATCATAGGAGCAGCCTATGGATCCGCTGGTGAGCGATGCATGGCCATTTCAGCTGTAATCGCCGTAGACAGTATTGCAGAACCATTAAAAGAGATACTGGTGAGGAAGATGGGTGCGTTAAAAATTGGTCCAGGCAATGACCCCAGTAACGACATGGGGCCTTTAATAACAAAAGAGCACAAGAAAAAAGTGATGAACTACATCCAAGACGGTGTATCTGCAGGTGCCGAATTGGTTATTGATGGAAGGGAGCATCCAATTACAAATGGAGGTGAAGGGTTCTTTTTAGGACCAAGCTTGTTTGACCGTGTTTCTCCTGATATGAAAATTTATCTCGAAGAGATATTTGGGCCTGTTTTGGTCATGCTCAGAGCTAAAGATTTTCAACAGGCTCTTGACCTTGTCAACAATAACCGTTTTGGCAACGGGGTTGCCGTCTTTACATCAAATGGCAGCATTGCCAGAGAATTCACCAATAAGGTCCAAATAGGAATGGTTGGAGTCAATGTTGCTATTCCGGTCCCACTGGCTTTCTACAGTTTTGGTGGCTGGAAAGATTCCATCTATGGATCCTCAAATATTTACGGTATGGATGGCGTTAGATTTTTTACAAAATTGAAAACGGTAACAACCCGTTGGCCGGATCTTAACCAATCCAGTGCCGTAGATTTGTCGATGCCAATCGTCGAATAGGAATTTCCAAGATGTTAATTGGTATCCCCAAGGAAATTAAACCCGACGAATACCGAGTCGGCCTTACCCCTGAAAGCGTTCTAACTCTTGTCAATGGTGGTCATCAAGTCATGGTTTTGACCAACGCTGGTTTGGGTATTGGTAAAGGTGATCAAGACTACCTTAAGGTTGGAGCAGAAATAGTTGCTACAAGAGATGAAATTTTTGAGCGGGCTGAGATGGTTATAAAAGTAAAAGAACCCCAACTGGACGAGTGTGCATTGCTACGACAAGGCCAAATATTGTTTACCTACCTCCATCTCGCACCAGATCCTGAACAAACCAATGCTCTAGTAAACTCCGGAGTCAGTGCCATTGCCTATGAGTCTGTTGTGGCAGAGGATAAAAGCTATCCCTTGTTGATACCCATGAGTGAAATAGCGGGCAGGATGGCGGTGCAAGCAGGTGCAAGCTGTTTGGAAAAAGCCAAGGGAGGGTCCGGCATCTTAATGGGCGGGGTGACCAATGTTGATCCCGCAAAAGTGACCATCATTGGTGGTGGTGTAGTGGGGTACAATGCCATTGAAATTGCCCTTGGTATGCAAGCAAATGTCACGGTTTTAGATAAATCAGCGGCGCGACTTGATTACCTTGAAACAGTTTTTGGCGACGACTTAAATGCAGTTCTTGCTGATTCTGCATCAAACGAGACTTTCATTGCTGCCGCAGATTTAGTAATAGGTGCTGTCTTGGTACCTGGGGCATCTGCACCCAAGATTATATCCAGGAGTTTGTTGAAAAAAATGAAACCCGGATCAGTATTTGTCGATGTTGCCATCGATCAAGGCGGTTGCTCAGAGACCAGCAGACCGACCACACATTCCAGTCCCACATATGTAGAAGAGGGCGTCTTACATTATTGTGTAGCGAATATGCCTGGTGCCGTACCCCTGACTTCAACTTATGCACTTAATCAAGCAACATTGCCCTATGTTGAAGATTTGGCTAATCAAGGCTTAGTGCAAGCTTTGACTCGCAATCAAGGATTCTGCGAAGGTCTTAGTGTCCACCAGGGGAGGGTTACCATTAAGGCAGTCGCTGATGAGTTAGGGTATGAGTACACAGATGCAAAAACAGCATTAATTTGAATACACAAACATTCTAATTAATTTTTAGTTCTTTTCAGTCTACGCCTTCTCAATTTTCTCGGTTCTTCTTCTGTTACCGCAGATGTATTTTCTAAATTCAGGTACTTTTCGACCATAGCAATGTTACCTTTCGTCATTTGCCCCATTGACTGTATTATTGCGTCCAATTCTAAGGGGCATTCCATGTTATCCGCATTCAAGGCATCGGCCATCGCTTTGACATGCTCTTGTTTAGTTCCACAACAGCCACCGATAATGGTGGCACCCAGTTTTTTAGCGTAACAAGCATAGGTGGCCATTATTTCTTCGGTACCGGTATAGGCTATTTCCCCATCAATAAACACAGGTATGCCGCAGTTTCCCTTTGCAACGATGTGCATTGAGTGATTTTTTCTGGATTTTGCAAGACATAATATCGAGCCAATCAGCTCGGCTGCCCCAATCCCACAATTAGCACCGAAGCCAATAATTTCAGGTGAGTGTTGCTCAGCGAGTCGCGCAAGTTCTTTGGGCTCAAGACCCATCATGGATTTACCATGGGTATCAAAACTGTATGTGCAAACAATGGGAAGGCCTGTTTTTTTAGTGGCAATAATTGCACATTCCATTTCCTCTTCTGATGACATGGTTTCAATCCAAACTACATCAACCCCACCCTCTTTGAGTGCTATAGCTTGGTCAGTAAACGCAGATTCAACTTCAGCTTTAGTCAGTTCACCCAGAGGTTCAATGATTCCACCTGATGGTCCAATCGAGCCTGCAACTATTATTGTTCGTTCGCAAAAATCAGCAGCTTTAAGCGCAATTTCAGCTCCTGCAACGTTGAGTTCGTGAACTTGATTTTCTGCATTATGCAGCGCCAATCTAAATCTGTTGGCACCAAAGGTGTTGGTAAGGATGAGGTCTGACCCGGCTTCAATGAAGTTTTGATGATTAAGGTAAACTCGATCCGGAAATTCTAAATTCCAAAGTTCCGGTGGGTCTCCTGATTCGAGGCCCATTGAAAACAGATTGGTTCCAGTGGCACCATCAGCGAGGAGCCAACCTTTTTCTGCAATTAATGTTTCAATTTTGTGCATAAAAAAACTCGATAACTTGCGTTGTTCGAGTCTTATGCTATTTAGCAAAATTTTTTTATAGCGTCTGCAAGCTGCTCAAATCAACGCTGTCTATACCAGTTACGGTTAATTGCTATTATAATTAAGTTGCAAACAATATTTAAGTTTTTTATGACTAAAAATCAACAAAATCTAAGCTACTTAAAACCCATAAAGGATTCTTTGGGTAGACCGCTGAAAGACCTGAGAATATCCGTGATGGATCGGTGTAATTTTAGGTGCACTTATTGCATGCCAGAAGAAAAATACCATTCAAAATTCAAATTTCTACCATCAAAGCAACGGCTGCCATTTGAGCACATACTGCGTATTGCGAAAAATTTTGTCAGTTTGGGTGTTGATAAAATTAGGATAACGGGCGGAGAACCCTTGCTTAGGGTTAATTTAGCGGACCTTATCGGTGATCTTAGTCGCATTGACGGCCTTCGAGATATTGCTCTGACCACCAATGGAGTATTGTTGGCCAAATACGCCTCTGAACTGAAAGCAGCTGGCCTGAACCGGGTAACTGTGAGTTTAGATTCAATCGATCCAAACGAGTTCAAAACCATGACTGGTGGTCGAGGGTCGCTCGACAGGGTGTTGGCAGGGATAGAGGAAGCACAGGTTGCTCGTCTGAATAATATTAAGGTGAACGCAGTTATTAAGCGCGGGAGCAACGACCAAAAAATACTCGAGTTGGTGGAGCATTTCCGCTCCACTCCTATTGTTTTAAGATTTATCGAATACATGGATGTGGGCAACATCAATCATTGGAAGAAGTCTGAAACAGTGCCAAGCCGGGAAATTGTCAAATTGATAGGAGCAAAATGGCCATTGGAAGGTGTAGAGCCAAATTATGAAGGAGAAGTGGCATCGAGGTATCGATTCAAAGATGGGAAAGGGGAGCTCGGTTTTATATCTTCGGTGACCAAACCATTTTGTGGATCCTGTTCTCGAGCCAGGCTCTCCTCCGATGGTAAGCTCTACAACTGCTTATTTGCCTCCACTGGCAAAGACGTAAAACCTTGGCTTGCAGAAGGATTGACCGACCACGAAATCCAACAAAGAATTTATTCAATCTGGTCTGAGCGTGCTGACCGCTACAGTGAATTAAGGTCTCTGAACCTTACTGAAGTCGGCAAACAGAAAGTAGAAATGTATTATATAGGTGGTTGATTTTAATTACTGATTGGAGGTGAGAGTTATGCTGGGTTTAATGATGGACACTCCCTTGTTGATTTCATCTCTGATGATTCATGCTGAAAAAAATTTTCCAGAGCAAGAAATAGTATCGGTTGCTGCCGATAATCCTGACCATCGTTATACATTCCAAGACGCCTTTAAAAGAACCAGACAGTTGGCTAATGCACTCCAATCATTGGGAATCCAGCAAGGCGATAGGGTAGGAACGTTGGCTTGGAATGACTATCGCCATTTTGAACTGTATTATGCAATTTCCTGCTCAGGTGCAATCTGTCACACAGTTAATCCTAGGTTGTTTCCCGAACAACTGATTTACATTATCAATCATGCCGAAGACCGAGTTATTTTTTGTGACCCGATGTTTGTACCCTTATTGGAAAATATCCACGATCAACTGGAGTCCATTGAGCACGTCATCGTTTTAACCTCAGAGAATCATATGCCGGCGTCTTCCTTACCGAATCTTCTTTGCTATGAAACCCTCATTGCAGGAGAGTCCAACGAATATGAATGGCCTGAATTTGATGAGAAAACGGCAAGTGCCATGTGCTATACATCGGGCACGACTGGCAACCCAAAAGGTGTTTTGTACGATCACCGCTCCACCATTTTGCACGCCTACGCAGCTGCTTTACCCGATGTTTTTGGTATCTCTGCAAGCGACTGCATCCTACCTATTGTGCCAATGTTTCACGTCAACGCCTGGGGCACAATTTACGCAGGCCCGTTGTGCGGAAGTAAAATTATTTTACCCGGATCAAAAATGGGCGATGGGGAAACTCTTCAACGGTTGATCGAGTCCGAGCAGGTGACTGTTTCCCAGGGAGTGCCAACCGTCTGGTTGGCTTTGCTGGCTTATCTTGAGGAATCCGGCAAACAAATCCCCAGTTTGAAGCGCGTGATTACAGGTGGAGCCGCTTGTCCTGCTGTTATTGCCCAAGAAATGCAAGAAAAGCACGATGTCTATGTCCACGTGGCCTGGGGGATGACGGAAATGAGCCCATTAGGCACTTTCAATCAGTTTAAACCGGGCATGGAGGATCTTGAGGGGGAGGAGTTGTTAGAGGCTCAGTTAAAAGCAGGTCGAGGGGTGTACGGCGTGGAAATGAAAATCACCGATGACGACAACAACGAATTGCCTTGGGATGGCGTGGCTTTTGGTAGCCTCAAAGTCCGAGGGCCTTGGGTTCTCAGCGACTACTTTAAAGCAGAGCCTGGAACAACGCTTGAGGAAGATGGCTGGTTTGAGACTGGCGATGTGGCCACCATTGATGAGCGTGGATTTATGGCAATCACCGACAGGACCAAGGATGTGATTAAATCAGGTGGAGAATGGATCAGCTCAATTGATCTGGAGAACACTGCAATCAATCACCCCAAAGTTGCAGAGGCCGCCGTCATCGGGGTTAATCACCCCAAATGGACGGAAAGACCGCTGTTGCTTGTGCAAGCCAAGGAGGGAGAAGAACTGAGTAAGGATGAAATACTCCAATGGTACAAAGGTAAGGTAGCAAAATGGTGGATCCCTGATGACGTCGTCTTTGTTGACTCACTACCCCATACGGCGACCGGTAAAATCCAAAAATTTGAGCTTAGAAAGATCTACAAAGATTATCAACTGCCTGATATTGATGCTTAATCTTCTTCTAATTTGATGTGAATAAATCAGCAAGCATTACCATTCTCCAGAACGATCAAGGGGCTACAGAGGAGATTACTGATGAGGTGACCATTGAGGAACCTCTGGAATTCAGCATCGCTTTTGGAGCACACTCCTCCCGAGAAATAAAAAACCTCGCTGTTACCATGCGTACACCGGGCAATGATTTTGAGTTGGTTATGGGTTTTTTATATTCAGAGGGCATTATTAAAAATAAAAGTGATGTGCAAGCAATCACCCGGATGGATAACTTGGAAGATTCGAGCAATATTGAAAACACGGTCTTGGTAGAACTTGATGAAACTCTGGGTGTGGACCCACAGAAAATCAGAAATTTTTACATCAACTCCTCTTGCGGTATTTGTGGCAGTCAGGTGGTGGATGATATTGGATCCTTGCAGCAGTATCATTCGTCAAAGAGTGACTTTTTGGTTGCTGAATCGGTTCTTCGAACCTTGCCTGGCCGCTTACAAAAACAACAAGATGCATTCAGTCAAACAGGGGGGTTGCACGCCTCTGCGTTGTTTGATCAACAGGGATCTATCTTGAGTTTGTTTGAAGATGTCGGACGCCACAATGCCCTTGATAAATTGATTGGCCGTGAATTGCAGAATAACAACCTTCCCTTATTTCAGTCAGGGCTGATTTTGAGTGGTCGCACCAGTTTTGAACTGATTCATAAAGCAGCACTGGCAGGAATCCCAGTCGTTGTTTCCATTGGTGCACCTTCGAGTTTGGCTGTTGATGCTGCGTGGGAATATGAAATTACCCTAGCAGGTTTCCTGCAAGCCGACCGATTTAATATTTATTCGTTTCCTAGACGGATTAACTAGGCACTCAAGAATTGTATTTAACAAACATATTGGTAGTCATTTCCTGTCCAATCGTTGTCTCTGGTCCGTGTCCAGGTATAACAAGAGTTTTCTCATCCAGTGTATATAATCTTCTTTGAATGGATTGTTTAAGTGTATTGAAGTCCCCACCGGGCAGGTCTGTGCGTCCTACAGAGCCTAGAAACAGCGTATCACCGGCAACTAAAACTTTCTCATTTTCAAAATAAAAACTGACTGAACCCAGAGTATGTCCAGGAGTGTGGATGCACTTTCCAGCACAGTGCTCGAGATCCTGTTCGTCTTCGATTTTATAATCTGGTGGTGGTGCGGGTTTGTATTCGATGTTAAAGAACTGACATTGTATTTCCTGGGTATCCCACAAAAACCGGTCCGCCTCATGCAGGTAGATGGGCGCTTGTGTGGCATCTTTGATTTCAGCAGAAGCTAGGAAATGATCAAGATGAGCATGGGTGTGAAAAATTCCTTCAATGGTCAAGTCCAACTTCCGGATGGTCTCTAGAATGGTGTCGGCATCCCCGCCTGGGTCGATGACATAACCCAATCCAGTATCAGTGTTCCCAATGATCGTGCAGTTGCATTGCAACGGGCCAACAGGGAATGACTTATAAACGATTGCCATAATGTTTGTTTCTCAGTAAGTTGGTTACAATTAGAGCGTTAGTTTCTCAGTTAAGAGCCTTAATTTAGTTGATTATAATGAAGTTTTAACCGTGTACCAATCTTTAGAGAATTTATCTATTGAGAGGCGATTTGTAACGCTTACAGATCGTCAGGTTCACTATCGTATATCAGGCGAAGGGCCGCCTTTGTTATTGCTGCATCAGAGCCCAACATCTTCTGCAGAAATGGCTACCACCATAGAATATTTTGCCGACGAATTCTCCGTCATTGCCCCCGATACTCCAGGCTTTGGATTGTCTGATTACAGGAAAGGTACTCCATCCGACATCACTATCTATGCCGAGATGGTAAAGGAATTCGTAGACGCTTTGGGCTTATCAGAACTTTGTATTTATGGGTTTCACACCGGAGCCATTATTGGAGCGGAAATGGCAAGACTGTATCCTGATCTTTGCAAGGCGGTGGTGGTTAATGGACTTTGGGTTGCGGATAAAGATGAGGTAGATCTTATTTTGCAGCATTACACCGAATGGTTCGAGCCGACTCCGAATGGCAGCCAAATGCCTTGGATCTGGTCTCGACTGAGAGATCAATTGATTTTTTTCCCTTGGTTCTTGAAAGAAGAAAAGTACAGATTGAGTCACGATCTGCCAAGTCCCGAGCTCAAACAACCCTTTGTTCTGGATCTGTTGCGAACAACAGAGGAGGCCCAAACCGCTTACAGGGCTGCATTCTTGTATCCATCCAAAGAACGAGTACAGGAAATAAACACACCCACATTTCTTTTGAATTACCAAGGAGACCCAATTGGCGATCACCCACAGCGATTGGAAATCACACCGGACTGTGTGCAAATAGAACTACTCAGCGATCCTCAAGCAGTTGAAGCGAGAGCCCGAGAAATCTTTAGGGAATTTTCGCAAGCAAAAATAACTATTCAGCCAGAGGCTGTTGTCATGCCAGAAAAGGCTGTGAGGCTCAAAGGTTTTGTCCATACTTCCTTTGGCCCACTTTTCTATTGCCAGGAAGCAGATCAATCGAATGTGAGTGAGGAGACTAACCGGTCAGTGGTATTTTTACACGATTTTGCGGCTTCTTCTAATGCCACAATAGAGATCGCAAAGTACTGTGAGAGCGTGCATCGGAAAATATTCATTGATCTTCCAGGGCACGGCGAAACAGGACCGACCCATCTAGACGATTATCAACCGCAGACCATGGCGAAGATGTTGGCAGAAGGGCTCATGCAATTAAACTTGGGTCCAGTTCACCTTGTTTCCATGGGTATGTCCAGTTCCATTGCTGTGGCATTGAGCCTAATTGACAGTTTGGAAGTCAAGCAATTGTCTTTAATAGATCCCTGGTGTCCTAATGCATCTGAAATGAATGCAATACGTGATCATTATGCTCCCGATTTAACTCCTTCGGAGTATGGCGAGCATTTAATGCGTGGATGGTATTTTGCTCGCGACAGTGAACTTTATTTCCCTTGGTACGATACAAAAAATGCCAATGCACTCAAACGAGAACCTGAGATTGAACCCCAAAAAACACACGCTCGAGCAGTTGATGCTCTCAAAGCTGGAACGGAATTAAAACGAGTTGCCAAGGATATGATTGGCTACGATGTGGAAGCCAATTTGCGAGACATTAGCGTAAATACAAAGGTCTACGCATGGACAGGGAATGGTAGAGAGAATTATGCTGAACGGATTCATAGAGCTATAAGCGGTTCAAAATTGTATTATTTACCGGAGAATAGATCGCAGTGGTCCATCAATTTATCGGAGTAAAATTTACATTCTAGGAGATTTTAAATATGAGTCAGGCTGAAAAAGAAACAGTCTCTGTTCTGCGAGCTGCAATTGGTAAAAAGTATGTTTTGACCGATCAACAGTCATTGGAATTTTATTCCATGGACGTTTATCGATCTTTTGAAATTCCCATTGCAGTTGTTCAGCCAGGCAGTGTAGAAGAACTACAAGAAGTTGTTAGAGTTGCCACAGGTTTAGGTATGGCTATTGTGGCCAGAGGAGGAGGTGCTTCTTATACCGATGGGTATTTACCTACCACTCCAAAATCCATCACGATTGACACTTCCAGACTTAATAAAATAGTTGAGATTAATGAAGAAGATATGTTTGTGACTGTTGAATCAGGAGTCACATGGGCAGAAATGGCAGCTGCATTAGCAGAAAAAAATCTGCGTACCCCATTCTGGGGGCCTTTTTCTGGGTTGAAGGCTACGGTTGGAGGTTCTTCTTCTCAGAATAGTCTGAGTATGGGAACCAGTGCTTATGGGGGATCTCCAGAGTCAATACTCTGCTACGACATCGTTCTCCCGAGTGGAGAAATTCTTAAAACAGGATCTTCTTCTATGGAAAATAGTTCTGCTTTTTTTAGGCATTATGGACCTGATTTAACCGGATTATTCTCTGGGGATTCTGGTGCCCTTGGAGTTAAGGCTAGAATTACACTTAGGTTGATAAAACTACCAACGCATACTTTAACAAGTTCATTTGGATTCAAGGATTATGCATCTATGAGTGAAGGAATGGCAGCTGCTGCTCGAGAACAGTCGGCATCAAGTAATTGGGGATTGGATCCAAAATTGCAGCAAGGCCAGCTTGGTAGGACAACTTTATCCGACGCGATTAAAGCAGCATTTGCTGTTTTAAAAACGGTCAGAAACCCATTTGAGGCTATCATCCAACTTGGAAAAATGGCTATAGCTGGCAAACGATTTTTAACAGGGTTTGATTATTCGGCGCATTTTGTAGTTGAAGGTTATAGCATTGCTGAGGTCAAGAGTAAATTAGCCCAAACCAGAAGGGCAGTAGGTCCCTATGGAACTGAAATAGCCAATACAATACCCACAGTATTGGGTGCAATGCCTTTTATGCCTTTGTATCCAATATTAGGCCCTCAAGGGGAGAGATGGGTTCCCATGCATGGGTTTTTATCCTTTTCAAAAATGCAAGTTTTTCATGATCGTCTCATGCAACTCTATGAAGAAAATAAAGAAAAAATGGAAACTCATTCGGTTGAAGCAGGGGCGATGTATATGACCTATTCTACCCACAGTTTCCTCTATGAAATTGCTTTGTATTGGAAAGATGAGCGGTCACTCTATCACACAAACTATTTAGATCAGGATTATTTGGATACGTTACCTGTCTACGATGAAAACCAAGAGGGACGTGGACTGGTGGCTGAGATTAGAAGTAAAATTCAGGATATATATTCAGAATTAGGAGCAGTTCATTTTCAAGTAGGTAAGAGTTATCCTTATCAGCAAGGAAGACAGGAAGAAGCAGCAAAAGCTTTAAAAAACATCAAAAAATCAATCGATCCAGATAATTTGATGAATCCTGGTGCTCTAGGACTGTAAGTCTTCATTGAGTGACATGTTTGAAAAATTGTCACGAATTAGCCTTCTTGCTTTTGGTCTTTTTATTCTTGGTTCCTCTCAGTATCAACAGCAGATAAGAGGAGCTTCTTTTCAAGGAGAGCGCATAGGCATTTTATATGTTTCTCATGGCGGTAATGAGACTTATGGGGAGAAACAACTCTGGGATGCCACCATGCAAATATTCTCCTACGATCAGAACAGTCCTGTTTACCAACAAATCATTTGGAACTCTGATTATTGGCCTCAGATGCTTAAATTTGGCAACGCCTCCAAAGAACTTGGTAAGTATGCTTTTGAGTATGAACGCATCGGTGGTGTAGATCCCTATCCAGAATCAAAGCGCCAGACCACAGCAGAATTAAGCTCCATTTTGGATGATTATGAGAATGAATTGGGAGTTGATTTTATTGTCGATAAGATGACATGGATAAGCCCAGATCCGAGCGAATTGGCAAACCCAAGAATGCTTTTCAATCCAGGGATTCCCGGCGGTGATCCTTTGCGATACTGTGGCACCACTGATCCGACCTGGCATCTCTGTGATCCCGATCGTTATAACGTCGATGGACCGGTAGAACGGATGTTAAAAATAGGTGTTGACCGGATCGTAATGATTGATTTAACAACCGCAGGAGCTAGGTTTTCTAAAACTTATGATGTTTATACAACTGCGAAGAAAGTCATTCATGACTACAATAAAAGTCAGCAAACCGATGTCACCATTGAGTGGGTCAAT
>LWDU01042021.1_pt2 | contig 51725 bp, 47 predicted proteins | sample 727161 | NCBI WGS metagenome assembly LWDU01 (sample SAMN04566230, study PRJNA314399) | hydrothermal vent metagenome | isolation source: deep sea hydrothermal plume seawater | place: Mexico: Gulf of California, Guaymas Basin | collected 2004-07-11
CATCAGCTCTAATTGCTTATTTCTACTTAATTTACAATGCTTTACGTACATCTGACAACCCTAACATTTGGTATGTTAGGTGTCAGCCCCAAAAGTAATTAGCCACCTCATTAACCCTACAAAAAGGGTTGATTTATCCTTTCTATTTAGTCCATTAGTGTTATCATTTTTGTCTATTAAAACAATGTTTTCTAGAACCATTTGAATTTTAAAATATTCATGCCTCGGTAGCTCAGCTGGATAGAGCGCACCCCTCCTAAGGGTGAAGTCGCAGGTTCGAATCCTGCTCGGGGCACCAACATTATTATCCTTTTATTAAAATAGAAATTAAATGATACTAAATGTTAACTTTTTTAAAATCTCAACTACACTATGGTGTAAGCAACGTCAGCCTGATGAGATATTTTAATGAGCAACTTACTGCAGTTATTTAAAAGCACGTCTGCACTTAACGGTGCCAACGCAAATTTTGTTGAAGATATGTACGAACAATATCTCAATGACCCCGATTCTGTCGATGAACAATGGCGAACTCAGTTTAATACCATTCGTAACGGTGCTGAGACCATTGACATCCCCCACTCTTCCATCAAAAAACATTTTGCTGATTTAGCTAAAGCCCCAACGGGCGTTCGAGTTATTCAGGGCGGCGAGTCAGCTGAGCAACTTGCTAAACAAGCGGCTGTTTCAAGGTTAATGAATGCGTATCGCATCAATGGTCATAAACAGGCGAACACTAATCCGCTCGACAACTCTAAGAAAAAACTTAACGCTGAACTTGATATCGCTTTTCACGGTTTAAGCGAGCTTGATCTTAATTCGCTATTTGACACAGGCACATTACACAACACGTCAGAACAGTTAGCGCTTAAAGATATTCTGCCTATTTTGAAAAAAACCTATTGCAGCAGCATTGGCGTGGAGTACATGCACATCAGCGACACTGAAATGCGCTCATGGGTTAGACGCCGGATGGAAGGTCCCCGCGGACATTTAAATTTGGATGCTGATCAAAAAACGTGGTTGTTAAAGCTACTAACTGCCGCTGAAGGCATAGAAAATCACTTGCATAGAACCTATGTAGGACAAAAACGTTTCTCTTTGGAGGGCGGTGAAAGCTTAATCCCAATGCTAGACGAAATGATTCAACGCTGTGGCGAACATGGCGTTAAAGAAACCGTTATAGGCATGGCGCACCGTGGGCGTTTAAACGTGTTGGTTAATATTTTTGGCAAAAACCCTTCTGTTCTTTTTGAAGAATTTGAAGGCAAACGCTCTGCTTCTCCTGCTAAAGATGGCTCGGGTGACGTTAAATATCACATGGGCTTTTCCTCTGACGTAGAAACACCCGGCGGCGAAATGCACCTTGCCTTAGCTTTCAACCCATCCCATCTCGAAATTATCAACCCTGTAATTGAAGGTTCCGTACGCGCTAGGCAAGACAGGCGTGGGGAAACAGGTGAAGAAGAAGTGGTAGCCATCCAGATACATGGTGATTCAGCCTTTTCTGGCCAGGGCGTTGTGATGGAAACCTTGCAAATGTCACGTACGCGCGCATACGGTACGGGTGGCACTATTCATATTGTTATCAATAACCAAGTGGGTTTTACGACAAGTAATCCAGCCGATACACGCTCAACGTTGTACTGCACAGACGTTGCAAAAATGCTTGAAACACCTATTCTGCATTTTAATGCCGATGACCCTGAAGCCGTTCTTTTCGCCTCTCAACTGGCAGTAGATTTCCGTAAAGAATTTAAACAGGACATTGTTCTTGATCTAGTGTGTTACCGTCGCCGAGGTCACAACGAGGCTGATGAGCCGGCTGTTACTCAGCCACAGATGTACAAAACAATTCGCGCGTTACCGACAACACGTAAAATTTATGCCGACCGTCTGGTTAAAGAAGGCACGTTAGACAGCAAAGAACCTGCCAAATTGGCAGCAATCTACCGTGCAGCTTTAGAAAAAGGCGACATCGTTTCACGACCTATTCTAGAACATAAAGTTAACCCCTTTGTTGCCAAATGGGATGCGCTTTTAGGCAGTAAATGGGACGACCTGTGCGACACGACCGTAACGGCAAAAAAATTCCAAGACGTCTCTAAAGCAATGTTGGAATTACCTCCCGAGTTTTCATTGCAAGCACGTGTAGAAAAAGTAATGGAAAGCAGAAAGAAGATGTCAGTTGGCGCTCAACCTATTGATTGGGGCTATGCCGAAAACATGGCCTACGGAACATTACTCGCCGCCGGAAAAAACATTAGAATTACCGGCCAAGACGTCGGTCGCGGCACCTTTTTTCATCGTCACGCGGTTCTTCACAACACACTTAATGGTGAAACGTACACCCCTCTCCGTCACCTGATGCTTGAACAAGGTACGTTTTCTTTATACGACTCATTTTTATCAGAAGAAGCTGTTTTAGGATTCGAATACGGCTACGCCACAACCGAACCCGATGACCTCGTTATCTGGGAGGCTCAATTTGGTGATTTTGCCAATGGCGCACAAGTTCTTATGGATCAATTTATTAGTTCTGGTGAAACAAAATGGGGCCGTCTGTGCGGACTTACACTACTATTACCACACGGTTATGAAGGTCAAGGCCCGGAACATTCCTCTGCTCGATTAGAGCGATACCTACAATTATGCGCCGAACACAATATGCAAGTATGCGTACCATCGACACCGTCTCAAATCTTCCATTTGATTCGTCGACAATCACTCAGTTACTTCCGTAAACCTCTCATCGTCATGAGTCCAAAAAGTTTACTGCGTCACAAGTTAGCCACTTCAACATTAGAAGACCTAACGAAAGGACATTTCCAGCTCCTTATTCAAGAAATTGACGACATTGATCCGAAAAAAGTAACGCGAATGGTTGTCTGTTCAGGAAAAGTCTATTACGAGCTTCTCGAACAACGCCGTGCTGATAAGCTTAAAAACGTGGTCATTTTGCGAGCAGAACAGCTCTATCCATTCCCAATTGATGAATTACATGATTCATTCAAACAGTACCCTAAATTAAAACAACTTGTTTGGTGTCAAGAAGAACCAATGAACCAAGGTGCCTGGTACCAAATTAGGCATCGTTTCTTTGACCTACTCAGCAAAAAACTTGAATTAAAATATGCTGGTCGAAACATGTCTGCATCACCAGCCGTTGGACAATTTAGCCTACACGTCGAACAGCAACAAAAATTAATCCACGAAGCACTCTATTAACGCATTGACTTTAAAAAAGGAATAAACCATGAGCATTGAAGTCGTAGTACCCACCCTTCCAGAATCTGTAGCCGACGCCACGTTAGTAACATGGCATAAAAAAGCCGGTGACATCGTATTAAAGGATGAAAACCTGGTCGATTTAGAAACCGACAAAGTAGTGCTTGAAGTCCCAGCACTAGTTGATGGTATTTTAGCCGATGTAATCGAAGCCGAAGGGGCTATCGTATTAAGTGGCCAATTAATTGGCCGAATAGAACCCGGCGATGTTGCTGCGGCAAGCCCAGAGACTGAAGAGTCTAAACCAGAAGCACCAACACTGCCCGTTGAAAAGAACTCAGGCTCAAGTGCTGCGCTCAGTCCCGCCGTAAGAAAACTGGTGGCCGAGCATGGCTTGGACACAAGTACCATTAGCGCAACAGGCAAAGGTGGTCGAATCACCAAAACAGATATTCTCAGTCACATTAAAAATCAGTCGTCTGCTGTTGCGGCACCAGCACGTGCTGCACCTGCATCCACGCCTGCAAAAGCTGCAGCCGCTGCCCAAATGCCAGTTTTGCCATCAAGTGATAGAGCGGAACAACGTGTCCCTATGACACGTCTGCGCGCCAAAGTTGCCGAGCGACTTATTCAGGCTCAACAGAACACCGCCATGTTGACGACCTTTAACGAAGTCAATATGCAGCCGATTATGGATATTCGCGCTAAATATAAAGATTTATTTATTAAAACTCACGACACCAAGCTAGGCTTCATGTCGTTTTTCGTTAAGGCATCCGTTGAGTCATTAAAACTTTTCCCGTCTGTTAATGCCTCGGTTGACGAGCAAGATATTATTTACCATGGCTATTACGATATTGGTATAGCCGTCTCGTCACCACGCGGTTTAGTGGTTCCAGTATTGCGTGACGCCGACTTAAAAAACTTCGCTGCGATTGAAAGTGGCATCACTGAATATGGCATGAAAGCGCGAGATGGTAATTTAGGGTTAGATGACTTAATGGGCGGCACGTTTACTATCACTAACGGTGGTATTTTCGGCTCCATGATGTCGACACCTATTTTGAACCCACCACAAAGCGCCATTTTAGGCATGCACGCTATCAATCAACGCGTGATGGTGGAAAACGGTGAAATGGTTATTCGCCCCATGATGTATCTTGCACTGTCTTATGATCACCGAATTATTGATGGTAAAGAAGCTGTCTCGTTCCTAGTGACTATCAAGGACTTCCTTGAAGACCCAGCAAGATTGCTATTAAACGTATAGAAAACATTGGGAGCAACTATGAGTTCAGATAATAAATTTGATGTCGTCATTATTGGCGGCGGCCCTGGTGGCTATGTGGCAGCCATTCGTTGCGCACAATTAGGCCTTAAAACGGCGTGTGTCGACGATTTTACCGGCAAAGATAACAAGGCTTCCTTGGGCGGCACCTGTCTTAATGTCGGCTGTATACCATCGAAAGCACTGCTTGAATCTTCGCACCATTACGAGCAGCTTAATCACGGTCTTGAAAACCATGGCATTAAAGTATCAGGGGTGAAAATTGATGTCCCCGCCATGATTAAAAACAAAAACGACATAGTAAGCCGTCTAACGGGTGGAATTAGCGGCCTGTTTAAAGCCAACAAGATCACCAGTTTTCACGGTCGAGGTAAATTACTCGCTGACAAACAGGTTGAAATCACATCTAACGACAAAGAAGTCAGCATTATTTCTGCCGAAAGCATCATTTTAGCGACCGGCTCGAGCTCTATCGATATTCCCTCTGCCCCTGTTGATAATAAAAATATTGTCGATTCGACGGGCGCTTTAGATTTTGATAAAACACCTAAGAAACTGGGTGTCATTGGAGCTGGCGTTATCGGCTTAGAATTAGGCAGCGTCTGGAACCGCTTAGGTTCAGAGGTTGTCTTACTCGAAGCACAAGACACCTTCTTACCCGCTGCTGATAATAAAATAGCCGCTGAAGCAAAACGTCAATTCAAAAAGCAAGGGCTTGATATTAAAATGAGCGCCCGTGTGACTAAAGCCGTTTCAAAAGGTAAAAAAGTCACTGTCGACTATGAAGACGCATCGGGCACCCATAGCATCGTGGTGGACAAACTCATCGTATCCGTTGGCCGACGCCCAAATACAGACAACTTGTTTGCTCCAGAAGTGCCCATTGAACTGGATGAACGAAGCTTTGTAGAAGTCGATGAAATTTGGCAAACAAGTCAGCCTTCAATTTATGCTATTGGTGATCTCATTCGTGGCCCAATGCTCGCGCACAAGGCATCAGAGGAAGGTGTCGCCGTTGCTGAAGTTATTTATGGCGAAGAACCAGAAATAAATTACGACGTTATACCGAGCGTTATTTATACTAGCCCCGAAATTGCCTGGGTTGGTCAAACCGAGCAACACCTGACATCGACGGGTGAAAAAATTAAAATTGGAACCTTCCCTTTCGCTGCAAGCGGACGGGCTCAAGCGCTAGGCGATACAGTTGGCATGGTTAAAATGATTTCCAGCGAAGAAACTGATCAAATTCTTGGTGTGCATATTATTGGCCCACAGGCTTCAGAACTGTTAGCAGAAGCTGTACTTGCCATGGAATATTCAGCCAGCACCGAGGACTTGGCGTTAACCATTCACGCACATCCTACGTTATCAGAAGCCCTTCACGAAGCCGCTTTAGCCGTGGATAACCGGGCGTTGCACATACCAAATCGTTAACATTAACTCTCAGTACATTAAAAGAGCCGGCATAAACCGGCTCTTTTTACAAACAACACCAGTTTGTTTAAATGCTTTTTAAACATTTGGTACTATTACTTATCGCCAATCATAGAGTTTACACATGACTATTATTAAACAAGACGACTTCATCGAAAGTGTTGCTGCGGCTTTCCAATTTATCTCTTATTATCACCCAAAAGATTACATTCAAGCGCTAGGTAAAGCCTACGAGCTTGAAGAATCGCCGGCTGCTAAAGATGCGATGGCGCAAATTTTGTTAAATTCACGCATGTGCGCGATGGATCACCGCCCTATTTGCCAAGACACGGGCATCGCTAACTTATTCTTAGACATCGGCATGGACATTCAATGGGATGCCACCATGAGCGTACAAGAAATGTGTGACGAAGGCGTTCGACAAGCCTATAAGCACCCTGACAACGTTTTAAGAGCCTCTATTGTTGCTGATCCTCTGGGCGCACGTAAAAACACCGGCGACAACACCCCAGCCGTTGTACACATGAAGTTAATACCGGGTAATACCGTCAGTGTTCATGTTGCGGCTAAAGGCGGCGGCTCCGAAAATAAGTCCAAGTTCGTGATGCTTAACCCAAGCGATAGTCTGGTTGATTGGGTACTTAAAACCGTCCCAACGATGGGTGCTGGCTGGTGCCCGCCGGGCATTTTAGGTATTGGTGTTGGTGGTACGGCTGAAATGGCGATGAAACTCGCTAAAGAGTCTCTAATGCAGCACATTGATATCCAAAAACTTAAAGACCGTGGCCCGAATGATCGCGCTGAAGAAATGCGCTTAGAACTCTATGAAAAGGTCAATGCATTGGGCATCGGCGCGCAAGGTTTAGGTGGCTTAACAACCGTCTTAGACGTAAAAATCAATCACATGCCAACCCATGCAGCCTCACTTCCCATTGCAATGATTCCCAACTGCGCAGCGACACGCCACGCACACTTTGTATTAGATGGTTCTGGCCCTTCATTTATCGAACCGCCAAAACTTGAAGATTGGCCCGATGTTTCATGGGCGCCCGACGCGCAAACAAAACACGTTAACCTTGATACTGTAACCCAAGAAGAAGCACAAGCTTGGCAGCCAGGTGATCGATTGTTACTTAGCGGCCATATGCTAACAGGGCGTGATGCTGCTCATAAACGCATCGCGGATATGTTTGCCAAAGGCGAATCGTTACCCGACGGTGTTGATTTTAAAAACCGCTTTATCTACTACGTTGGCCCTGTCGATCCAGTTAAAGGTGAAGTGGTTGGCCCTGCTGGACCTACAACCGCCACACGGATGGATAAATTTACAGAAATGATGCTGGCTAAAACAGGCTTACTCGGCATGATTGGTAAAGCCGAACGTGGGCCTACTGGTATTGCGGCAATTAAGAAACATAAAGCCACGTATTTAATGGCCGTTGGTGGGGCTGCTTATTTGGTATCGAAAGCGATTAAAGGGTCAAAAATCATTGCCTTTGAAGACTTAGGTATGGAGGCCATCCGAGAGTTCTATGTTGAAGATATGCCCGTTACCGTAGCCGTTGACTCAAACGGTGAATCTGTTCATAAAACGGGGCCTGCTCACTGGCAGTCTAAAATTGCTGGCATCCCCATTGTTGCGGGATAACATCCCGTCATTTTGATACAAAAAAGCCAAGCGTTTGCTTGGCTTTTTTATTACAACTGCTTTTTAAGCTATTCTTTAGTCACTAACTCAATGCCATCTGGGTTTTGAAAGCCCCTCGGTAATTTCGCACCACGTTGCGCCCTCTTTCCTCTATACACATCTAAATCAGAGAGTTTTAAGTTGATATGACGTTTGCCTGCGCGAATACGGATAGCTTGCTGATCACTCACCACACAAAATCCAACCACTTTATCGTCGCCAGACTTTAAATCCTTACTCGGTATTTGAATCAATTTATTGCCTTTGCCGCGTGCCAGTTCCGGTACGTCACTCACTGGGAATATCAACAAGCGACCTTGTTGACTAATAATCGCGACCAAGCCGTCTTCAGCGTCATATAACGCAGGTGAAAGCACCGTTGAACCTTGCGGTAATGATAACAATGCCTTGCCGGCTTTATTCTTCGTATACAATTCAGCTAATTTAGTCACGAAGCCATAGCCAGCGCTTGAAGACAGCATGACTTTTTCGTCTTTACCCGCCATCACATCGGTAAACATGGCCCCTGCCGGCGGCTTTAAACTACCCGTTAGTGGCTCACCTTGCCCCCTTGCAGAAGGCAATCCATGCACAGCTTGATTGTATATTCGTCCCGTGGAGTCTAAGAAATAAACCAGACTATTACTGCGACCTTTAGCCGATGCCAAGTATTCGTCGCCGGATCTAAACGTTAGACTCTTCGGATCAATATCATGTCCTTTGGCGGCACGTACCCAACCTTTTTGTGAAATAACAATCGTCATCGATTCATTAGGAATTAACGCACGCTCATCCAAGGCTTTCGCAGCGTCTTTTACAACGATGGGCGAACGTCGCGCATCACCGTGTAAGGCAGCATCGGCTTGAATTTCCTTTTTAACCAAGGTACGCAAGCGCTGTTTAGAACCCAGTATTTTTTCTAATCCATCGCGCTCTTTTGCCAACTCATCTTGCTCGGCGCGAATTTTAAACTCTTCTAATTTCGCTAATTGACGAAGTTTAATTTCTAAAATAGCGTGCGCTTGAACATCAGTAATCGAGAAACGTTGCATCAATGCTTCTTTCGGTTTGTCTTCTTCGCGAATAATTTGAATCACTTCATCAATGTTCAAATACGCAATCAACAAGCCGCCTAAAATATGCAGACGGTCATTCACTTTATCCAAACGATAATCCAGCCTTTTTCTGACCGTTTCAATTCGATAGCTTAGCCACTCCGTTAACACCGCTTTCAAATTTTTCACTTGTGGTTTGCCAGATAAGCCAATCACATTAAAGTTAACCCGATAAGTGCGCTCTAAATCTGTGGTGGCGAAAAGGTGCGACATTAACTGCTCAATATCCACACGATTGGAACGCGGCGAAATAACCAAGCGCGTTGGGTTCTCATGGTCTGACTCATCTCGCAAATCTTCAACAATCGGTAATTTCTTCGCTTGCATTTGTGCCGCAATTTGCTCTAGCACTTTAGCACCAGACACTTGATACGGTAGCGCGGTTACAATAATGTGCCCTTGTTCCATTTCATAACAAGCACGCGCACGTAAGCTACCACCGCCCTTCTCGTACATTGCTTTAATGTCTTCACGCGAGGTGATAATTTCAGCCTCTGTCGGAAAATCAGGGCCCTTGATATGTTCCATTAAGTCCGTCAAATCGGCTTTCGGCTCGTCCAATAAGCGAATACATGCGGTAGCGACTTCATTAAGATTGTGCGGAGGAATATCCGTCGACATACCGACAGCAATCCCCGTTACACCGTTTAATAACAAGTTAGGCAAACGCGCTGGCAACAAGACCGGCTCTTTTAACGTCCCATCGAAATTATCTGTCCATTCGACTGTGCCTTGTGCTAATTCGCCCAATAAGGTATCCGAATAAGGCGCTAGGCGCGATTCGGTATAACGCATGGCAGCAAACGATTTAGGGTCATCTGGCGACCCCCAGTTACCCTGCCCGTCGACTAAAGGATAACGATACGCAAAAGGCTGCGCCATATGCACCATCGCTTCGTAACACGCCGTATCACCGTGCGGATGGAACTTACCTAATACATCACCAACCGTACGCGCAGATTTTTTAAACTTTGCGTTATTGGATAACCCTAGTTCAGACATGGCATAGACAATGCGCCGTTGCACCGGCTTTAAGCCGTCGGCAATATGTGGCAACGCACGGTCCAAAATCACGTACATGGAATAATCTAAATACGCTTTTTCCGTGAAATCTTTCAGTGGCAGCGTTTCGATATTTTCAAATTGAGTGGTGCTCATAATAGTCTCTTATAACTCCGCCAAATTGCCGCTTTCTTCCAACCATGCTTTGCGGTCAGAGGCGCGTTTTTTAGCCAGCAACATATCCATCATTGCGTGCGTTTCATCACCGGGGCTCATGCTTAATCTCACTAAGCGGCGGGTATCTGGGTCAAGTGTTGTCACTCGCAATTGAGCAGGGTTCATTTCACCTAGGCCTTTAAAACGTTGAACGTTAATTTTACCTTTTAGTTTTTCAGCGGCGATTCGGTCTAACACGCCTTCTTTTTCCGCATCATCTAGCGCGTAAAAAACCTGCTTACCTACGTCCACTCGGTACAACGGCGGCATGGCAACATATATATTCCCGGCTTCTACTAACGGTGCAAAGTGTCTAACGAACAAAGCGCATAATAAAGTCGCAATGTGCAAACCATCTGAGTCGGCATCCGCTAAGATGCAAATTTTACTGTAGCGTAAGGACTTTAAATCTGTTGAACCGGGCTCAACACCAATCGCCACCGAAATATTGTGTACTTCCTCAGATGCCAACACATCAATAGGGTCCACTTCCCATGTGTTTAGAATCTTTCCACGTAGTGGCATAATCGCTTGGAATTCTCTATCACGGGCTTGTTTGGCAGAGCCGCCAGCTGAATCCCCTTCAACCAAAAATAATTCTGAACGGTCTGAATCTTGTGACGAGCAATCTGCCAATTTACCGGGCAATGCAGGGCCTGACGTGACCTTTTTACGAATCACCTTCTTACCCGCACGCTGCCTATTTTGTGCACGTTGAATGGCTATTTGTGCAATTTCCTCGCCTATTGCTGGGTGTTGATTCAACCATAAGCTAAAGCTATCTTTCGACACACCCGAGACAAATGCGGCGCATTCACGTGACGTTAAACGCTCTTTTGTTTGGCCTGAAAACTGCGGGTCTTCAATTTTAAGCGACAACACATAGTGACAACGCTCCCACACATCATCGGGGGTGATTTTTACGCCGCGTGGTAATAAAGATTGAAACTCACAAAATTCGCGCACGGCTTCCGTCAGCCCCGTACGCAAGCCGTTAACGTGCGTGCCACCTTGTGAAGTGGGCACTAAATTAACGTAACTCTCGGTAATGCCCTCGCCCACATCTGTTGACCAGGCTAACGCCCACTCAACCGATTCACGCTCACTGTTTGCGCTGGAGACAAAACCTTCAGGTGGTAATAAATTTAAATGTTCTAACTGCCCAAGCAAGTAATCCGTTAAGCCGTTTTCGTAAAACCATTCTGATTTTTCTGCGCTACTCTCATCGTTCAAACTAATACGTAGACCAGGACACAATACCGCTTTAGCACGTAACACGTGTTTTAGTTTACTGATGGAAATATTCGCCGAATCAAAATAGCTCGGGTGCGGTTTAAAGCGCACTAAAGTGCCGGTATTACGCTGTCCTACCGTGCCAGTTTCCTCTAAACTCGATACCGGATCTCCGTGTTCAAACGCCATATGGTAACGTTTACCCTCGCGTTTCACTTCCACATCAACGCGGCTAGACAAAGCATTAACCACCGAAATACCCACCCCGTGCAAGCCACCTGAAAACTGATAATTTTTATTTGAGAACTTACCGCCAGCGTGCAAACGCGTCAGTATTAATTCGATACCCGACACACCGTGTTCTGGGTGAATATCCACAGGCATCCCGCGGCCATCGTCAATAATTTCAACCGAGCCATCTTTAAAAACCGTGACATCAATTTGCGAAGCAAACCCCGCAATCGCCTCATCAACACTATTATCTAATACCTCTTGAACTAAATGATTGGGTCGAACGGTATCGGTATACATACCGGGGCGTTTTTTTACCGGATCAAGACCGCTTAATACCTCTATATCTGAGGCACTGTAATCACTACTCATAAAGAAATTCGCTTCATTAATTTAATGGGATTTAAGACCTGACAAAGCATAATCATTTACACACGCAGTCACAATGGCTGAAGTACATTAATTATGTTTTATATAAATGATATTTTAATTATTTCAACTATACTCAATTTATGGAAAAGCATACTTAGATCATTATGGAAAAAGATTTAACAAAAGAAAGCGACCTTTTGGCTAAGGTAGATGAAGCACTTGCGCTACCGCTTTCTGACTTTCACAAATTAAAAATCATTCTACGGCATACCCTCGACGCATTGAATGCCGACCGTTGTTGATTGTTGTATCCCTGCGTCCCTGGGGCTGAAAACTACCTTGTACCCATTGAAGAAACAACGCCAGACTACCCTGGGGCGAATCAACTAAAAATGTATGCGCCTGCCAACCCTGTGTTTAATCATGTCGCTGAAGAAATATGTTTTGAAATCACCGAAACAGCGGCTATTTCTAATCCAAAAATCGGCATTGAATTTTTGAAAAAACTACAAGCACTCGGCTGTAAAATTGCATTGGATGATTTTGGTACCGGACTATCATCGTACGAATACCTTAAAACGCTACCCATCGATATTTTGAAAATTGATGGGTAATTTATAAAAAACATGGTTGACGATGAACTAGATCTCGCAATGGTTAAGTCCATAAACGAAATTGGTCATTTGATGGGCAAAGAAACCATCGGTGAATTTGTAGAAAATGCCGAAATTTTAGCCAAACTTAACGAGCTAGGTGTCGATTACGGCCAAGGCTACCACCTGCATGTACCGTGTAGCTTGCAAAGTCTAGTTGATGAACTCCAACCTGCTAAGGTCAATACTAAGTAAGGTCATTAACTAACGAGGCCCTTAAGTTTTCAGCTATGGGCAAACAAGCGTGGCTATACGCTGCGTGGTCAACACCCATATTGATGGCAGCGCCCTGCTTTGCAGCGGCTGCCATATCGGCAGATAATTCAAACCGCAAGAAGTGTACAGATGATGTTTTTTCTTCTGTTTCACGTTCTAAGTCTTCATTCGCAATGGGCGACACTTTATCAAAACCGTCCACTTGTACCCATGTTGCGCGTTCTATACCAATCATCTCAGCCAACGCTTTGACACGGTCTTCAACTTTATTAAATTGAATCATCATCGTTGCTTTCCAGTTTTGCCCATCAGGAATCAACGGATTATACGTCTCAATCTCCTCCATAATACCGGCAGACTCAAATATTTTTTCCGCACGTAGCATTTCTTGAACTTGATACAGCATCGTTTCATAATCCTCGAAGTGCAAGCTAATATTTTCGCCAATTCTTACAATTCTATTGTCTTTATGCGCACGAATTTTTTGTCGGAATTCAGCACGCATGTTTGAATATTCTTCCAAACTGTATAATTCTTTTTTTACTAATTTTCTCATCATTATGTCTCTAAATTCTTTTATAAACCATAGGCTTGCTTTAACAAGCTAATGGGGTTTTTAACGTTCGCCCCATCTTTTAAGCCACTGGCAATATGGTCTGCTGCCATGGGGCAATCACTGGAAAACACGTCAGCTTCTGCTTTTTTAACTCGGTTAATAACCGGCTTGGCAATCTTCATCGAAATGTCATGAAACTCGCTTTTTATTGCATACGTACCGTCGTGCCCAGAACAACGTTCTATCGCTTTGACTGAGGTATTCGGAATCAACTCTAATAATTCTTTGGTCTTTAAACCGATGTTTTGTACCCGTAAATGACACGCCACTTGGTACGACACTGTCCCTAACTCATCTTTAAACTCTGTTTTTAATAACGACGCTTTATGACGTAGCATCAGATATTCAAACGGATCAAACATTGCATCACGCACTTTAGCCACGTCGGCATCATCAGGGAACATCAGTGGTAACTCTTGTTTAAACATCAGCACACATGACGGCACTGGCGCGATAATATCCCAACCTTCATTTATTAATTTAATCAATTGCGGGATATTGTTATCCTTTAACCGTTCAACTTCTTCTAAGTCACCCAGTTCAAGTTTTGGCATGCCGCAGCAGCTTTCTTGGCTTGCCATGGTCACGGCTATCTCATTGTGTTCTAGCACATCAACCAAATCATTGACTAAATCTGGGCGGTTATAGTTGCCATAACAGGTGGTAAAAATAGCGACTTTACCGGTGGTCTCGCCACACGCTTCAGTTGCTAAACCGCCATGGTTTTGTTTTGCAAATTGCTTTCTTGCTGTTTCTGTATGGTACGCAGGGATAATTGCATCAGGGTGAATGCCCAAGGTACTGTCGAGCAATTTTCTAACCGTGTTGTTTTTATTCGCCGCATTAACGACATTAACGACGATTGGAATCGACGCCAATTTACCGATTTTATCGGTTGACGTAATCAACTTATCACGTTGTTTTACATCATCTTTTTTAAACTTAACGGCTTTCGCACGAAGCATTAAGTGGGGGAAATCTAAGTCCCATTCGTGTGGAGGCACATACGGGCATTTGCTCATAAAGCACATATCGCACAGGTAGCAATTATCCACGACATCCCAATACACTTTTTTATCAACGCTATCCAGTTCCATCGTGTCTGACTCATCAATCACGTCGAACAATAGTGGAAATGCATTGCATAAATTAAAGCAACGACGACAACCATGACAAATATCAAACGTACGTTCTAATTCATCAAATAATTTAGTTTCGTTGAAAAAATCTGGGTTTTTCCAATCCAACGGATGCCGTGTTGGGGCTTCTAAGCTACCTTCTCTCATCTTTTTCTCCAAAAAAAAGAGGGTACGCGCGTACCCTCTTTTCCTTTATTACACCAAAATTACGCGTTTAAAGTATCTAACGCTTTTTGGAAACGGTTAGCGTGTGAACGCTCCGCTTTGGCTAATGTTTCAAACCAATCAGCAATCTCGTCATGACCTTCGTCACGCGCTGTTTTTGCCATACCTGGGTACATATCAGTGTACTCATGTGTTTCGCCAGCAATTGATGCTTTAAGGTTATCTTCTGTACCACCGATTGGTAAGCCAGTTGCTGGATCGCCTGTTTCTTCCAAATACTCTAAGTGACCGTGCGCATGGCCGGTTTCACCTTCAGCAGTTGAACGAAAAACAGCTGATACATCGTTATACCCTTCGATGTCTGCTTTGTTTGCGAAGTAAAGGTAACGACGGTTTGCTTGTGATTCACCCGCAAATGCGTCCTTTAAGTTTTGCTCTGTTTCAGAACCTTTAAGTGACATAATATTTCCTCTGTTAGTTGATTGATATCAATTCTACCTTTAGACTAAGTCTAAACAGTGAGTTTAAGATACGCCAGCAATTACGACATGTCAACATCATTTAAGAGGAAGCACGTATAATATATCTGTCGCGTCTTACGTGTATAAGATACTGTATTTTTTCAAACGAACCAACGTAAAATTAACCATGGCTAAAGCAAAAAAGCTCGATTTAGAATCATCACTTCAATCACTTGAAGAGCTGGTCGACCGCATGGAAAATGGCGGCTTAAGTTTAGAAGAATCACTCAAGGAATTTGAACAAGGCATCAAGCTTATTCAAGCTTGTCAAAAATCGCTGACCGACGCCGAACAAAAAGTTGAAATTTTACTGAGTAAATCGGCACTAGCAAAACCGGTGGATTTTGAATAAGCAACGCTTTGCTACGTAACCATGAGTTCATTCAAGCAATTCCAACAAGAAAAAGTACGCCAGATTGAACTGGCATTAAACAACCATCTCCCCGGCAGCCACATTGAGCCAAAGCGTTTGCACGACGCGATGCGTTATTCAACCCTTAATGGTGGCAAGCGCATTAGGGCTATGCTGGTTTACGCTACTGGTCACGTGCTGGAGCTACCCTCTTCTATTCTTGATAGTGTTGCATGTTCTATTGAACTGATTCACGCCTACTCGCTGATTCACGATGACTTGCCCTCAATGGACGACGATAACTTACGTCGAGGAAAACCCAGTTGTCATAAAGCGTTTGATGAAGCAACCGCGATTTTAGCCGGTGACGCACTCTTGACACTTGCATTTAACGCACTGGCTAAGGCTGATTGTTCAGCGGCGCAAAAAGTAAATTGCATTCAATTGCTATCGCAGGCATCTGGCTCCCGAGGCATGGTTGGCGGGCAAGCGATTGACTTAGCAAACGAAGGCCAGGCCGTTTCTATCGCCGACATCGAAAACATGCATTTACATAAAACAGGTGCACTAATTTGCGCCTGTATCACATTGGTTGTTGGGCTAAAGTTTCAACCAACTGATGCGCAATATATACGTTTAAAACACTATGCTGAATGTGTTGGTTTGGCTTTCCAAGTGCAAGACGATATTCTGGATGAAACATCCTCAACAGAAGCGTTGGGTAAGACACAAGGTAAAGACAAGCAAGCAGAGAAATCGACTTACCCAGCATTATTGGGTTTAAAAGCGTCAAAGCAGTTAACTGAAGACTTATACATAGACGCCATTGAACAGCTGTCGTCATTCGACGAGCACGCCGATTACTTACGAGATATCGCGCAATTTAGCATCTCCCGTTTGGCATAATTTCAGCCATTCTATTAACATGTTTACTTGCATACTCATTGCCAGCAAACGATAATACGCTACCTAATTTAACCGTATTTATTGCTACTACGTGACTGAGTCAAACGCCCACCCATTACTCGATAAAATCGACCTGCCCAGCGACTTACGTCAACTGCCGGCTGATGATCTTGTTGAGTTATCGAATGAGTTGCGTGATTTTTTAATTTCCTCTGTCAGCAAGTCGGGCGGCCATCTTGCTGCAGGGCTTGGCACCATTGAATTAACGGTTGCTTTACATTATGTTTTTGACACCCCAAATGACAAACTAATTTGGGATGTGGGTCATCAAGCTTATCCGCATAAAATATTAACTGGCCGCAAAAACAGCATTTCAACCATTCGACAAAAAGACGGTATCACGCCTTTTGTTACTCGCGCTGAAAGTGAATACGATGCCTTTGGCGTCGGCCATTCAAGTACGTCAATCAGTGCGGCCTTAGGTATGGCGATTGCCGCAAAGTTAAACGATGAACAAAAACGCACCGTTGCGATTATTGGTGATGGCGGTATTACCGGTGGCATGGCATTTGAAGCGCTTAATCATGCGGGGGCTTTAGACGCTAATTTGTTAGTGATATTGAACGACAACGATATGTCAATTTCACCCAACGTTGGCGCAATGAAAAACTATTTGGCGAAAATTTTATCGGGTAAATTCTACACAACCGTTAAAGAGGGCAGCAAAAAAGTCATGTCCAATATGCCTAGCGTTTGGGAATTGGCTAGAAGAACCGAAGAACACGTTAAGGGCATGATTGTACCAGGCACCTTGTTTGAGGAACTTGGGTTTAACTACATCGGCCCGATAAACGGGCACGACCTACCGACCTTAGTTAAAACACTGTCCAACTTGAAGGACTTGCAAGGCCCGCAATTTTTGCACGTTGTGACACAAAAAGGTAAGGGCTTCTCACCCGCTGAAGCTGATCCTATTGGCTACCACGGGGTGTCTACATTTGACCCGAGCCACGACAACCTACCGGAAAAAGTTGCCTGCGCACCAACTTACACTGAAGTATTTGGACAATGGTTATGCGATGCAGCAGACGCTGACGATAAAGTCGTCGGCATTACGCCCGCTATGCGCGAAGGCTCTGGTCTCGTTGAGTTTGAACAGCGATTCCCTAAGCGTTACTTTGACGTTGGCATCGCCGAACAGCACGCAGTGACATTGGCAGCCGGCATGGCATGCGAAGGTTTGAAGCCCGTGGTGGCGATATACTCCACCTTTTTACAACGCGGTTATGATCAATTAGTGCATGACGTTGCATTGCAAAACTTGTCGGTGTTATTTGCCATTGACCGCGCGGGTGTTGTTGGCCCTGATGGCCCTACCCATTCTGGTTCTTACGATTTAACCTACCTACGTTGCCTACCTAACATGGTCATTATGACCCCGGCGGATGAGAATGAATGCCGTCAGATGCTGAATGCGGGACTTCATTACGAAGGCCCTGTTGCTGTCCGCTATCCAAGAGGTAAAGGCCCAGGCGTTACGGTTAAGAGTACAACTGAACACATTGAGATTGGACGCGCTATTCAGGTTAGAGAAGGCAAGGATATTGCTTTGCTCGCCTTTGGGTCGACGCTAGAGCCCACTTTGAAAGTGGCCGATGAGTTGAATGCCACTGTCGTCAACATGCGTTTCGTCAAACCACTGGACGAGACGATGATTCAACAAATAGCATCAACACACCACACTATCTTTACGCTGGAAGAAAACGTCGTTAAAGGTGGTGCAGGCAGTGCAATCAACGAGTTCGTCAACCAACAAAATCTAGACGTGCGTGTTATAAATATTGGCTTGCCCGACCTAAACCTCGAACATGGATCCAGAGAAGAGTTGTTAAAAGAAGCGGGACTGGATGCTGACGGCATTCAACAATCTATTCAACACCAGCTCAATTCATCACACTAAGCGAATTAACGCATTATAATCAACGACAACATGAGCATCGAAGACGTACAAAATAGACCTGATTCTAGAAATATGCCAATCAACAAAGTTGGTATTAAAGATATTCGTCACCCCTTTGTGTTTGTTGACAAAGAAGGCCATCAACAAGCGACTGTTGGTACATTTAATATGTCTGTTAATTTGCCGCATCATCAAAAAGGCACGCACATGTCGCGTTTTGTTGCTCTTTTAAACGAGGAGTGTCAGCAGCTTTCATTGCATAATTTCAGCGATTTACTGGCAATGATGACGCATAAACTCGAAGCCGATACCGGCTACATGACCGCTGAGTTTTTATATTTTATCAACAAATCCGCACCGGTTACTGGCGTTAAAAGCTTGCTTGATTATCAGGTTAAACTTGACGGCCAATGGTCTAAAAGTAAGACGCGTATAAACATCACCGTTGTGATCCCCGTCACCAGTTTATGCCCTTGTTCTAAGAAAATATCCGACTATGGCGCGCACAATCAGCGCTCACATATTACGGTTAACGCAACGACCCATGGCGATGTGTTCGTTGAAGACATCATTCAATTAGTTGAACAACAAGCATCCAGCGAACTGTACAGCTTACTAAAAAGGCCTGACGAAAAATACGTGACTGAGCGCGCATACGACAACCCTAAGTTTGTTGAAGACGTGGTCAGAGATGTAGCCAACGCGCTGAATCAAGACGAGCGCATTCTAGCGTACACATTAGAAGCCGAAAATTTCGAATCCATACACAATCACTCCGCTTACGCGGTGATTGAAAACAACAAATCAACCTAAACAATACCGGAGTTCCAACAATGTCTAGCACTTTAGACCTAAGCCAATACGGCATCACCAATGCATCAGAGATTATTCATAACCCATCTTTCGATGTTTTATATGAGGAAGAAACCCGTGATGACCTAGTTGGCTATGAAAAAGGTACCGTGACCAATCTTGGCGCCGTGGCCGTCGATACGGGCATCTTTACAGGCCGCTCACCTAAAGATAAATACATCGTGATGGATGACGTGTCGCGTGACACTGTGTGGTGGTCTACTCAAGGCAAAAACGATAACAAGCCGCTTTCAAAAGAAAACTGGAACAATCTGAAATCATTGGTCACTGAACAGTTATCTGGACAGCGATTATTTGTTGTGGACACCTACTGTGGCGCAAACAAAGACACCCGTTTAGCCGTTCGATTTATTGTTGAAGTGGCATGGCAGGCCCATTTTGTTAAAAACATGTTCATTCGCCCAAGCGAAGAAGAGTTCGCTACGTATGAGCCTGACTTCGTTGTGTTAAATGGCGCCAAAACCAACAACCCCAACTGGAAAGAGCAGGGCTTAAATTCTGAAAACTTCGTTGCCTTTAACTTAACTGAAAAAATGCAACTGATTGGCGGCACTTGGTACGGCGGCGAAATGAAAAAAGGCATGTTCAGTATGATGAACTACCTGCTCCCTCTTCGCGGCATGGCCTCTATGCATTGCTCTGCTAACATTGGCAAAGATGGTGACGTTGCTATTTTCTTTGGCTTATCAGGCACCGGTAAAACCACCCTATCAACCGATGCTAATCGTCAACTGATTGGCGACGATGAACACGGCTGGGACGACGACGGTGTATTCAATTTTGAAGGCGGCTGCTATGCTAAAGTCATCAACTTAAGCGCTGAAGATGAACCAGAAATTTATGGCGCGATTCGTCGTGACGCTTTATTAGAAAACGTGACCTTATCAGACGATAACGTTATTCAGTTCGCGGATAATTCAAAAACTGAAAACACACGTGTCTCTTACCCAATTGATCACATTGAAAACATCGTTAGGCCTGTCTCTAAAGGCGGCCACGCAAAAAAAGTCATCTTCCTAACCGCCGATGCTTTTGGCGTAACACCGCCTGTCTCTAAGCTAACTGCAGAACAAACTAAATACTATTTCTTGTCTGGTTTCACCGCCAAGTTAGCAGGCACAGAGCGTGGCATTACAGAACCAACACCGACCTTCTCTGCTGCCTTTGGCGCTGCTTTCTTATCATTACACCCAACTAAGTATGCTCAAGAATTAGTGAAGCGGATGGAAGCCGTTGATGCGCAAGCTTACTTAGTAAACACTGGCTGGAATGGCACGGGCAAACGCATATCCATTAAGGATACTCGCGGCATCATTAATGCTATTTTAGACGGCTCGATTGAAAATACCGACACAAAGCACATCCCGTATTTCAATCTTGAAGTTCCAACGTCATTAGAAGGAGTGCATAGCAACATCCTAGACCCACGCGATACATACGAAGATGCTGCTGAGTGGGACAAACGTGCTAAAAATCTAGCCGGACTCTTTGTTAAAAACTTTGCAAAATACACCGACACCGACGAAGGCAAATCACTTGTAGAGGCTGGCCCGACGCTTTAGTAGGTTTAAAAACTCCAGTTCGTTGAAAGGTCATGTAAACTGCATGACCTTTTTTTTATAGCCCAAAATAGCTCTAGAGTTTTATGCAAAAAAAAAGCCATGCATTCGCATGGCTTTTTAATGTTTTAGAAAGAAGAATTAAAACAGGTGCTTCACACCATCGCGCTCTTCTTTTAATTCATTTTCAGTTGCCGTCATTCTTTCGCGGCTGAAATCATTGATTTCAAGACCTTGGACGATTGAATATTCACCGTCTTTAACCGTGACAGGGAACGAATAAATCAAACCTTCTTCAATTCCGTAACTTCCGTCAGTCGGTATAGCCATGCTAACCCAATCACCGTCCGCAGTACCTTGAACCCAAGTACGCATATGATCAAGTGCAGAACTCGCCGCAGACGCTGCGCTAGATAGACCGCGGGCTTTAATAATTGCCGCTCCACGTTGTTGAACAGCCGGGATGTAATCATCTGAATACCAGCTTGCATCAATTTTAGACAACGCATCTTCACCGTTGATTAACGTATTGTGTAAATCGGGGTATTGCGTTGCTGAGTGGTTGCCCCAAATAGTCATTTTAGTAATGTCTGTGTTATGAGAACCTGTCTTTTCAGCCAATAAGCTCATTGCACGGTTGTGATCCAAACGTGTCATCGCTGTGAAGTTACGCGGGTTTAAATCGGGCGCATTGTTCATCGCAATTAATGCATTCGTATTCGCTGGATTACCAACAACTAACACTTTAACATCGCGTTTAGCTACTTTATTTAATGCTTTACCTTGTACAGAGAAAATCGCTGCATTGGCTTCAAGCAGATCTTTACGTTCCATGCCTGGGCCACGTGGACGTGCGCCGACTAAGAATGCGAAATCGATGTCTTTGAATGCTACTTCAGGATCGTCAGAAATTAAGACGCTTTGTAATAAAGGAAACGCGCAATCATTCAATTCCATCACGGCACCTTCAAGTGCACCTAGAGCTGGTGTGATTTCTAACAGGTGTAAACAAATCGGTTGGTCAGGGCCTAAAAAGTCGCCTGACGCAATACGAAATAATAGTGAATACGAAATTTGACCAGCGGCGCCAGTAACAGCTACATGAACAGGTGCTTTCATTTCTAACAATCTCCTTAATAAAAAATAGAATTATAGCTTAAAATTGATATGCATTTAACGTTGCTTGAGAATGTTTTTTAAGTCGTAATGATATATAAAACCCGGCAACGCAAAAACGACAAAGAGGCAAAGGGTAACGACATAAAACTCCCAATCTTGCTCGCTCAAAACACCCATGGTTTTATATTCTAAAATCAAACCCGAAGCAAACGAAGCCGTATACCAGACGAGCCATTCAAACCAACGAAGCCAGCCAGGTTTATACGCGACCGCTTTAATACAAAACAACTTATTACTTAGCCACGCTAAATTAGCAGCGACAATAGAAAAAATTAGAAATATATAAATGGAATATTGATTAATCATCCAGTCACTAACAGCCTTTTTATATTTGGTGCCGAGAGCGGGACTTGAACCCGCACGTCCATAAGGACACTACCCCCTCAAGATAGCGTGTCTACCAATTCCACCACCTCGGCGACAATTAACTATTCAGGAATAGTCACTTCTACGTCAGCAGGTCTCATTCCTTCAACATCTGCCCCAGCTTTTGAGCCCATAGACGTATCATTAATTAAGTCGGCAGGCGTTGTTTCTGTTATTAATCCCGCAGGCGTGTCAGACAGTCTATCGATAATATTATCAGGTCCTGTTCTATTACCACCTAAATAGGCTAGTGTTAGACTGGTGGTGAAAAACAACGCTGCCAAGATGGCTGTAGAACGCGTCAAGAAGGATGAAGAACCTTTTGAACCAAATACGGTACCCGATGCACCACTACCAAAAGCCGCACCAGCATCCGCACCTTTACCGTGCTGAATTAAAATCAAACCAATCATCAGTGCCGCAATAATGACGTGTACTGATAAAACAATCGCAAACAAACTCATAACTTATCCTTTTATATCCAATGGATATATTTTATTAACACAGGCTCTGCCTGCTTGATTAACTTTATGCCTTCTGACAGATTGAAATAAAGGCTTTCGCATCCAAAGATGCACCTCCAATCAAACCACCGTCTATATCTTCTTGCCCAAACAATAATGATGCGTTGTCTGGTTTAACGCTTCCACCGTATAAAATCCTAAGCTCGATGGCTGAGTCTTTACTTCTATTATCAACTAGACCGCGTATAAACGCATGCACAGCCTGAGCTTCTTCAGGCGTGGCAGTTAAGCCTGTGCCGATGGCCCAAACGGGCTCATAAGCTAAAACCAATCGCTTTAAATCGACTTTTTTATTGTCCAATAACGCACCAATCTGGTCCGCTATAACATCAAACGTATTACCCGATTTATAATCTATTTCCGTTTCACCAACGCAATACACAGGCACTAAGCCTGCCTTTTGAGCCGCCAACACTTTTAAAACTAATGCTGCGTTTTTTTCATGAAACAACACGCGTCTTTCCGAATGCCCTACCAGCACCCATCGACAACCGATTTCCGCCAACATATCAGCTGAAACCTCACCGGTGTATGCGCCTGACGCATGCTCAGAAACAGTCTGAGCACCTACCGTTATTTTTGACGCGGCCACTCGTGCAGCATCTATATAAACGGTGGGGACGCAAACGCCAACTTCGCATTGCATTTTATCATCAATAGCCGCTTCAATTGCATGCAATAGATCACTTGTTAACCCAAGTGAGCCATTCATCTTCCAATTTCCAATAACCAGTGGTTGACGCATCATGCTTCTCACACTAAAAAACCCGCAAGGTTAGCGAGTATTCGCCAATAAATCAACAAGTAGATGCACTAAACATCAAGCAACCGTTCAACTGTTTCACTCAGCTCCAGCGCTAATGACTCAACTAATGCTAAGTTTTCACCTTCAACCATCACTCGAACCAATGGCTCAGTGCCTGACGGCCTGAGTAACACCCTGCCACTACCATTCAGTGTGCTTTCAACTTCCTTTACCGCAACGGCTATCTCATCCGTCATGACAAACTTAACGCCCCCCTTCAGCTTCACATTAATCATGCGCTGTGGGTACTTTTGAATATCACTCTTTAATTCGTGTAAGGATTTTGACTCACCCGCCATCGTTTCAAGCACCTGTAAGGCGGATATGATGCCATCACCCGTTGTCGTTCTATCTGCGCAAATAATATGGCCAGAACCTTCACCGCCTAAAATTGAATTTGACTCTTTCATCAACTGAATCACGTGTCTATCACCGACGGCTGACCTCAACAAATCAACGCCTAATCTATTTAATGCGTGCTCCACACCCAAATTAGTCATTAGTGTTCCAACCACTGTAGAGCCTAGGCAGCCTTTGTCTAATCGAGTTTTTGCCAAAATATACAGTATTTCGTCGCCATCAAGCACTTCACCTAAATGGTCAACCATTATTAGTCTATCGCCATCGCCATCTAAGGCTACGCCAAAGTCTGCAGCATGAGACAGGACCGCTTCGGTAAGAGCTTTAGGACTTGTCGCGCCACAGCCATCATTAATATTCACGCCATTCGGTTCAACACCAATTTTCACCACCTCTGCACCCAACTCGCTAAAGACAAAGGGTGCAATGTGATAGGTGGAACCGTGCGCACAATCGACGACCATTTTTAATCCTGATAAGTCCATCATCGGAGGAATGGTGCTTTTGCAAAACTCGATATAACGGCCCGCCGCATCTTCAACGCGGCTCGCTTTACCTAAACTAGGGGACTCGACCACCACAAGCGGCTCATCCATTTTTTGTTCTATCGCGTACTCAATATCGTCCGCTAATTTTTTACCTTCACTAGAAAAGAACTTAATGCCGTTATCGTAATGTGGATTATGCGAGGCACTAATAACAATACCCGCATTGGCACGTAGTGTCCGAGTTAGATAAGCAATGCCGGGGGTCGGCATGGGGCCAAGCAAATGAACGTCTGCGCCCGCAGCTACTAGACCCGCCTCAAGCGCTGATTCAAACATATAGCCGGATATACGCGTGTCTTTGCCAATAACAATCTTACAATGGCCTTGCTCTTCAAATACTTTACCGGTTGCCCAACCCAACTTTAAAATAAATTCAGGTGTAATTGAACCTTTCCCCACTGCGCCTCGAATGCCGTCTGTACCAAAATATTTTTTTGTCATGCCATTCTCAGTTCGCAGATTGAACTGCATTATATATTTTTAATGCGTCGGATGTTTGTGCTACATCATGAACCCTAACAATTGATGCGCCATTCATCACCGCCATAAGTGCAGCTAATACGCTGCCGATGACTCTCTGATCAACCGATTTATTTAATATTTCACCCAACATAGATTTTCTTGATAAACCGGCTAATATTGGGCAGCCGTGGCTGTTAAATGAATCGAGATGAGCCAGCAAACTTAAATTATGTTGTAAGGTTTTACCGAAACCAAAACCTGGGTCTAAAATAATATTTTCTTTCGCTATTCCAACCGCTTCGCATGCTTTTATTCGCTGAATGAAAAAATCATTAACTTCTTCAACCACATTTGCATAACACGGTTTATCTTGCATCGTTTCAGGCTTATCTTGCATATGCATTAAACAGACAGGAACACCCAAACTCGCGGCCATCTCTAACGAACCTGGTTGCCTCAAGGCATACACGTCGTTGATGATGTTTGCTCCCGCTGAAATCGCAAACTTCATCACTTCTGGCTTACTGGTATCAATTGAAATCTGAACATCAGAGGCTGAGCGAATACCCTCAATAACAGGTATCACTCTCGATAACTCTTCTTCGATAGACACTGCTGTCGCATTGGGACGTGTTGATTCGCCGCCCACATCAATAATGCTAGCGCCCGCACCAATCATTAATTCTGCTTGCTCAACGGCAGCATTGACTACTGCAAACTCTCCACCGTCCGAAAAAGAGTCCGGCGTAACATTAAGAACCCCCATAATATGGGGGTTCTTTTGTTTCAAAAATGTACCGGGGAAACCCAGCCTTGCTTTACGGTTGCTCAGCAGGCCCACCAACAGTTGGTTTGGTTTCATTGTCGTCTATGTCTGCGTCTTTCTCTTTTCCTGCTGTAGAGACACTACCTGAGCCCGACTCGTCATTATCTTCCCAATCTTTGGGCGGACTAACAGTCGTACGCGCCATCAATTCGTCAAGTTGGTCGCTATCAAGCGTTTCATATTTCATTAACGCATCTGTCATGGAGTGCAGGATGTCTATGTTATCTTTTAATAAGGTTTCAGCACGCTCATAATTACGATCAATAAATACACGTACTTCTTTATTGATTAGCTCAGCAGTTTCTTCTGAAATCATTTTCGGCCTGCCACCTGAGTGACCCATCGCATTTTCATCTTCACCGTAATTCAGCGCACCGAGCTTTTCAGAAAAGCCCCACAACGTCACCATGTTTCTAGCAATGGCAGAAGCGCGCTCAATATCATTAGAAGCACCTGTCGTTACAGCCTCTTCGCCAAAGATAATCTCTTCAGCTAAACGCCCACCGTATAAACTAGACAATTGACTTTCCAACTTACGCTTACTGATGCTGATCGCATCTTTTTCTGGCAAAAACATCGTCACGCCAAGAGCGCGACCACGAGGAATAATAGTTATTTTATAAACTGGGTCATGCTCAGGAACTAACCGGCCAACAATTGCGTGTCCAGACTCATGGTAAGCCGTGCACCTTTTCTCTTCATCAGTCATCACCATTGAACGACGCTCAGCACCCATAAGTACTTTGTCTTTAGCGTTTTCCATGTCGTTCATATCGACAACTTTTTTGTTTGCTCTTGCTGCAAATAAAGCCGCTTCGTTTACTAGGTTGGCTAAATCAGCACCAGACATGCCCGGTGTACCACGCGCAATCACATTTGGACTAACGCTATCACCTACGGGTACTTTTTTAAGATGTACTTTTAGAATTTGTTCACGACCACGAATATCAGGCAATGGCACTTCAACTTGACGATCAAAACGGCCGGGGCGAAGTAACGCAGGATCCAGCACGTCTGGCCTGTTAGTTGCCGCAATAACAATAACGCCTTCATTGCCTGAAAAGCCATCCATCTCAACCAATAACTGGTTCAATGTTTGCTCACGCTCATCATTACCACCGCCCATACCAATACCACGGGCACGGCCTACCGCGTCGATTTCATCAATAAAGATAATACACGGTGCGCTTTTTTTCGCTTGTTCGAACATATCACGAACACGTGATGCGCCCACACCAACAAACATTTCAACAAAATCAGAACCCGAAATACTAAAGAAAGGGACTTTCGCCTCACCAGCAATCGCTTTTGCAAGTAATGTTTTACCTGTACCTGGCGCACCCGACATCAAAATACCACGAGGTATTGCACCACCCAATTTTTGAAATTTTCCGGGTTCTCTCAAAAATTCGACAATTTCCGCCACTTCTTCTTTTGCTTCTTGAACACCGGCAACATCCGCGAAGGTTACTTTAATCTCATCTTCATTAAGAAGCTTCGCTTTGCTTTTACCAAACGACATTGCACCACGCCCGCCAGCGCCACCGCCGCCTTGCATTTGACGCATGAAGAATATCCACACGCCTATTAGTAACAACATGGGGAACCAAGAGATAAGAACCGACATAATTGCTGACGTTTCTTCTGGTGGTTTCGCTACGATTTCAACACCACTTTTTAGTAAGTCGTCAATCAAATGTGCATCGCCTGGATTACGCGTTGTAAAACGCTCACCAGACGCTGTTTGACCAATGATATTTGGCCCGTCTATGGAGACTTTGCTCACTTGCCCTGCATTCACTGAATTAATAAACTGTGAATAACTTAGGGCGTTACTGCTTGCTTGTTTAGTGCCACCAAAGTTATTAAACACGGACATTAATACGAAGGCGATAACCACCCACATAATTATATTTTTAACCATTTCGTTCAATTCAGCTCTCCATCTTTCTTGTCATTTAATAGCATCCATTAGTCGGACTACTATTTTCATCATTCGTTCAATATATGGGGTTAGATTACTATAATTTCAAGCCTTTTGCCAAAAGATAAACTTCCCTGCTGCGTGCTCTTGAAGCTTTGGGTTTGCGTATAGCAACACTGCTGAAAGTTTTTTTTGCCTCCTTCACATACTGATCAAAGCCTTCGCCTTGAAATAGCTTAATCAGAAAAACACCTTTTTTTCCCAAACTGTTCTTGGCAAAATCTAACGCCAGTTCAGCGAGATACATTGACCGCGGTTGATCTATAGCCTTAGATCCACTCATGTTGGGCGCAATGTCGGACAGCACAAGATCAACGGGTTGCTCATTAATCAGTGACTGCAACGTTTCAAATACCGCATCGTCACTAAAGTCACCCTTGATAAAATCTACACCCTCAATCGGCTCAATATCAAGTAAGTCCAAGGCAATGATTTTGCTGTTCCCCGTTGCCCGCTTAACCACGTATTCAGACCAACCACCCGGCGCCGCACCTAAATCAACAATGATTTGATTAGGCCTGATTAACTGATTTTTTTTATCAATTTCTTCTAATTTGAAAACAGCACGCGACCGCAGACCCATCTGCTGCGCTTTCTTTACATATTCATCACTAAAGTGCTCATCCAGCCACTTTTGTTTGTTCTTATGTTTCGTCATTTATCTATAATTTATAGCGTGATTATTTGAGCCAAATTTTGTATGTTGAAAATGCTTATCAAAAACAAATCCATAAGGGCGTGCTTTGCGCTAAAATGCGCGCACCCAATTGACCGTAAACCCTATCCTTATGTCATTATCAAACCAACAAAAGAAAAAACTTAAATCTCATGCTCACGACCTAAAGCCAGTGGTACGTGTTGGCCAATCTGGTCTAACGGATACAGTCCTGGATGAAATTGAATTAGCGATTGAGCATCATGAGCTGATTAAAGTAAAAGTTTCAGCCGCTAACCGTGACGACAAAAAAACTATGATTCAAAAAATTGCTGACCAATCACGTTCTGAAATCGTACAAACCATTGGTTTTACAGCTGTTTTCTACCGCGAAAACACCGATAAAAAAGTTTACTCGTAACGCACTTCGGTAATTTCGTACTCGGTAACACCCGCCGGCGCTTTTACTACGGCAATATCACCTTCTTCTTTACCGATTAATGCTTTTGCAAAAGGTGACGCGTAGGAGATTAAGTTCCTTTTAATATCCGCTTCATCCTGACCAACGATGGTGTACGTTATAAGCTCTTCCGTCTCTATATTTTCAAGCTCAACGGTACAGCCGAAAACAACTTTACCGTTTGCATTTAAAGTAGATACATCAATCACTTGAGCATTGCCTAGTTTACTTTCAATGTCCCTAACCCTTGCTTCAACCAAACCCTGTTCTTCGCGCGCCGCATGATATTCGGCATTTTCTTTCAAATCACCGTGCGCACGAGCGTCTGCAATAGCTTCTGTGATTCTTGGGCGTTTAACATTCTTAAGAAGGTCTAATTCGTCCTTTAAGCTTTGTGCGCCTTTCTTTGTTAACGGTGTTTTACTCATAATACTGTCCTAATAATAACTTTAACGGCGTGCCTGTAATTCGTGAAGCTCTCGAACTTCTTTGACACTGATATCAGCAAGCGCATCAATGGTGGCTTTTGCACCTGCAATGGTTGTGCAATACGTTGCTTTATTTTGTAACGATTCACGACGAATTGAAAATGAGTCGGTAATCGCTTGCTTACCTTCAGTGGTATTCACCACCAGCTGAATGCTTTCATTTTTGATAATATCAACAATGTGTGGGCGACCCTCACTTACTTTATTCACCACTTCACAGTCGATGCCCGCTGCTGTTAATGCGTCGGCCGTTCCACGTGTAGCGAAAATATGTTTTCCTCGTGATACCAGTGTTCTTGCCAAATCAAGCATTTTTACCTTATCCGCTTCGCGCACACTGAAGATGACATTCTCTTCATCAGATAAATCAATGCCTGCCGCGCGTTGTGCCTTTCCAAACGCTTCGCCAAATGTATCACCAACGCCCATCACTTCACCGGTTGATTTCATTTCTGGGCCAAGTAAAGGATCCACATTAGGGAATTTTACAAAGGGGAATACCGACTCTTTAACAGAGAAGTAATCAGGAATAATTTCTTCCGTTGTACCCTGCTCTTTAAGTGATTGGCCCGCCATACAACGTGCTGCAATTTTTGCTAATGGGTAGCCCGTTACTTTTGAAACAAACGGTACAGAACGTGAGGCACGTGGGTTAACTTCCAAGATATAAATATCGTCGCCTTTAATCGCGAACTGGATATTCATTAAGCCAACAACGCCTAATTCTCTGGCCAAATCTTTGGCTTGTACGCGCATTCTATCTTGCACATCTTGGCTTAAATCAAACGGTGGCAATGAACATGCCGAATCACCTGAGTGAACACCCGCTTGCTCAATATGCTCCATGATGGCGCCAATTAATATGTCTTCGCCATCAAAAATAGCATCCACATCCACTTCTACCGCATCATCTAAGAATCGGTCTAATAATACGGGCGAGTCATTCGACACACTAACAGCTTCACGCATATACGTGCGTAGTTCAGATTCGTTATATACGATCTCCATCGCGCGGCCACCGAGTACATAAGATGGCCTAACCACCAACGGATAGCCAATTTCTTCAGCCAATAGAACCGCTTGCTCAGGTTCACGCGCTGTTCTGTTGGGTGGTTGCAATAAACTTAATTTTTCAACCAATTGCTGGAAACGCTCACGGTCTTCAGCTAAATCAATGGCTTCTGGCGAGGTGCCAATAATAGGCACGTCTGCCGCTTCTAACGCTTCAGCTAATTTAAGCGGTGTTTGACCGCCGTATTGAACAATAACACCCTTGGGCTTTTCTATATTGACCACTTCCAACACATCTTCCAAGGTCAATGGTTCAAAATATAAGCGATCAGAGGTATCAAAATCCGTTGATACGGTTTCTGGATTACAGTTAATCATGATGGTTTCATAACCGTCTTCACGCATCGCCAAGGCAGCGTGAACACAGCAGTAATCAAACTCAATACCTTGGCCAATTCTGTTCGGTCCTCCTCCCAACACCATGATTTTTTCACGGTTACTCGGTCGTGATTCGCACTCTTCTTCGTAGGTGGAATACATATAGGCCGTCGGTGATGAAAACTCGCCTGCACACGAATCGATGCGCTTATAAACGGGTCGAATATCCAATGCATGTCGAGCGCTTCTAAACGCGCTTTCTTCTACGTTTAACAAGGTGGCAAGACGCGCATCTGAGAAGCCCTTACGTTTTAGGCGGAACATCGTGTTAGCATCCAATGACTCTAACGCAATGCCGGCTAACGCAGCCTCTTCGTTCAATAAATCTTCAATTTGCACCAAAAACCAGCGGTCAATTTTTGTTTGATCAAAGATGCTTTCTAAGCCAAAACCTTTTCTAAACGCATCCGCTACATACCAAATACGATCAGCGCCGGGTTGCTGAATCTCACGGCGTATAACCGTTTCAACACCTTCTTCATCTAAATCAACAACAGGGTCTAAACCCGTCATGCCTGTTTCAAGCCCACGTATGGCTTTTTGCAATGACTCTTGGAATGTACGACCAACAGCCATCACCTCGCCCACAGATTTCATCTGCGTGGTTAAACGATCGTCTGCCGTTGGGAATTTTTCGAATGTAAAGCGAGGGATTTTAGTCACAACATAATCAATGGATGGCTCGAATGAAGCCGGTGTTGCACCGCCGGTAATCTCATTACTCAGTTCATCTAGCGTGTATCCAATAGCCAGCTTGGCTGCCACTTTAGCAATAGGGAAACCGGTCGCTTTAGACGCCAACGCAGACGAACGCGATACACGCGGGTTCATTTCAATAACAATCATCGCACCATTCTCAGGATTGATGGCAAATTGCACATTAGAACCGCCGGTATCTACACCAATTTCGCGCAACACATCAATCGATGCATTTCGCATAATTTGGTATTCTTTATCCGTTAATGTTTGTGCTGGTGCCACGGTAATCGAGTCACCGGTATGCACGCCCATCGGATCGAAGTTTTCAATGGAACAGATAATAATGCAGTTATCTTTACGATCACGCACTACTTCCATTTCGTATTCTTTCCAACCCAAAACCGATTCTTCAATCAACAATTCATTGGTTGGTGAAAGGTCTAAGCCACGCTCACAAATTTCGATAAATTCTTCGCGATTATACGAGATGCCACCACCGCTACCGCCCATGGTAAATGACGGACGAATAATCGTTGGAAAGCCGATTGACTCCAATGCTTCGTAAGCTTCATCCATGTTATGCGCTAAAAAAGAACGCGGTGTCGACAAACCAATTTTGGTCATCGCTTCTTTAAATAAAGCACGATCTTCGGCTTTATCTATGGCCTCTTTGGAAGCGCCTATCATTTCTACATTGTGTTTAGCTAATACGCCATGCCGGTCTAAATCCAATGCACAATTAAGCGCCGTTTGGCCGCCCATCGTTGGTAATAGCACATCTGGCTTTTCTTTCTCAATGATTTTTTCAACCGTTTGCCAATCAACTGGCTCGATGTAAATCGCATCGGCTGTTTCAGGGTCCGTCATAATGGTTGCCGGATTAGAGTTAACCAAGATAACGCGGTAACCTTCTTCTCTTAGAGCTTTACAAGCCTGAGTTCCAGAATAATCAAACTCACACGCTTGACCAATAACAATAGGGCCTGCACCTAGGAGTAAAACTGATTTTATGTCGGTTCTTTTTGGCATAATTCTCTTTTATGAGTTCTTTTGCGACTGCATCAATGCAGTGAATTTTTCAAATAAATACACGATATCTTGCGGACCTGGGCTTGCTTCTGGATGCCCTTGAAAACCAAACGCTGGGCAATCCGTCCGTTCAATACCTTGTAAACTCTTATCAAATAACGATACGTGTGTTGCTTGCAAGTTACTTGGCAATGACTCGCCATCTACTGCAAAGCCGTGGTTTTGGCTTGTGATCATCACGCGTTCTGTTTTTAAGTCTTGCACGGGGTGGTTTGCACCGTGATGCCCAAACTTCATTTTAACTGTGGATGCGCCACTGGCTAAGGCCAACAATTGATGACCTAAACATATACCGAACGTCGGTATTTTCTTTTCAAGAATGGTTTTAATTGCTTCGATTGCGTAATCACATGGCTCAGGATCACCCGGACCGTTGGATAAAAACACACCATCTGGTGACATGGCTAATACGTCAGCAGCGGGTGTTTTTGCAGGCACAACATGCACCTCGCAACCTGACTCAACTAGCAAACGCAAAATATTACGTTTAACGCCAAAGTCATACGCCACAACTTTAAATTTAATTTCTGGTTTGTTTTTTTGTTCCGCGGGATCTAATTGCCAGACAGCTTCAGTCCAATCGTAAGCAGAATCGGACGTGACCACTTGAGCTAGGTCCAGGCCTTTGAGAGACGCTGCTTCTTTTGCCGACTCTAACGCCAATGCCTCATTAACATCTGGCCCCGCAATAATACAACCGCGTTGAGCACCTTTTTCACGCAAAATTCTTGTTAACTTTCGAGTATCAATATCCGCAATCGCAACGATGCTGTGTCGTTTTAAATAATCCGACAACGACTCTTCAGAACGCCAGTTACTGTTCGTTAACGGTAAATCTCTAATCACTAACCCACGCGCGTGAATTGCTGTTGATTCTTCATCTTCGGCATTAACGCCGGTATTACCAATGTGCGGATAAGTAAGGGTGACAATTTGGTGAGCATACGAAGGATCCGTAAGAATTTCTTGGTATCCCGTCATCGACGTATTAAAGACAACTTCTCCCGTTGTAAGGCCTTGAACACCTATTGATTGGCCGTGAAAAATACTACCGTCTTCAAGGACCAGTATCGCTATGTCAGACAAATTACACCACCTTTAGATATGCAAAACGGGAAGAGCCTGACTGGCACTACCCGTTTTGATTGTTAATATGTATGAACACGAATTTTACTGGGTTTTAACCCTCATTGCCATCTCAACTCGAGCCTATTTTACGAATGCTATCTCGCTGCATCCAAAGACTGCGCTAAATAAGCATTCATTAATAATGTTGGATCTTCCATTAACTTTTCTTTCCAATCGCCTAATGGAACTTCAGACTGAATCAAGCCTCTCATGACGCCAATATAGTCCGTACGTCCAACGGTGATGGCACCCACTAATAAATCACCTTTAAAGTTAAGTCGTACGTATTTATAATTATCCATATCAACCAAGGTTGCAGTATCACCACCCTCAACACCACCCCAACTACCGAATGATGTAGATATCAGGCCAGCCGTATCGAGTACGTTCATGCTCAAGCTGCCCTTATAAGTCGAGTTGCCGCCCATCATGTTTACCGCCGCAATTCGACCATGATCAACCGCTGTTGGTTGAATAGCGTGTACCGCTTTAGCACCTGTTGAAAAATCCACACCTTGCGCAACATCACCCGCTGCATATATGTGTCTAACATTCGTGCGTAATGCTGCATTAACCAAAATACCAGCATCTGTTTTTATGCCAGTGCCTTCCAAAAATTCTATATTTGAATAAACACCAGTAGCGACAATAATAAGGTCAAATTCGGTCAGACTATCGTCATCACGCTTCAGCGCTGGGCCTGCTTCAATAGACTTAATGCTTGATGGCAAAATGGTTGTAACACCTTTAGACTCACACCATGTCTTAATCATACCACCCGCTGTTTCATCCATCATACGGCTAACCATCTGGCCGGTACGACCCATCATCACCGTTAAATCAGCACCTCTTTTAAGCAGCGGTTCAATAATAATTGATGCAACAAAACCAGCGCCTAACAAAGCAACTTTTGAACCTGGCTTGATTGTGTCAATGATTTCTCTGCCATCTTCCAATGTCCAGCAATTCACCACGCCTTTATTATCCGCACCTGGGAAAGGAGAGTTCGCAGGACGCGAACCAGTAGCAATCATCAACTTATCGTAGTCGTATACGTCACCACTATCAGTTGTTACGTTTTGTTTCTTCGCATCAATATTTTCAACCTTTGCAAATACGTGGTTAATTTTTAGGTTTTCGAAGTGCCCTTCTGTTTTTCTTAAGTGCGTACCCGTGTCTTCAATCATGCCGCTTAAATAATAAGGCAAGGCCATACGTGAGTATGGAGATTCTTTTTCCAAGCCAATCATGGTAATTGAACATGAAGAGTCTGCTTTGCGAAGCGTTTCAGCTGCACGCACTGACGCTGGACCAGCACCAATCAATACATATTTCTTTTCGTTAGTTTTCACGGTTTTTATAGCTTCCATAGGTTGAGGCTTAGTTACAGTTTCTTGAGTTTTTACTGACTCTGTTGCAGTTTCCGTCTTTTTTTTATCGCACGAACCAAACCCTAACATTGCCGCTATTTTACAAAATATTCCCATCTCTAATCTCCCCAGTCTTTTGTTGTTTTAAACTTACTACATGCTTATTTAGTCGATATTAACAGAAAATTAATCACACCCAATAATATTTATGCCCAAGTTGTTGAAGGTTTGTACGGAAATTAAATCTTTTTTACTGGCTCAGCGTTAGTCCTTTAGACCCAACACGTCTTGCATATCATACAAACCAGCTGGCTGCTCTGCTGCCCAACAAGCGGCACGAATAGCACCGGTCGCAAACGTCATACGGCTCGTCGCTTTATGGCTTATTTCAATCCGCTCACCTTCATCGGCAAACATCACCGTATGCTCGCCAACAATATCGCCCGCTCTAATGGTTGAAAATCCAATGGTTCCCGTTTCACGTTCGCCGGTAATGCCTTCACGCGCATACACGGCACAATCATCTAAGTTCTTACCCATTGCATCGGCAACGACTTCGCCCATTTTAAGTGCGGTGCCTGAAGGCGCATCGACTTTGTATTTATGATGTGCTTCGATGATTTCAATATCTACGCTAGAACCAATGGCTTTAGCCGCTAATTCAAGTAACTTCAATGTCACGTTGACACCAATACCCATATTAGGCGCAAAAACAACCGGTATAGATTTGGCGGCTTCACTTATTTGTGCTTTTTGCTCATCAGTAAAGCCGGTTGTACCAATGACCATTGCTTTTTGATTCGCTTTGCAAAACGTTAACTTTTCAAGGCAAGCATCTGGACGCGTAAAATCAACCAACACATCAAAATTCTCCAATTGATTTTGAAACTCAGACACAACAACTACTCGCTCAGCTGCAATGCCGGCTATTTCACCCGCATCCTTACCCATTGCAGATGAAGCATCTCGTTCAATTGCCACGCCCAGCGTTGCATGCTCATTTTGCGCACATGCCTTAATTAAATTTAATCCCATACGACCACTTGCACCGGATATCGCTATATTAGCCATTAAACCCTCCTTCCTTACGCCAAAAAAAGCATCAGCTTACCAGACACCGTAAAATCACCTAACAATGTTTTAATTTTAAGATTTCATCTTATCAAAAAAACTCTTTACCCCATCCAGCCAAGAATTCTCTTGAGGGTTATGACGTGTTCCACCCGTTCTAAACGATGTTTCTAGTTGACCAACCAGTTTCTTTTGCTCAGCGGTTAAATTGACGGGTGTTTCAACATTTATTCTACACATTAAATCACCGGTAGCTCCACCCCTTACCTGTTTAACGCCTTTGCCACGCAACCTAAACAATTTTCCAGTTTGCGTTTCTGTTGGAATTTTAAGTTTTACTTTACCTGTTAAAGTCGGCACTTCAAGCTCACCACCCAAGGTTGCTGTTGCAAAACTAATCGGCATATCACAATATAAATTAGCCCCATCGCGAGTAAAAATAGCATGGTCACGAACATTAACTTGTACGTATAAGTCCCCAGATGGACCACCATGATCACCCGCTTCACCCTCACCACCCAAACGAATTCGATCGCCGGTATCCACGCCAGCCGGTATTTTAACGGCTAAGGTTTTTTGATCTTTTGTTTTACCCGTACCACGACACTTTCCACATGGGTCTTTAATAACCGAGCCAGAACCGCGACAAGTTGGACACGTTTGCTGCACAGAAAACATGCCTTGTTGCATACGTACTTGGCCATGCCCTCCACAGGTTGAACAAACGCCTGACTTACCACTTTTGGAACCAGAGCCTTTACAACCTCCACAGCTCACAGAAGTAGGAATCTTGATTTTAGTTTCCAGACCAAAAACGGCATCTTCTAAACTTAGATCCAAGTTATAACGTAAATCAGCGCCACGCGTTACTTGGCTGCGTCGACCACCGCCTCCGCCTCCAAAAATATCACCAAACACATCACCAAACACATCGCTAAATGAATCTCCGCCGTGGTGACCACCGCCGCCCATAGATTGCTCAACACCGGCATGCCCAAATTGGTCATAAGCCGCGCGCTTTTGCTCATCACTTAATATCGCGTAGGCTTCTTGAATGACTTTAAACGTCTCTTCCGAATCAGGGTTATCTGTATTCCTGTCCGGATGATGCTTCATCGCCAAACGTCGATACGCTTTTTTTATTTCTCGGTCGCTGGCATTACGGGCAACTTCAAGTGTTTTGTAATAGTCTTCTTTTTCCATAATTCTCAAATCGTGAATACGTCAAAGCCACCGATAAATCGGCGGCCATGTCGCGCCCAATGCATGGGCGAATTTTATGTTACGTTAAGGTCTATAAATAACGATTATTTCTTATTATCTTCTTCGTCCTTAACTTCTTCAAACTCTGCGTCAACAACATCATCTACATTTGCATCAGAACTTGCTTCGGCAGAACCTTCTTCAGCCGCACCATCAGCACCAGCGTCAGCATACATTTTTTCAGCTAACTTTCCTGATAACGCAGTTAAGGCTTCCGTTTTCTCTTCAATTGCCGCTTTATCGTCGCCTTTAATGGCTTCTTGCAGCGCTTCAATCGCTGTTTCAATATCAGCTTTTTCAGCCGCATCAACTTTATCACCCATTTCTTCAATGGATTTTTCAGTTGCGTGAATCATACCGTCAGCTTGGTTTCTTGCTGTCACAAGCTCATGCAGTTTTTTGTCCTCTTCAGCATGAAGCTCTGCGTCATTGATCATTTTTTCAACTTCTTCATCAGACAAACCACTGGATGCTTTAATAACAATTGACTGTTCTTTGCCCGTTGCTTTGTCTTTTGCCGACACATTCAAGATACCGTTTGCATCAATATCAAAGGACACTTCAATTTGCGGTGTGCCGCGACGTGCTGGTGGAATATCTTGCAAGTCAAAACGACCTAATGATTTATTGCCGGATGCCATTTCACGTTCACCTTGTAATACATGAACAGTCACCGCTGTTTGATTGTCTTCAGCCGTTGAAAAAGTTTGCCCAGCCTTGCTTGGAATCGTTGTGTTTTTTTCAATAAGCTTGGTCATCACGCCACCCATTGTTTCAATGCCCAGCGATAAAGGCGTGACATCTAACAATAAAACGTCGGTCACGTCACCCGCTAGCACACCCGCTTGAATAGCCGCACCTGATGCAACTGCTTCATCTGGATTCACATCTTTACGAGGCTCTTTACCAAATATTTTAGTCACCACTTCTTGAACTTGTGGCATACGTGTTTGACCACCTACTAAAATAACATCGTCAATTTCTGAAGCAGACAAACCGGCATCTTTTAACGCTGTTTCACAAGGGGCAATAGTACGTTGAACCAAGTCTTCTACTAATGACTCAAGCTTGGCACGCGTTAACTTAACGTTTAAATGTTTAGGGCCCGTTGCATCCGCCGTAATGTACGGTAAATTAACGTCTGTTTGTTGATTAGATGACAGCTCGATTTTTGCTTTTTCTGCCGCTTCTTTTAAACGTTGGAGCGCCAATGGATCGTTATGTAAATCAACAGAATTCTCTTTCTTAAATTCGTCAGATAAGAAATCAATAATACGCATATCAAAATCTTCACCGCCTAAGAAGGTATCGCCGTTGGTAGACAACACTTCAAATTGGTGTTCACCGTCAATTTCAGCAATTTCGATAATCGATACATCGAATGTACCACCACCCAAGTCATACACAGCAATCGTACGGTCACCGGTTTTCTTGTCCATGCCGTACGCTAATGCTGCTGCCGTTGGCTCGTTAATAATACGCTTAACCTCTAGGCCAGCAATCTTGCCTGCATCTTTAGTCGCTTGGCGTTGTGAATCATTAAAGTACGCTGGCACGGTAATAACCGCTTCAGTCACTTCTTCACCTAAATACGCTTCAGCATCTTTTTTCAACTTCATTAAGATACGCGCGGCAATTTCAGGTGGTGCTAATTTTTTATCTTGTGCTTCAATCCACGCATCGCCATTTTCAGCAGCGACAATTTTATACGGCACCATGCTGACGTCTTTTTGCACAACGTCATCTTTAAATTTACGCCCAATTAAACGCTTAGTAGCAAACACTGTATTCGTTGGGTTTGTTACCGCTTGACGCTTAGCTGACTGGCCTACGAGCACATCGCCTTCAGCAGTAAACGCAACAATAGAGGGCGTTGTTCTTGCGCCTTCACTGTTTTCAATTACTTTTGCGCTGTCGCCATCTAACACGGCAACACACGAGTTTGTTGTACCTAAATCAATACCAATAATTTTAGCCATTTGAATATCTCCGAAATTTAATCATTAATTTGTTGTTAGTTTAGATATGGGGCGTTGAATAAGTATTTCAAGCCTGCTCATCTATTTTCTTTGCACCCGCTGGCGGCTCTGACGGCGTAACAATCACCATTGCTGGGCGCAATAAACGGCCATTCAACGTATAGCCTTTTTGAAACACCTGCATCACTGTATTCGGCGCATGGTCTGGACTTGGAACAACAGAAATAGCTTGGTGAAGGTCGGGGCTAAATGTTTCACCTTCTGGATCAACTTGCACCACGCCTGATTTTTCCAGTGACGAAATAAGCTGCTTATAGGTCAGCTCCATGCCTTCTTTAAGAGCGGAGCCATCCGTATCCGCCTCACTTTCATTCGTCGCTGCAAGGCCCATCTCTAAGCTATCCACCACCGGCAACATATCTTTTGCAAACCTTTCAATAGAGAAACGGTGTGCTTTTTCGATGTCTTTTTGGGTTCTGCGACGAATATTTTCGACTTCAGCTTTAGCCAATAACAGCTTATCCCAATTGTCACTCGCTGCGGACTTAGCTGTTTCTAATTCCGCTGCTAAATTCACTTCTCCTGTAGCTTCTGACGCTACCGCTTCGTCAACAACTTCTCCAATTAAGCTTTCCTCTGTATCAACCGGTTGCTCTTGGGTATCGTTTTGATCTGTTGGTTCTTCAGATCCCATAATATTTCCTCATATTTTTAAAACTTGAATGGTTATCGCAAGCACAACAATGCGTGCATAGCGATTGCTATTGATAAATGGTGGTGATTTTTAAGTTTTCAAGGCCTCGCCTAAAACTTTTGCCGTAACATCAACCAAAGGAATAATTTTGTCGTACGACATCCGCGTGGGCCCAATAACCCCAAGGACGCCCACTGTTTGATTATCAACAGTGTAAGGCGCCGTCACTAAGCTACATGCACCAAACGGTTGATAACCAGACTCTTCGCCGATAAAAATCTGCACACCGTCGGCATTCATACAACGGTCCAACAAATGCATGATATCTTGTTTTTGACTAAACGCATCGAACAAATGACGCATGTTATCGACATCCGCTAGTTCCTGAAAATCCATTAAATTCGTTGCACCCGATAACACAACATCTTCGGTATTTTGGTTATTAGGAACACTTTGATGCGCCAAATTAATCGCATCAATCATCATCTGGTTCACTTGTTGTCGAGTTTCGGTCATTTCACGTGCAATAATCGACGTTACCTGCCTCAAACTTTGCCCGACGAACAATGAATTCAAATAATTTGACGCTTCTTGTAGAGCGGATGAAGAAAAGTTTTTGGATGTTTGTATGACACGGTTATGGACCTCATCATCATTGGTGACCAAAATAACTAACACTTGACCCTTTGATAGCGGCATAAATTCAATTTGTCGAAAACTAGCCGACTCTCGTTTGGGCAGGCTCACGACACCCGCTAGGTGGGTAATGCCTGATAGCAACTGAGACGCATTCGTTATAATTTGACTGCTGCCGCGCTCTTTTCCTACATTAACCTTCAACTCGCTAAGTTGTTCATACTCTGGCTGCCTAACCGTCAGTAATGAGTCCACAAAGAAACGATAACCAGAATTCGTCGGCACGCGCCCTGCCGACGTATGCGGAGAATGGATTAAACCCAGCTCTTCCAGGTCCGCCATAACATTGCGTATCGTCGCTGAACTAACGTTCAACCCTTTTGTACGCGACAACGCGGCAGAGCCAACAGGTTGACCGTCTTCAATATAACGCTCCACCAACAACTTCAATAATTGACGGGAGCGATCATTCAATTCTGTATTTAAATTAGTCATAGTCGTACCATTATATTTATTTTGGTAACTAAAGACAGAAACTACCGTAAGAATAAATAATTAAAAACTTTATAATTTAGGCTCAAATCAACCGACTTCGTGTAAACTTTTCATCTCCTAACGAGGTAACTGATGAACACACAATTTAAACGTATCGGACTCATTTCAAAGCCAGATGCGACCGACATAAAAGACACCGTTCAAGCCTTATGCGACTTGTTAAAACAGGCCGGCATAGTGGTATATATCGACCCTCAAACGGCTCGGCACACAGACTTTTCGAGTGAATACATCAAGCCTATAGAATCGTTAGCCGAACACTGTGATTTGATTATGTCCATCGGTGGCGACGGTACACTCTTGTCATCCGCACGTTCGCTGGTGAATACAAACGTACCACTAATTGGCATCAACTTGGGCCGGCTCGGTTTCTTAGTCGATATTTCTCCAGAAGAAATGAGCACTAAAATCCAACAAGTACTTGAAGGGAATTTCCATGAAGAAGAACGCATCATTCTGATCACTCAAATCATCCGAAGTGACGACCTGATTCATGAGCAATCTGCTTTTAATGAAGTGGCGCTTCACCGTTTAAAGTCACCCGGTTTAATTGATATTGAAACCTACGTTGATGATCACTTCGTTAACTCGCAACGTTCCGACGGCCTTATCATAGCCACACCCACCGGCTCGACGGCCTACGCCTTATCCGGCGGCGGCCCATTGATGCACCCATCACTGGATGCCATCGTGCTAGTGCCCATTAACCCACACACCCTTAGCAACCGCCCTATTGTGGTTGATGGTAATAGCGAAATAGGCATTAAGTTCAGCCAAAGAGACAAGCATCGAGCCCAATTAACCTGTGACAATGTTATTTTACCTGATGTGTTAGAAGGTGACTTTATTCGCATTAAACGCCACCCTAATAAAATTAGATTACTGCACCCAACCGATCACGATTTTTTCAATACCTTGCGGGTAAAACTTGATTGGAGTCGCGCACCACAAAGCTAATCATTTATGCTTAAATCAATTGATATCAATGGGCTCGCGGTTGTCGATCAACTGAACCTTGAATTAAACACCGGCATGACCGTATTAACGGGTGAAACAGGCGCCGGAAAATCAATCTTGCTTACTGCCATGAAGCTCTGTTTAGGTGAACGTGCCGACGCTGGCTTGTTACGCCCAGGGGTTAACAAGGCCGATATTTCATTAGATTTTGACATCAGCAACACTGCAGCCGCACTCAGTTGGCTGCAAGAAAACGAGTTCGACGATGACAATGACTGCTTAATTCGACGCACAGTTAACGCTGACGGCCGATCACGGGCGTTTATTAATGGTCAGGCGGTTAATTTGAAAACGCTACAACAATTGTCTGAACACCTTATCTGTATCCATGGGCAACACGCTCATCTCGATTTGCTATTGCCGGCAAAGCAAAGTCAATTACTGGACGCTTCTTTAACATCAACCACCGCTCTTGACGACTGTAATCAGCGTTACGAAAAGTGGAAAACATTGAACGATGAACTCCTTAGCTTAACCGATGGCAATGAAGACAACGACAGTGAGAAACAATTACTCAAGTATCAAATTAACGAGTTAGAGCAGGCCAATGTTGTTCACCTCAACTACGACGAATTGGTGCAAGAACATTCAACCGCATCAAACATGGGTAAAATAATTGAGCTTGCCGAAATGCAAATAAATGCGTTGTATGAAGATGAGAACCACGCCATTCATACTCAATTAAGCAGTAGCTCCTCCGAATTAGAACAGTTAGCTGATTTATCGCCTCAGTTTTCAAGCATCTCCGAACAAATTAAAGAAGCAACCATTCAAATACAAGAGGCTAGCCGAGATTTAAGGCACCAAATTGATCAACAAGACGACGACCCACAGCAACTTGCTTTACTCGATGGGCAATTAAGCCTCATTCACGAACTTGCTCGTAAACTGCACATAGAACCCCAACAACTCCTTGAAAAGCACAGCGCACTCGCCAACCGGCTTTCTTTGCTGGAAAACCGTAATGAACGGCTAACGGCCATCCAGCAGGAAATTTCAGACGCAAACGCGCTGTATCAAAAAGCCGCTGAAGCACTTCATCAACAACGCGTCAAAGCAGCTAAAAAATTGAGCCTTGATATTACTAAAACGCTTAAAACGCTTGGTTTACCCGATGGCCATATAGACATTCAAGTGGTGTATACAGGACAAAAAAAACCTCAAACAAATGGGCTAGATGACATCAACTTTTTGGTCACCACAAACCCTGGGATGCCTGCTTCGCCGATAGGCAAAGTAGCGTCAGGCGGGGAATTGTCCAGAATAAGCCTCGCTATCCAAGTGGTTACAACACAAAGCAATACAACGCCTACGTTGGTATTTGATGAAGTCGATGCTGGTATTGGCGGTGGTGTCGCTGAAACCGTGGGCATGTGCTTGAGAGAAATAGCCGCTGATCGACAAGTACTATGTGTGACGCATTTACCTCAAGTTGCATCACAAGGACACCAGCATTTATTCGTCAGTAAAAACAAGGACAGCGAACAAACTAAAACTCAAATTAATGTTCTGCACAACAAAACACGCATTGAAGAAATTGCCCGTATGCTTGGCGGCATTGAGATGTCAGAAAAAACATTGGCTCACGCGCAAGAAATGCTAGATAAGGCTATTTAGAACACGCTGAACAAACGCCATATATATAAAGGCTATGATCCGTCATCTCATAGCCCTTTTCTATGGCAATAGCACGTTGGTGCCGCTCAATCACCTCATCATAAAACTCATCCACTCGTCCGCACTTAACGCACATAATATGATCATGATGCTCGCCTTGATTTAATTCAAATACTGAATTCCCACCCTCGAAATGGTGTCGATTTACTAAGCCCGCACTTTCAAATTGAGTTAACACACGATAAACCGTCGCCAAACCAATTTCTTCACCGTCATCCAAAAGGGCTTTATACATATCCTCAGCAGACAAGTGTTTGTTGCCACTTTTTTCTAACATATCGAGAATTTTCAAACGTGGCAAAGTAACCTTTAAACCAGCTTCGCGTATATCTTTTGACTCCATTTTAGCCTCAATTTTAGGGTGGATTAAATAACAAGATAAGGTATCATCACTCACTCACAATCATACACAGATGACTCTACATGCGAAAGCTTCTCATTATACTTACCTTACTTATTTCTAGTTCAATTTTAGTCGCTTGCTCAACGACTAAAGACTTAAATAATCAAATGCTTGAAGTTGCTGACAATTTGCCCGGCGTATATAAAATAAATGTGCGACAAGGCAACCTTGTCACTCAAGAAATGATTGATCAACTACGTCCAGGCATGGATCAAAGACAGGTTAAATTCATCTTAGGCACTCCTTTACTCATTGACCCCTTTCACAAAAATCGCTGGGACTACTTTTACGATCTAAAAAAAGCCGGTAAACAAGATAAGAAAGAGCGTGTAACTGTTATTTTTGATGATAACCGTTTAATCAGTATTAAAGGTAACTTCAAACCCAGTAACGAATTCAAACCGATGACCATTAACACTGAAGTTGTCGACGTACCTAAACGTAAAGCAGGAGAAAAAGGCATTATGGATAGCATATTACGCACACTAGGCATTGAGTACGACGAAAAAAATTAGAATGACGATAAACCCTTATTTAAAAAAGATAAACCAAACGCCGCACGCCAACAAATTAAATCTTCAACTCGTTTCAGTTAAAGACACTTCGGCTACGTTATTATTGCCATTTAGTGAAGATATTATTGGCGACCCGATTAACCGCTTAGTTCACAGTGGTGCCGTAACCACACTGGTTGACACAGCATGCGGTGTTGCTATTTTTCAAACACAGAATAACTTTCGTGCCATGGCAACGCTCGACTTAAGAATTGACCACATGCGCCCTGCTTCATCTGGTGTTGATATTTACGCGTACGCTGATTGCTATCGCCTAAGCCACACCATTGCCTTTGTTCGCTCTACGGTATACACAACCGACATGGAACAACCCATCGCGACAGCATTGGCCACTTTTATGCGCTCTAACAAAGATTTTCCCGTTAATTAATATGTCACCGCTTAAAACGATTCAAGATTTAAAATCTAAGCAAGACTATGCAGGCTTAGCTCATTTAATCCCCTACGCAAAATCAATTGGCGTCGAAACCAGTATGGTGGGAAATAATATCGTTTCCACACTGCGCTTTAAGGAAAGCAATATTGGCAACCCCTCCATACCAGCCCTTCATGGTGGGTTGGTTGCAGGCTTTATGGAAAACGCAGCTTTACTCCACTTAATCTGGAGCACTGAGCTCAAAAATATTCCTAAGATTATAGATTTTTCGATTGATTATTTACGCCCAGGGCAGGCGGAAACCACTTACTCACATTGCGAGACTATTCGCTTAGGTCGCCGAGTTGCCTTGTGTAACATAACAGCCTGGCAAGCCGACTCCGAAAAACCAATCGCCATCGCTAGAGCCCACTTTTTATTGTCCAGTAACGAGCCTATTAAGTAACCACTTTTGCATAAAAAAACCTAGGTAACCCTAGGCTTTCTATAGTTAATAGCGTGACTGAATTAAATCCCACTGTATGTTTGTGGGTGAATGCGTTCGCCAGGATTCAGTAAGCGATTTAGTGCGTTGATGTAGGCTTTAGCAGACGCCAATACGATGTCTGTATCTGAGCCTTGCCCATTCACTATGCGACCCGCCTTCTCAAGTCTTACCGCTACTTCACCCAATGAGTCCGTCCCTTTAGTGACATTACTCACAGCGTACAATTGCAAATCAGCATCGCTGGATACAATTTTCTCAATGGCTTTAAACGTGGCATCGACTAAACCACCACCATCTGATGACGCCGATTGCTCTTCCTCATCAATCAATAGCGTAATACTCGCTTGGGGTATTTCACCGGTTTCTGAACACGCTTTAACTGAAATCAACTTAATCGCTTCGGCAAAACTTTCTTCCATTTTAAAATCGGACACTAACGCGTGAATATCTTCATCAAAAATTTTAGATTTTTTATCCGCTAAATCTTTAAAACGCCTAAATGCTTTATTCAACTCCTCTTCGCTATCAATACTGATATTGAGCGTCTCTAAACGGTCTTTAAACGCACTACGGCCGGACAATTTACCCAGCACTATTTTATTTGAGCTTAAGCCAACATCTTCAGCCCGCATAATTTCGTACGTTTCACGTGATTTCAATACACCATCTTGATGGATTCCAGATTCATGGGCAAAGGCATTCGCTCCCACAATGGCTTTATTAGGTTGCACTGCAAATCCCGTAATGCCAGCCACCAACCGTGAACACGTCATGATTTGAGTCGTATCTAAATCAACATTCACAGGCACCATATCTTGCCTAGTGCGCACTGCCATCACTATTTCTTCAAGCGCGGCATTGCCTGCCCGTTCACCTAAACCATTAATCGAGCATTCCACCTGTCTAGCACCATTCATAACGCCCGCTAAGGAATTTGCCACCGCCATACCTAAGTCATTATGGCAATGAGTAGAGAAAATGGCTTTGTCCGAATTTGGCACGCGTTCAATCAGTTGGCGAATGGTTTCGCCATATTGTTGAGGCAAGTTGTAACCGACTGTGTCAGGAATATTGATTGTTGTTGCACCGGCTTTAATCGCCGCTTCAATTACTCGACACAAAAAGTCCAGATCTGAGCGACCCGCATCTTCAGGCGAAAACTCGACGTCATCGGTAAAGTTTCGAGCCAACTTAACCGCTTTAATGGCTTGCTCTAACACCTGTTCTGGCGACATTTGCAATTTTTCACGCATGTGCAACGGAGACGTCGCAATAAACGTATGGATACGCGACGCATTGGCATCTTTAAGCGCTTCACCCGCTCTCTTAATGTCCAACTCACCAGCCCGAGCCAAACCACACACTACACTGTCTTTCACCGCTCTTGCGATACCTTGCACGCCTAAAAAGTCACCTTCACTTGAAATAGGGAAGCCGGCTTCAATGATATCAACCTTCATCTTTTCTAACGCCTTGGCAATGCGTAACTTTTCCTCAGCCGTCATCGACGCGCCAGGGCTCTGCTCACCGTCGCGTAAGGTTGTATCAAATATTATTAATTTTTCTTTACTCATTTCTATACTCCACGTGTCATATTTTTATGACCAATCTTTTACTCAAATAGGGTGTACGTTTCACCTCGCCAGGCATCATCATTAGCCGCGAAGCGGCAGTCGAGGTAGGCACAACAAGAGAGTTTGTTGCGGAACGAACATACAGCGTGATGCCTCACTTAACGTGATATCGAAAATTGCTTTGACATCAATCCTTTTCATGGCTATTAATATAATCTATTTCCTTAGTATTTCAAGCCAAATCAACGGTTAACCGAGCCGGCGCCTTTTTTAGTGACTTTTCCCGCCTCGGCGCGTTGTCGCCTAACTTCTTTGGGGTCAGCAATTAAGGGGCGATAAATCTCAACACGATCGCCTTCTCTAAGCGGCGTATCTAACTGACAAGGCTTGCTAAAAATACCGACAGTGCTAATCGACAAGTCTATTGCAGGAAAACGCCCCAAGATACCTGATGTCACTATCGCCTGTTCAGCGGTTAAACCTTCTTTAAAAGGCACCACTAAAATCAACTGTTTTTCTGGTGTCGCATAGGCGACCTCAACCTGTTCCATAAATCTCATCTGCCCGTTTAATAAAAGACTCCATTAAGGAACCACAAATTTGGCTAAAAATTGCAGAAAAAACAAAGTTACTGACTGAACTTTTAAACTCAAAATCAATTTCCATTATTATTTTACAAGCATCATCACGAAGGTGCTTGAAATGCCATTCACCGTGCATGGATTCAAATGGCCCGTCCAATAATTCGAGTTGAATGCTTTTTCCTGCAATTAATGTATTCTGCGTACTGAAAATCTTATGTAATACTTTCCACGCAATCTCAAGTTCTGCTTTCATTTCACCTTCGGATTGCTCAAGCACCCGACTACTTCGGCACCATTTCAAAAACTTAGGGTACGATGCCACGTCGTTCACTAATTGGAACATATCAAGAGCTGAATGTTTAACCAAGGCACTTCGCTCAATCTTAAGCATGTTAAATCACTTCAATCGCTTTTAAGAATACAACCAGTACCGCCAACGGCGACACAAACTTTACTAAGAAAAGCCACGTGTTAAATAACGCCGCATGTTTAAGGCTCAATTCTTGACGTGCCGTTTCTTTATTCATCACCCAGCCCGCGAAAATTGCAATACACAGCCCGCCCAAGGGCAACATAATATTCGCCGTTAAGTAATCGAGAACATCGAAAAATGTTTTACCAAACAGCGTTAAATCAGCCGCTATATTGAATGATAAAACGGTACCAATTCCAACCGTCCAAGTAACCAAACCCGCCCAAATACAAGCCCGCATGCGGCTCATTTTTTTATTTTCAACCAACCAAGCAACCGCCGGTTCAATCAACGAAATTGAAGAAGACCACGCTGCAAAAAACAACAACACGAAAAATAACGCACCAAAAATGGAGCCATACGCCATGTGGCCAAATGCTATCGGCAATGTTTGAAAAATAAGCCCCGGTCCACTGCCCGGCTCCAAACCATTAGCAAATACGATGGGGAAAATAGCAAGGCCAGCAAGTAGCGCAACCGCGGTATCCGCAAGCGCAATAATAATCGTGGTTGAACCGATGGATATCTTGGATGGCAAATATGAGCCATACACCATAATCGCACCCATACCCAAACTCAGCGTGAAAAATGCGTGCCCCATCGCAGTTAAAATACCGTCGCTGGTTATTTTACTGAAGTCCGCTTTGAACAAAAACGATACGCCCTGTTGAAACGAACCCTGCTCCATTGCATAACCCACCAACAACACCAAAATAACCAATAAAGCCGGCATTAAAAACTTAACCGTTCGTTCTAACCCTTTGACGCCACGTGCGACGACTAACATTGTCAAAATCATGAACAGACTGTGCCACGCGAGTAATTTTTCAGGGTCCGCAATAAATTGCCCAAAGATATTACTGACGCCGTCAGACGTTACGCCATCAAAAACGCCCGAACCCACTCGCACAACATAGGCCATGGCCCAGCCAGCAATCACGCTGTAATAGGATAAAATTAAGAAGCCAGCAATAACGCCCAGCCATCCAAGCCACGACCAGAAACGGCTACCGGCTGCTTCTCTTGCTAAATCGCGCATGGTGTTTATAGGGCTTTGACGACCCCGGCGGCCTAACATTATTTCTGCCATCATGATGGGAATACCAATCGCAAAAATACATGCCAAGTAAACTAAAACAAACGCACCGCCACCATTTTCACCCGTTATATATGGAAACTTCCATATATTACCCAACCCGACAGCCGACCCTGTTGCCGCAAGAATAAAGGCTAAGCGTGATGACCACTGGCCATGTTGCGATGTTTTTCTCATATAAGAATCAGTATTATTATGATGCTTAATAAATTAACCTAACTTGGCCATTTAACCAAGTTAATAAACTAGGTTTATGCTGTTAATTTAAGCGAATAGTTTTACCCACTTCAATGAAATTTTTACCCTTTAAGTATAAAATGACCACATGGCAGGAAAAAAGAAAAAAACGCACCCTAACCACATCGCGTCCAACAAAAAAGCAACGCACGACTATTTTATTGAGCAACGCTTTGAAGCAGGCATGGTGTTAGAGGGTTGGGAAGTCAAAAGCATTCGTGACGGTCGCGTGCAATTAAAGGAAAGTTATGTCGTTATAAAGAACGGTGAAGCATGGTTAGCAGGCGCCCATATTTCGCCACTACTGTCCGCCTCAACACACATTGATCCCATGCAAACGCGACTACGCAAGTTATTACTTAACCGTCGTGAGCTGATTAACCTGGTCGCCCTCGTTGAACGTAAAGGTTATACCATCGTACCGTTATCTATGTATTGGGTAAAAAGTCGGGTCAAACTTGAAATTGGTTCTGCAAAAGGCAAGCAATTACACGACAAGCGCGCCTCATCTAAAAATAAAGATTGGCAACGGGAAAAACAACGCATCATGAAACACGCGGGTTAACTCTCCACATCATTTGCAGCTACATTTCTCCGTAAGGGTCACTTAATCCTTTAAGAATCTCTTTTGTCGCTCTTAGAATAATAAACAACACGCCGACACCCACCCAAACCATGCTCAAAATCCAGTACACGCCCATATAAATAAAGTCTGCAAAGCTTTTATCAATATCTAATAAACTTGAATCGTAATACGGTAAAAAAGCGAATGGCGCGAACGTTAGCACCATAAAAGACACGTGTTTATCGTGTAAAAATGTCGGCAGTCTCGTCTTTGCGTAAATAAATGCGCTGCCGCCAAAAAATAAATACAGCGGGTAACAAATCAATAAAATGATGGCTTGTGACGGCATAATTTCGCTGTTCTCATGAATCACTTGATACCAAGAAGCGTCTTGATGAACCAAAAAGCCACCGGCAAAAAAACCTATAAAAACTTGGCCGATGATAAACATGATCAAAATTAAATACATCATCACATAAGCATCACCGTCAAGTCGTTTACTACCCGCACTATAGGTTATTAAAACAATCCATACCGTCGCAATAACCAGCAACTCAGCTATAAAAAAGTCTAGCAAGGACACGCCTTTATATTGTGCTTTTTCAGCGTAACCAAACAAGTCGCCCAAATTAGCAAAACTGGGCCACCAAATAACACTCAGCATACAAAATAAAATAACAAAAGCTAGCGGTAGCTTTTTATTCGATACCATTTTCCCTCCTAGATCCTAATAACTATTTACGGTTTCACACCCTAATGCTGTTTGTCGAGCCTCTTACCCAAACGGCATATTTTCACTATTTTATGAACTTAACCTCGCGTATACTATCAAATAAGAACCAAAAGGGGATGACCTGGCTTCGACGTGGGTAGCAAAACCTAAGGTGCATGCCGAGCTTTCAGGAAACTCGTTAAACATCTGAAAAATTATAGTTGCAAACGACGACAACTACGCAATCGCTGCCTAAGAAACAGTAAGATTGCTGTCTGACTGGAGCCGTGCTTATGCGTCCAGAGATCTTCGGGTCATTCAGGCATCATAGCTCATAAGATCGTAGTGAAGCTCGTTCGGGGCAGATCTACTAAAACTTAACCGAAATCGTTATTGGTCTTCCTAGCCTATCGGGTAGCCACTAATTAAACTAAAAGTTATAGGATAAGCATGTAGAGCCAAGGGCGGAGTGCTTGCGGACGCGGGTTCAATTCCCGCCATCTCCACCAATTGAAAGGTCAGCTGATGACAGCTGGCCTTTTTAATTCAAATATACTCTAAATTCCAAGCGCATCTTTAGCCAAATCCCCACCT
>LWDU01044564.1_pt1 | contig 51638 bp, 47 predicted proteins | sample 727161 | NCBI WGS metagenome assembly LWDU01 (sample SAMN04566230, study PRJNA314399) | hydrothermal vent metagenome | isolation source: deep sea hydrothermal plume seawater | place: Mexico: Gulf of California, Guaymas Basin | collected 2004-07-11
TGTTTGTTGATATACGTTCACATTGATTCGCTACTAGGTAGTACCGAAAAAAAGAAGCCCTCCTTGAGAAAAGGAAGGCTTCGTGTCGGGGTGAAAGGATTCGAACCTTCGACCCCCTGCTCCCAAAGCAGGTGCGCTAACCGGGCTACGCTACACCCCGAATATTATTTTTAAAAGCCGGCGAAATTATGAGAATTAATACCATTATCCAAATCATTCAATTTCCATATCAAAAAAATTTCCTGATCCACTTACTGGATTTTCTCTTGCAATAAAGTTGCCTGATAATGATACGGAATAGTTGGTCCAATCTTCACTTGTATCTGCCCGTGCATCGGCTACATAATAATCTGTTGAAATAAATTGTGCTCCACTTGATAAAGCAAGATCGCGAGGACCTGTATCGCCAGACCTTGCTTCTTTTGTATCAGCATCTGCTCTGGTACGAACTATATACCCTTGAGATACAAAATCAGCTATACTTTCAGTTGGAGTATTCAACTTTAAAAAAGCTGCTTCTGGTGTACCGGGATCTGAGGCTGTAAACAGTATTCTTCCTGCAAGTGCCGGATGCCCTAATACATATGCATCACGAGTGGTGCCGCCATTATCAAGACCAAAATATATTTTCCCTCTTGACTCACCAATCGTCGGCCATCCACCATTTAATATAACTGATTCTAATGATTCATTATCACCTCGAATATCATCTGGGGTAATCACTTTATCTAAATTTTCACCAAACACAGATCGAATTTCAGCATCAACGGCATCCAAAGCTGTATTATCAAATGGTAGTGGCTGAGTAAAGCCGCTTAAGGAAGGATATAAACTGGTAAGGCTCTCCTCCTTTGCTTCAATCAAAATAAATATAGGAATGTGATTGGAATTTTGATCTGACCAATTTTTTACAGCATTAAGAGCATCAATAAATGTATAATAATGAGTTCGATAATCAATATCAGGAAAATGTAAAACCTTTAAACCTGGACTTAATAATTCTTCAATTCCAGAAGCAACTGGCATGCCAATAAAAAGATTGCCCCGCTGATTATAAAATAATCCGCCTTCTGGATCATGATATATATCAATTTCTATCTGACGAATTCCATGCTGACTAAATTGGGTCTCCAATATAGGATGTCCATAATCTAAATCCTGAGCAAGATCTGGCTGGAAACTTGCAATAAGGTTATGCATATCAATCGCGGTGTTGATACGATAACTATTATGACTCCCTATTACTTGAATTTGATTCAATTTGAGATCATCCACTATCATGGAATCTTCATTATTATCACACCCAAAGAAGACTAGTGATAGGTACATATATATATGTGTTTTGATCTTAAACATCTTTGAAAATTTACAAATGATATGATTATAGAAAACCATAACTATTACATTCATAATTGCCATTGTAATGATGTAATTTATTAATTAATTATATTCAATAAGATATAAATGGATCTAGAACTAAAAGATAAAAAAGCCCTTGTTACAGGATCAACTGCAGGAATTGGTTACGGAATTGCTCGACAACTTTTGAAAGAAGGTGCGCATGTAATAATTAATGGGCGGACAGAAGAGAGAATCAATAGTGCTATAATTCAACTTCAGCGTTCTATTCCAGAATGTAATGTTGCGGGGTGCGTTGCTGACTTTTCAAATAAACAACAAATAGATCAACTTATTGCTGCTCATGACTCAGTGGATATATTAATAAATAATGTTGGTATATTTGCTCCAAAATCATTCGAAGAGATAACGGATGAAGAATGGATGCACTTCTTCGAAGTAAATGTATTAAGTGGCGTTCGCTTATCGCGGCATTATTTGCCTAAAATGTTAGAGAAGAATTGGGGAAGAATCATTTTTATATCTAGCGAATCAGGTGTGCAAATCCCTTCTGATATGATACACTATGGAACTACAAAAACCGCACAGCTTGGTGTTGCAAGAGGACTTGCACAACAAACCTCCGGAACAAATGTGACAGTTAATTCAGTCATTCCAGGGTCAACAAGGTCTGAAGGTGCAGAAAAATTTATTACAGATCTAGCAAAGGAACAGGGCAAAACAATCAATGAAATTGAAAGAGAATTTTTTGAGACTGTACGACCTACATGCCTTATAAAACGATTTGCTACTATTAAAGAAGTAGCAACATTTGTTACGTATCTTGTAAGCCCCCTAGCTGCAGCAAATAATGGTGCTGCCCTTCGGGTAGATGGCGGAACAATACCTACAATTCTATGATAATAACTTTATAGTGAGCCATATAAATACAATCATCTTTGACCTTGGGGGTGTGCTTATCGATTGGAATCCTGAATATTTGTATAAACAAATATTTACAAATGAAAAAGATATGCGTTTTTTTCTTGATAATATTTGTACAAAGGAATGGAATGAAAATCAAGATGCCGGTTATCCAATAAAACAAGCAACAAGTAATTTGATCAAAAAACATCCAAAATATATAAATGAAATAAATGCCTATTATACACGATGGGAAGAAATGTTTGGTGATTATGATGCACATTCGGCACGTATTCTTCAACAACTGCACATGCAAAAGAAACATAGGCTGCTGGCATTAACAAATTGGTCTGCCGAAACATTCTACCCTGCAAAAGATTTATATGCATTTCTTAATTATTTTGAGGGGATTGTAGTATCAGGGGATGAAAAAATAAAAAAACCCGATTACAAAATTTACCAAATATTACTAAATCGATATAATGTTAACGCAAAAGAGTCCGTATTTATTGATGATGCACTAGAAAATATAGAAGCAGCTAATGATCTAGATTTCCACACAATCCATTTTTTATCGGCCTCTCAAATGGAAACGGAGCTAAAAAATATCGAGGTGCTATAAAATCAAACTTTTGGGTGAGCGATGGGACTTGAACCCACGGCCTCCTGGGCCACAACCAGGTGCTCTAACCAGCTGAGCTACGCCCACCATATGGCCTATTTCGCAATCGAAAAGGCAGGCAAAATTACCGGCTTTCCTTATGCAACACAAGATGTAAAGTCATTTAAAGGACTCATTTTATATTAAAGTAATACTAAGTAATTTTTTCCATGCTACTAATATCTCGCTATATCATTAAAGAGCTCATCCTGCCATTTATTTATTCTTTGATGATCATAGCTCTTATGTTATTTATCAATTTTTTTCTTAGAGCAATTGATCGGTTCTTAGGCAAAGGACTTAGTGCTGTGACAATATTTGAATACTTATTTCTTAATTTTGCATGGATCCTTGCTTTGGCGGTTCCGATGGCAGTATTAATTGCTACATTAATGGCTTTTGGAAGAATGTCTGAAGATAATGAAATTAATGCAATGCGGGCTTCCGGTATCAGTTTTACATCTATATTAAAACCTGCGTTAATTTTTGGTCTTATTATCTGCCTATCACTTACATATTTTAATAATTATATATTGCCAGAAATGAATTTTTATGCTCGATTACTTCAGGGTGATATTCATAAAAAAAGACCTGGTTTGGATATAGAACCAGGTCATTTCATTAATAGTATACCAGACTATAGCATGATTATTAGAAAAGATAATAATGGATTGATGGAGGATGTGCGAATCTTTAGCAAGGAGAATCAAGAAATTCAAACCAGCATCTACTCTTTAACGGGTGAATTGGAAATGTTAGATGATGCAATCGTTTTAATGTTATATGATGGTGAAATACATGAACTAGATTTAAATGATTATAAAAGTTACCGTCGAATTAATTTTAAAAAGCATAAAATTATTATACCAGCTGATGATATGATGCTTGCCAGAAGAGATACATCCAATCGTTCGGATCGGGAAATGACTGTTCCAATGATGCTTGATAAAAAAGCGAACTATAATAAACGATCAGATCGTGTAAAAAGTCGTATAGGGAGAGCATTCAACAAAGTGATTGGAGATAGCTTAGTACCAATTTCTCTTGATGATGCTTTACTTAAAATGGATAATTATCGTGCAGAGATGTTGGATAACAAAAACCTTACCTCTGTAGAACAAAGACGGCAAGAAAGAAAACTAAAGAGTCTTGAACGACAAATGAATAATGAATACCGCTTAATTCAGAATTATCAGAAAAGTCAAAATAAATATGCAGTGGAAATTCATAAGAAATTTTCTTTACCAATTGCATGTATATTATTTGTCCTTGTTGGAGCACCATTAGGTACATTGACACGAAAAGGTGGATTCATCGTCGCCCTTAGTATGGGATTTGGCTTCTTCTTAATCTATTATATTTTTCTTATAGGAGGCGAAGAACTTGCAGATCGAAATCGAGTCTCTCCATTTATTGGAATGTGGGCTCCCAATTTTCTATTACTTATTAGTGGAATTTATTTAACACTCAATACAGTTCGTGATAGCGCTTCCATACGATTCAATTGGCCTTGGAAAAAATAGTCCCTGGAAAATAGTAATGATTCCAAATGATATTATCCGTATAAAAAGAAATAAACGGGAAATACCTGCCGTTGATTTAAAACAATTTATTTGGGAATATTCTCATCAACAAATATCCGATAAGGATATGACAAAGTTATTAAAGGCTATATTTAAAAATGGAATGACAAGAGAGGAAATATTTGCTTTAACTGAAAGCATGATTGACTCTGGAGAAAAAATGGATTTTTCATTTTTAAGTAATTATGTTGCTGATAAGCATAGTACTGGAGGCGTTGGAGATAAAGTCTCAATTATTTTAGGTCCATTAATGGCTGCGGCTGGTTTAGCCGTACCTATGATTAGCGGACGGAGTTTAGGCCATACAGGAGGAACATTAGATAAGTTAGAAACCATTCCTGGTTATAGAACAAATATTAGTCTTGATGAATTTAGAAGAAATGTAAATGATATTGGAATTTCAATGATTGGACAAACAGAGGAGATATGCCCTGCGGATAGAAAAATGTATGCCTTACGTGATGTGACAGGAACTGTTGCCTCAATTCCATTAATTTGTGGATCTATAATGAGTAAGAAAATTGCTGAAGGAATAGAAGGGTTAGTAATGGATATAAAAATAGGAAATGGCGCATTTATGAAAACCATTCAAGAAGGAAAAGAATTAGCAGCATTGATTCGAGATATTGGAGAGAATTTTAATGTTAAATCTGATATTGTTTTTACAAGTATGGACCAACCTTTAGGACGTTATGCTGGTCTATGGTGTGAGATAAAAGAAGCCATAGACTGTTTACGAAATGAAGGTAGTGATGATACAATGGAAGTGACGTTTGCATTGGGAACAAAATTGTTATTACAAGCTCAAATTGTAAGTGATGAAAATGAAGCTTTGAATCTACAACAACAATTAATTGAATCAGGACATGCATTAGAAAAATTTTTAAAGATGGTCGCAATACATGATGGCAGTTTATCAGATATAGCTTCTTTACATACCCTCCATTTACCAAAAGAAGAAACTGTATTATCCGCAGAAAAACCTGGCTATATAACAAATATGAATACTCTACTTATTGGTCTTGCTCATTGTGAGCTTGGCTGTGGAAGAAAGAAATTATCTGATAATTTAGACCCTACTGCTGGTATAGAATTCTACCATAAGATTGGCAATCAAGTATTGGAGGGAGAACCATTGATGCGGTTATTCAATACAGATAAAGAGAAATTAGATAAAGCCTTAAAACTTCTTAAAGATTCAGTGGAAATTGATGAAAATAAATTAGAGCATCATCTAATATTAGATGATAATAAAGCCAACTAACGCCGATGTATTTTGCACAACCTAGATGGATTTGTGCCTAAAATAAATAATTCTTTTTCAATTGGGCATAATGCAGTTGGCTTTTGCTTTGACACTTGACAAATAGAAAATGTGTTTACTTTTGAAGGTTGTTCAAATTCTTCTTTAGGATAATAAAGAGAATCATGAGCAGTTTTCATAAATCGTGCCCAAGAAGGAAGTGCCGCACGCGTTCCATCTGCTCCTTGACCAAGACTTACTTGTGGATCGTCAACCCCAAACCATGCTCCTGCTGCTATTTGGGATGAAAAACCAACAAACCATGCATCAGTCCATCCTTGTGTTGTTCCAGTCTTTCCAGCTGCTGGGTGATAAAAATTATATTTCCATCTTGCGCTTCCACCAGTTCCTCTATCAAGAACAGTCTGCATTAAATTGGTTACCATAAATGCAGTTTCTTCACTTAGTATTTCCTCCTGTTTTGGAAAATATTCAATTAATGTATTACCATAACGATCTTCAATTTTTGTAATTCCAAACGGTTTTGAATACACACCTTTATTGGCAAATACTGAGTAAGCAGCAACCATTTCTATGGGGTACACTTCTGACGTGCCTAGTGCAATAGCATCAACAGCACGTATATTTGTTGATATGCCTAAATTTTTTGCAGTACGTGCAACTTCTCTAGCAGGTACAACCTCTTGAACCATACGTACAGAAACAAGATTTAACGATCTCCGCAATCCTTCTCTTATAGTTGTTAATCCACCCGTACTTTCATCATAGTTTCTAGGATTCCAATTTTCCCATCCTCCTTCAGGTGTTGGCACTTTAAGAACTACAGGTTGATTTAATAGCTGCTTAGTAACTGGAACTCCATTATCTATTGCTGTCGTATAAACAAATGGCTTGAAAACACTTCCTGGCTGCCTTTTTGCTTGAGTAGCACGATTAAATTGATCATTATAATCCGGTCGACCTCCTACCATTGCAAGGATAGCTCCAGTTTTTGTATCCAAAGCTACAAATGCACATTGCACGAGCAACTTATCTCTTAAGTCTTCGTACAATGGCAACTCTCCTTTCATCATTAACCGAACTGTATCCTCATTAAAAATCCCTAAATAAGCTAGATTTTCAAATTCCTCTTTTTCTTTAAATAAACGTTTATTTAATCGATTCTGATTGGCAATAATCGACTGCATTATTGCATCTTCCGCATATCGTTGGAGTCTTGAATCAAGAGTAGTAAATATTTTCAAGCCATCACGATATATATTTATTCCTAGACGCTCATCTTCCGTTTCCAATACTCTACGAACATATTCTGTGAAATATGGGGCGACTCCTGTAAATTGATTTTTCTGTATATGATCTATATCAGTAGATCGTGTTTCTACATAAACAGCATCGGATATATATTTTTGTTCTCGCATTAATCGAAGGACAGTGTTTCTTCGGGCAAAAGCTTTATCTGGATGTCGAATCGGGGAATATCGTGCAGGAGCCGGTAATAATCCAACAAGCAATGCGCACTCATCTATGTTTAGATCGCTAATATCTTTAGCATAAAATCTCTTTGCGGCAGCCTGAACGCCATAGGTCCCATGACCAAAATGAACACTATTTAAATACATTTCAAGAATTTCATCTTTCGTATATGTTTTTTCAATCTGAATTGCCGTTATCATTTCTTTAATTTTACGAGTAACAGTCTTTTTGAAACCTATTGTATCATATAAATTCCTGGCTAATTGTTGCGTTAAAGTGCTAAAACCTTGACGATAGCTAAGCGCTAAAACATTGGTTATAATTGCTCTAGCAACACTTCTTAATGAGATACCCCAATGATCTCTAAACCTTCTATCTTCTGATGCCATAACTGCATCATGCATATGTTTTGGAATAGCTTCTAATTCAACAAATACTCGTTTTTCTACAAATAATTCATGAATAATCTCTCCATCAGATGAATAAATTCTTGTAACAAGATCCGGATCAAAATTTTCTAGTTGTTCGATGGAAGGTAAATCTTGAGATAAAACAAAAATATATATAATTAAAGCAATCGCCCCAGTTAATACAATCCAGAATGATCGTATGATTGGAACAGCCCAGAGGTTATCATTTGACTTATTGGCCATAATGAAATTTACATTTATTTATTATTAATATTTAAATGAGTGATGAGAAATAGTTTTCCCATTAATTTAATGTGGAGTAATCTATTTATTCGCCTTTCTTGGGCTAATCATTTTTTCTGGCTTCACAATTTTATCAAACTCATCTCCTGTCATATACCCTAATTTCTGAATTGCATCGCGTAATGAAAGATTCTCAGAATATGCTTTTTTAGCAACTTTTGCTGCTTTATCATATCCAATATGAGGATTTAACGCAGTCACTAGCATTAGTGAATTATATAAATTTTCACTTATTCTCTTTTCATTTGGTTCAATACCATTAATAGCATTGATCAAAAAAGATTCACTAGCGTCCGATAATAATCTAATTGATTGTAAAATATTATAACCGATAACCGGCCTAAATACATTTAACTCAAAGTTACCACTAGCTCCTGCAAAAGAAATTGTTGTATCATTACCCATTACCTGAGCACATACCATTGTCATAGCTTCACACTGTGTTGGGTTTACCTTACCAGGCATTATGGAAGATCCAGGTTCATTCGCCGGTAAAATTAATTCTCCTAAACCTGATCTAGGCCCGCTACCGAGCCATCGAATATCATTGGATATTTTAAAAAGTGAAACTGACACCGTCTTTAAAGCCCCAGAAAGTTCTACTATTGAGTCCTGACCGCCTAAAGCCTCAAATTTATTTTCAGCTGTACGAAATGGCAATTTCGTTAAACTTGCAATTTCTTTTGCGGCCTTCTTACCGAACCCCTCAATAGTATTAATTCCAGTACCTACTGCTGTACCACCCATTGCTAAGCTATAAGAGCTTTTTATTGCATTTCTAATTCGTTGACATCCATAATCAACTGCAGTTACATATCCTGAAAATTCTTGTCCAAGACTTAGAGGAGTTGCATCCTGTAAATGTGTTCTTCCCAACTTAATAATCTTAGAAAATGCTTTTGCTTTAGCATTTAAACCATCTCTTAACGCTTCAAGTTTTGGGAGTAAATTATGTACAACAGTTTCTACAGCTGATATATTTATAGCTGTTGGAAAAGTATCATTTGTTGATTGACCCATATTAACATGATCATTTGGATGAACCGGATCTTTACTTCCTAGTTTTCCCCCTAAAATTTCAATGGCACGATTAGCAATTACTTCATTAACATTCATATTAGTCTGTGTTCCAGACCCTGTTTGCCATACTACTAAAGGAAAATGATCATCTAACTTTCCAGATATTACTTCATCTACCGCAGCAGATATTGCTTTTGATATCTTACGATCTATTAAACCTGCAGAAGTATTTACTTCAAGAGCTGCTTTTTTAACAATACCATAAGCTCTAATGAATTCTCTAGGAAAATTCTCGCTACCTATTTTAAAATTATTAAGGGATCGTTGCGTTTGGGCTCCATAATAGCGATTATTTGGCACTTTAACAGATCCCATACTGTCCTTTTCAGTGCGATAAGCCATAGTAGGAAGCTAATAAATAATAATTATTCTACCACCCAGTTATCTGCGCCATCTATCAATGCCTGAATATCGCCATTTCCTTTGTTTTTTATCGCGAATTCAATCTGTTCATTAAGCATAACTTCATAAACAGGCTCATCTACACAATAAAAAACACCGATTGGATTTGGAAAATCATCTTGATATGTAAAATTGCTGAGCATCATGGCAATTGTCCAATCAGTTTCATCATGCACTAACAAATCATCTATACTCCATTTATCACCCAATTCAACGACCTTTGGTGTATGACCATCAATAAAAATCCCCTTATTCATTTCAGCCCCAAATAAAAGAGGTTTCTTATTTTCTAACCTCAGCACTGTATCTGATTTGGTCTCTCTATCAGTCATTGGTGCAAATGCTCCATCATTGAAAATATTACAATTTTGATATATCTCAATGTAGGAGCTCCCTTTGTGACTATGAGCTCTTTGTATCATGGATTGTAAATGAGCAGTTTCACGATCAATCGCTCTAGCTACAAAACTTGCATGAGAACCCAAAACAAGCGCTAGAGGATTAAAAGGACGATCTAATGAACCTAAAGGTGTTGATTTAGTAATCTTTCCTAATTCTGATGTTGGCGAATATTGACCCTTCGTTAAACCATAAATTCTATTATTAAATAACATGACATTGATATCTAAATTTCTGCGAAGCAGATGAATGGTATGATTTCCACCAATGGAAAGAGCATCTCCATCTCCTGTGATCACCCATACTGAAAGATCAGAATTTGCCAATTTCACTCCAGAAGCTATTGCTGGCGCTCTACCATGAATGGTATGAAATCCATAAGCATTCATATAGTATGGAAATCTACTGGAGCATCCAATTCCAGAAATGAAAACAAATTTTTCTCTATCCACTCCTAAATCAGGAAAAACTTTCTGTGTTTGTGCTAATATAGCATAATCGCCACAACCAGGACACCAACGAACAGCTTGATCAGATACAAAATCTCTACGATCTAATTTTGGAGTTTTAACTTTAGTCTCTGCCATAATATTAACCTATAGTTTCTTTTACTTTATCTACAATATCACTTGCTTTAAAAGGGCGGCCTTTAACAAGATTTAAACCAATAGCATCTACAAGATAGTCTGCCCGAATTACTTTGAATAATTGGCCCATATTTAATTCTGGAATAAGAACATTATTAAATCGTATTAATATTTCTCCTAGATCTTTAGGCAATGGATTAATCCATCGTAAATGAACATGACTGACCTTTTTTCCATCATTTTGTAATCTTTCTGTCGCTGAACGGCATGATCCATATGTGCCTCCCCAACTAAGAATCAATACATCGCCACTTTCATTACCTAAAACTTCTGTCTTGGGAATATCATCAACTATATTCTGTACTTTTTGTCCTCTTAACTCTGTCATTTTATGATGATTTTCTGGATCATAAGAAACATTCCCGGTTAGATCTTCTTTTTCAAGGCCACCAATTCGATGTTCCAATCCAGCCGTGCCAGGTATGGCCCAGGGCCTGGCAAGAGTTTTTTCATCACGGTCATAAGGCATAAATGGTAAATCATCAAAATTAGGGATAGACCATGGTTCAGATCCATTTGCTAAATATCCATCTGTGAGTAAAAATACAGGAGTTCTATACTTAATCGCTATCTGACATGCTTCAAAGGCAGCATAAAAACAATCTCCAGGCGTTTGCGCAGCGATGACAGGAACAGGAGCCTCACCATTCCGCCCATATAACGCTTGAAAAAGATCAGCCTGCTCAGTCTTCGTTGGCAACCCTGTACTAGGACCACCTCGTTGAACATTAACAATAACTAAAGGTAATTCAGCTATAACTGCAAGACCAATGGCTTCTCCTTTTAAAGCAATTCCTGGGCCGGATGATGCAGTAACTCCAAGGTTTCCTGCAAATGAACTCCCAATCGCAGAAGTTATGCCTGCAATTTCATCCTCAGCCTGAAATGTTTTAACGCCGAAATGACGAAAAGATGCAAGGGTGTGGAGGATATCGCTTGCAGGAGTAATTGGATATCCACCATAAAATAAAGGTATATTTGCTTTGATTGAACCTGCAAGTAGACCCACGCTAGTAGCATAGTTACCATTGATATTTCTATATTTGCCAGCAGAAAGAGGTGCTTTATCTACAGCAAATCGAGTAGTAAATATTTCTACTGTTTCACCATAATTATATCCAGTGTTCAGCGCTTTAATATTTGAATCAACTAACTCAGGCCTTTTAGCAAACTTTTTTCCAAGCCACTTAATAGTAGGCTCTAAAGGACGATTATAAATCCAATACAAAAGGCCAAGTGCAAACATATTTTTAGTACGATCAACGGTCTTTGGAGAAATATCCATACCTTCACAAGCCTTGGCTACTAAAGTGCTCATTTGTACTGAATATATTTCATAACTATCCACCGTTCCATCTTCTAAGGGGTTAGATTCATAACCGGCTAGTTTCAAATTTTTTGAACTAAATGCATTTTCATTTACAATGATTATCCCACCAGGTCTTAACTCTGATAAATGCACTTTTAATGCTGCAGGATTCATTGCAACAAGTACATCAGGCTGATCGCCTGGGGTATGAATCTTTTTAGAACTAAAATGTAACTGAAAAGCACTTACTCCCGCTAAGGATCCAGCTGGCGCTCTAATCTCAGCAGGATAATCAGGTAATGTGCTTAAATCATTACCAACAATTGCAGTGGTTTCAGTAAAACGTGTACCCGTAAGCTGCATTCCATCTCCAGAATCTCCAGCAAATCGTATTACTACTTTATCTAAATTTTTTGTCTTAATACTCAATTTGTATATAGTGGGATTTTTTTTATTTATCGATTACTATGATTTAATAATGATCCTATTTTCTAGGTACAGCAAAATATGTATTGAAATATTGCATAATCATTAGTACAAAATTTAGCATCACTTTTTTATTACACACAATAAAATCGCTATAAAGAATTTATTTATTTTTTATTATTTCTGCATTGTTGCACTTCAATTCATTAGAACGTAATATTTACCACTATGGTGAATAAGCGAGATTCAAATGATCCACGTCAATTATCATTATTTGGAGAGATCCCTAGTTCTTCTAATCCTTCGATAGCAACCTTTCCAGAATTTGACCAAGCATTAAATAATCTTATTAAATTAAGTGACCTTGGAGCGTTTATTGAGATCAATATTCAAGGTTTTGAAAAAAGCTATACTTTAAATCTTTCAGAATCTATTATCCCAAAAGATTTCTTGAAAATACCTAAAAATTATTCTCCTATAACTGTACAACTTTTTTCTCATGAATTACGTAATGACCTTAAAAAACTTACATATGAAATAAAGGCATTCTTTACACCAAGAAATTCATTTAAAACACCTTTCGGTTATTTTCTCTTCCGGTCAGATTTCAGCAATTGGAAACTTTTTCTATCATCAAAAAAAGATGAGATAAATGAATTTCTTAATAAAGAACTAAGCGGTGGAATATATGGAAAATATTTTTTAGAACATTTTACACGCGGATATGAATTTATTGATTCATTATCTGATATTACAGCCCCTTGGGAATTTCGAAAAAAATTATTGTTAAAAGATATTCAGGAATGCCGTAAGCAGATGAGAAAGGATAATACTACTCTATCAGCTTTAAAACACACTGAATTAGATTTCCCTTTTTCTTTAATGGTATTTAAAACAATGCACATTCCGATGGTGCTACATCAATACCAGTCTCAACTGCAAATTCATTCTAGATTTAAAACCATTCATCTAGAATATCTTATTGATAGAGATATAAACACTATTGAAGATATAAGAAAATTAGCGGATAGCTTATAACTTCATTTATATATTTTTTTAAATTACAAGATTTTATGAAAACAAAAGAACAGATTAGATTAAGTACTTTATCGCATGGTTCTGGATGAGCATGCAAAATTGGTCCGGATGACCTAGCCCAGGTTCTGGGTAATTTAGTGCAAAAAAAAGATGATCGAGTAGTTGTTGGATATGATAATTCTGATGATGCGGCTGTTGTACGTTTACTAGATAATAAATTTATTTTACAGACTGTTGATTTTTTCACGCCTATTATTGATGACCCTTATATGTTTGGACAAATAGCAGCAGCTAATGCTATATCTGATATTTATGCTATGGGCGGAAAACCACTTTTTGCATTAAATATACTTGGTTTTCCAGTAAATGATATTCCTAAACATATTATCTCAGCAATATTGCAAGGTGGGGCTGATAAAGCGAATGAAGCTGAAATATCCATTATTGGTGGTCATAGTATTGATGATCAAGAACCTAAGTATGGCTTAGTTGTAACTGGTGAAGTTTTAAAAGAGGATCTAATACAAAATAAAGGGGCAAAACCAGGAGACGTATTATTATTAACTAAACCACTTGGGACAGGAATTATTAGTGCTGGAATTAAGAAAGAAAAAGCCACTGCCGATTCAATCAAGCACGCGATAGAATCAATGGTAATGTTAAATAAACTAGCAGGGTCAATATTAACAAAATTTTCAGTTAATGCAGCTACAGATGTAACAGGTTTTGGCTTACTAGGACATGCTGCAGAAATATGCAGAAGTAGCGATGTATCATTTCAAATTAATTATAATGATTTAAAATTTTTACCTGGAGTAAAAGAATTGGCTGAACAAGGAGTTGTTCCTGGTGGTACTAAGAGAAATTTATTGCATGCAAATCAATTTACTAGTTTCTCAGATTCATTTTCTGAATTTGAAAGATTAATGATTGCAGATGCGCAAACATCAGGCGGTTTATTAATTTCATTGCCTCAAGATAATGCTAATCAATTTATTAAATATTATAATCGCAAGACTTCTATTCCTGCTGTTCAAATTGGCTCAGTACATACAAGAACTAAAAGTTTGATTACCGTTTCTTAATAACTTGTATAACATATAAGACTTAGTGTAATATATCCGATAATTTATATCGGATATAAAAATGCTTAAACTAACAAGAAAAGTTGAATACTCACTTATTGCCCTTCGTCATATGCAAAGGAAATCTATTGATTCAGTGTCATCGACAAAAGAAATTGCTACTCATTATAATATACCTTTAGAAATATTGGCAAAGACATTGCAACATATGGCAAAAGAAAATATTATTGAAGCAATAAATGGCCCCAGAGGCGGTTATCGTATTAAAGCAAAGCTGAATAATATTAATCTTGCTGAATTTTTTGAGAAAGTAGAGGGGCCGCTTGGTTTAAGTGATTGTTTTTACGATCCTAATTGTATGCAAATTGAACACTGCAATATCCGTACCCCTATACAACGTATTAATGATAATATGATTAATATGTTTCGTAGTATGAGTGTGCAGGATATAACAAACTAATCTTTGATATGAAAAAGTTAGCGCAAGAAGATATTATAAATGTGTTGAAGCAATGTTATGATCCAGAGATATCTGTTGATCTTTGGAACTTGGGATTAATTTATGATATAGCTTTTGATGACCAAGCAAGTGAGCCGACAAATGTTGATATTACTATGTCACTTACCACACCTGGATGTGGTATGGCAGATCAAATGGCAAATGATATTAAACAAAAAGTAGAATCCCTTGATGGTGTAGAAGACACTACAGTTACTGTAACCTTTGATCCTGCTTGGAAACCAGAAATGATGACTGATGAAGCAAAGGAAAAACTTGGTTTTAATCCAACGCCCGCATCATCAGAAAAAATAGAAAACTCAGAATGGGAGTAAGTAATGAATACTAAAGAAAAAGAATTAAAAGAATTTACCTCCGCATCTATTTCAGTAACACCTCAAGCTTGCGAGAGAATAAAAAAAGCTATGAAACTAGAAGATAAGGAAGGTTGGGGCTTGCGTATGTCTGTTGAGCAAGGTGGCTGTTCAGGAATGAGCTATAAGATGACCTTTGATGATAAACGAAGTGAAAATGATAAAGTTTTTGAAAGCAACGGATTAAAAATATTTTGTGATATAAATAGTTGGCTTTATGTACGTGGGATTGAAGTTGATTTCTTAGATGATATGCTTAATGGTGGCTTTAAAATAAATAATCCAAATGCAAATCGTTCCTGCGGTTGCGGTACAAGCTTTTCAGTTTAGAGTATACAATTGAAAGCAAAAAATAAAACCATTGAGGAGTTTACTTCTCAGGATTACCAATACGGGTTCGTTACTGATATAGAACAAGATACAATTGCTCCTGGTCTAGATGAAAACGTTATACGCTTTATTTCTCATAAAAAAGGAGAACCAGATTGGCTATTAAATTGGAGACTTAAAGCATATAAACATTGGCTAAATATGGATGAACCAAATTGGGCTAAAGTAGATTACCCTAAAATTGATTATCATTCCATCAGTTATTACTCTGCTCCTAAAGATCAATCTAATGGGCCAAAAAACCTTGATGAAGTTGATCCAGAATTAATCAAGACATATAATAAATTAGGTATTCCATTAGAGGAACAAAAAATGCTATCTGGTGTAGCTGTAGATGCTGTTTTTGATAGTGTGTCAATTGCTACAACTTTCAAAAAAGGTTTGGAAAAAGAGGGGGTTATATTCTGTTCATTTTCAGAAGCTGTTCAAAATCATCCCAGCCTAGTAAAAAAACATCTGGGTTCTGTAGTCCCTTATACAGATAATTATTTTGCAGCTCTTAATTCTGCAGTATTCAGCGATGGTAGTTTTGTTTACATCCCAAAAGGTGTGCGCTGTCCAATGGAGTTATCTACATATTTTAGAATTAATGCAATGAATACAGGTCAATTTGAAAGAACGTTAATTATAGCTGATGACGAAAGCCATGTCAGCTATTTAGAGGGTTGCACAGCGCCTATGCGTGACGATAATCAATTACATGTTGCCGTGGTGGAATTAGTAGCTAATAAAGATGCTGAGATCAAATATTCCACAGTTCAAAACTGGTATCCTGGAGATCCAAAAACAGGTAAAGGCGGCATATATAATTTTGTAACCAAACGAGGTATCTGCGCTGGAAAAAATTCAAAAATATCCTGGACACAGGTAGAGACTGGATCTGCAATAACCTGGAAATACCCTAGCTGTATTTTGAAAGGTGATAATTCTATCGGTGAATTTTACTCCGTAGCAGTTGCAAATAACTTTCAACAAGCAGATACTGGCACCAAAATGATACATATTGGCAAAAACACAAATAGCACAATTATTTCGAAAGGCATTTCTGCTGGGAAAGGTCAGAATACGTATCGAGGTCAGGTAAAAATTATGAAAAATGCTGATAAGGCCAGAAATTACTCACAATGTGATTCAATATTAATTGGTAGCAAGTGTAGTGCTCATACTTTTCCATATATAGATGTTCGAAATCCAAGCGCACAAATGGAACATGAAGCATCTACTTCTAATATTGGTGAAGATCAATTATTTTATTGTAACCAAAGAGGTATTTCTGTTGAAAATGCAGTTTCACTAATTGTTAATGGATTTTGTAAAGAAGTATTCAAGGAGCTTCCAATGGAGTTTGCAGTCGAAGCACAAAAACTTATGGAAGTAAGTCTCGAAGGAAGTGTTGGTTAAACAAATGTTAGAAATAAAAGATTTAAAAGCTGCTATAAAAGGAAAAGAAATCCTAAAGGGAATCAACCTTAATGTGAATAATGGTGAAATTCATGCAATAATGGGGCGTAATGGATCGGGAAAGAGCACTTTAGCTAATGTTATTGCTGGGCGCGATTCTTATGAGGTTACAGATGGAAACATACTCTACAATAATAAAAGTATAATAGATGATACTCCTGAAAATCGCGCATTAGAAGGCATATTTATGTCATTTCAGTACCCAGTTATTATTCCAGGTGTAAACAATGCCTATTTTCTTAAGGCTGCTTTAAATGCAAAACGAAAACATCAAGGAAAACCTGAGTTAGATGCTGTTAAATTTTTAGATCTTATCCGTAAAAAATTAAAAATTGTTGGTATGGGAGAAAAATACCTGCACCGGGCAGTAAATGATGGATTTTCTGGTGGAGAGAAAAAACGTAACGAAATTTTACAAATGATTACTCTTGAGCCTAACCTAGCTATTCTAGATGAAACAGATTCAGGTCTGGACATAGATGCTCTAAAAATTGTTGCTGAAGGAGTAAATAAATATCGAAGTGATGATCGTGCAATTATTATCATTACACACTACCAAAGAATTCTTCGATACTTAGAAGTAGACCATGTCCATGTATTAATTGATGGTAGAATTGCAAAATCAGGGGGTGAAGAACTAGCAGAAACAATTGAAGAAAAAGGATATGGTTGGTTAGATAGTTAATATGAAATTTTTAGAAAAAGAAATAAATAAATCTCCACTATTTGGCCTTAATGGATCAGATACTATTAAATCATTACAGATAAATGCTTTTAAAGAATTTACCAGACATGGATTCCCAAATAGAAGCTGGGAAGATTGGAAATATTCAGATTTTTCATTACTTAACAATATGTCTTTCCGTTTTGGATTAAGAAAGAATATTTCTACTCTGCCTAATCCATTCCCAGAAATCAATAATTCTAATCGAATCGTTTTTTTTAATGGTTATTATCAAAAAGATCTTTCTTCTATTAGTAATCAAATTTCTATTGAAACAATAGGTGAGACTTATAAATCAAACCCAGAATTAATCCATGAGATTTTCTCTCCACATGCAAATCCGTTTCATAACATTAATTCAGCAATGATTAATACAGGTTTAACAATTATTGTGAATGATAATGAAATTATTAATGAACCCATACATATTATCAATTATACTTCTGATATAGATGAACCAATAATGAATCATCCCTTATTTATAATGAAGATAGGTAATAGCTCTGAAGCTACAATTATTGAACATTATTACGGATCAACTAATATTGAATATTGGCTGAATGCTGTAACAAAAATAGAATTACTAAAGAATTCTTCCCTCAATCACATTCGACTGCAAGAAGATGGAAATAGTTCTTATCATGTTGCGGACACAGAATATATATTGGAAAAAGATGCGAAATTAAATGCATTCCATTATGTGTCAGGTGCAAATAAATACCGACAAAATATTAATGTGAATCTTAATGATATTGGCGCCTCATCTTCGATAAACAGTCTTTGTCTTTCAAAGCTCAAGCAACAACACGATCATTTTATTACAGTAAATCATTTAAAAGAAAAATGTATAAGCAATCAATTATTTAAATATATACTGTCAGATGCTTCATCGGGAATTTTTAATGGAAAAGTAATAGTAAAAAAAGATGCGCAACAAACTAATGCTAAGCAAACAACTAGGAATCTTATACTAAATGATAAGGCCGTTGCTCATTCTAATCCACAGTTAGAAATTTATGCAGATGATGTAAAATGTTCTCACGGATCTTCAACTGGACAATTAGATGATAATGCTATATTTTATATGAGATCTCGTGGGCTTGATTTTAAAACAGCACATTTATTACTTATAAATGGATTTGCAAAAGAAGCTTTGAAAATAATTTCTGAAAAAAATATTAATCAATACGTTAATGAGCAATTATCTTATTGGTTAGAAAATACAGGTGTTACATAATGAATAATATTCAGAATAAAATGGAAGAAATAAGAAAAGAATTCTCTGTTTTTGAAGACGCAAGAGAAAAGTATATTTACTTGGTGGATATTGCAAAAAAGTCTCCAGGGATTAATCTCGCTGATCAGAATGATGAAAATAAAGTATATGGATGCACTTCCCAGGCTTGGATAATATCTGAAGAAAATTCTGATAAAACGTATAACTTTCTTACAGATTCAGATGCAATGATTGTTAAAGGACTTCTATATATTCTTCAAAGATTATTTAATGGACAAAAAAAAGAAGATATATTATCAATTAATGGGGATAATATTTTAAAAGAGATAGGTCTGGGGGGTTCTATTAGCAGCCAAAGGACAAATGGATTTGGAGCTGCTATTCACAAAATTCAAAGTGAATTACTTGCTTAAAAATGATTAATACTACGCACATGGATGAACAAGTAACTCTTTCACGTGATGTTGATGTGATAACAATACCCTTTGGTGCTAAAACAAATTTGAAGAAAGGCCAAAATGGACATATAACACAAGCTTTAGGTGGAAGTTATACAGTGATGATCGGCGGAAATCTTTTTCGAATTGATGGCAAGGATGCTGATGTTATTGGAAAAGAAGAATCTGAAGAAATACAAAAATTAAACAATATTCATGGTGCAGAAATAAGTGAAAAGGCTGTATGGGATGTAATGAAAACTTGCTATGATCCAGAAATACCAGTTAATATAGTTGATCTAGGTTTAATATATTCATGCAAATTCAAAACAAAAGATAATGGAAACAAACTAGTGGATATAAAAATGACTCTCACTGCTCCTGGATGTGGAATGGGTCCTGTAATTGCGGATGAAGTAAAACAGAAAATAAAAAACGTACAAGGTGTTGATGAAATTAATTTAGAACTCGTATGGGACCCTCCTTGGGATCAATCAATGATTTCCGAAGCAGCTCGATTAGAAATGGGCCTTCTCTAAAATTACCTTGAAAAACTTTGATCCCATTCAAATTCGCAAAGATTTTCCTATTTATTCTAACATAGAGAAACCTTTCGTTTACCTTGATAATGCAGCAACAACTCAAAGACCATCTATTGTTCTTAATGAATTAAATAAATACTATACGCAGTTTAATGCAAACGTACATCGTGCAATCTATACTATTGGAGAAAAAGCTACTCAGGCTTATGAAGATGCACGGGAAAAAATCGCAAAGTTTATTGGCGCTGATAATTCATCAATTATTTTTACAAGAGGGGCTACTGAATCAATCAATCTTGTAGCATATGCATGGGCAAGAAATAATTTATCATCAAATGATGAAATATTAGTTACAGAAATGGAACATCATAGCAATCTTGTCCCTTGGCAACTTGCAGCAAAAGCAACTGGTGCGAGTTTAAAATATATACCTTTAAATGATGATGGAACGCTAGATCTAAATGATCCAGATAAGTATTTTAATAATAAAACAAAATTTGTAGCTGTTATTCACCAGTCGAATGTTTTGGGAACAATTAATCCTATAAAGAATATTATTGAGATGGCTCACAATGTAGGAGCAAAAACACTAATTGATGGAGCACAATGGGTTCCCCATGGACATACTGATCTAAGCCACATAAATTCGGATTTCTATGCATTTTCAGGACACAAAATGTTAGGGCCAACAGGTGTAGGGATTTTATATGGCAAACCGGAAATTCTTGATGAAATGGAGCCTTTTCAAACTGGCGGTGAAATGATCAAATCAGTTTCTATGCAAGATGCTACATGGAATGAAATTCCTTATAAGTTCGAAGCAGGAACTCCAAATATTGCCCAAGCCATTGGTTTGGGTGCCGCAGTTCAATATATAAATGATTTAGGGTTAGATAATATTCATCATTATGGTGAAAGACTGATTAAATATGCTTTAGATAAATTGAATCAAATAGATGGACTAAAGATTCATGGCAATCAGAATCAACGTGGCCCAGTGGTTAGCTTTGAAATTGAAGATGTTCATCCTCAAGATTTAGCACAATTTCTTGATCAAGATGGAATAGCAATTCGCGCAGGTCAGCATTGTACTCAGCCAATTATGAATAAGTTAGGTGTCTTTGCAACTAGTCGAGCAAGTTTTTATATATATAATACGGAAGATGATATAGATACTTTGTGTGAAAGTATTGAAAAAACAGCCAGCGTTTTCAAATGATTTTCTTATTTTACCATAGCACTTAAAGTCTAAAAAGGAGTTTGAGCATGAGCGAAAATGGAAGTGAACAAAAAAAATATAAATATATGATTACCATGAGGTGGTATGTAGAAACAGATGAGGAATTAGTATCTGGATCGCAAGAATCCGATCAAAAACTATTAGATTTAGTTCGTCATCGTAGCAATGGTGAACCATGTTTACCTGATTGTCCAACTAGAAATAATGAAGGTTATGCAGTGTTGGATTATCATTATTTTATGGGTGATAAAGATCCATATATGTCTACAGAAATAATTAAAAAAAAATAATGTAATGGAAACCATCTATCTAGATGACTTTCTTGACGATGGAATTATAAGAGAAAAGTCATTTCGTGAAAAAATATCAGCTATTAATTGGCAAGATTACAATTTAAAACGTGTAATGATAAAAGGATGTACTTCTGTGCCAGTTCCCACTTGGGCATATTTAATTATAACTGCTCAGCTTGCACAGGTTGCTGCTGATATAACATATGGTGAACCATGTTCAACTGTGAAAATTTTTAAACGCAAAGCTTAGTTATTATAATGACTGAAAAACGTAATCGAGTAAGCTGTCGTGAAGTTGCAACTCGTTCAACCTGTGATAGAAAATCTGTAGGTGCTGTTATTGTTCGTGGCAAAACAATTCTTTCAACTGGTTACAATGGCAGTATTAAAGGAGTAGAGCATTGTGATGATGTTGGACATGAAATGGAAAATGATCATTGTGTAAGGACAATCCATGCAGAAGCAAATGCAATTGTACAGGCCGCAAAACATGGCATTAGAATTGAAGAGAGTGAAATATATGTGACAGTATCACCATGTTATAACTGTTTTAAAATGATTGCAAATAGTGGAATTAATAAAATTTATTTTGGTGAATTCTATCGCGATGAAAACGTTATTGAATTGGCAAAACTACTAGATATAGGATTAACTGACCTATCTAAATAAATAGATTCTTTTTTTATTTAAATTTGCAACCAATAATTAAACTTTAAAAAAATAGAATTTGAACTATTTTTAGTCCAAGCATTATCACTTGCAGAAAAATAGTTATCATTATGCAAATTATACACAATAAATAGAGTGCTTCCAGGACGATATTCCCATCGTAACACAAAAGTACCTACAAGATTATTTACCTTAAAATCAGGATTACTATTATATGAATATGGTTCTAAATCTCTAGTTTTTTCTTCCATCAGTTTATAAAAATTCTTGTAATTCATATCTACAGTAAATGGCTGAAAAAATGCTTCAAATGTTAAATCAGGACTAAATGTCCAATTAAATCTAACTTTGATGTCATTCATTATAGCTGCTGAATTAGCATAAATAATATTTGTACCTACTGAATCTTCTTCAATACCAACCCATTCCATTGACTTTGTTCCCAAATCCTGGAATCCTTCTATCATTAGATTAATATTATCGCGGGGACGAAATCTTAGATGCAAACCCGATCGATATCCCCAGGTTCGAAACTCTCCACGCCCATACCCAAGATATGATCTAAAAATTAATTTTTTTCGTTTATCTGTCTGAAACCAAAGAATTCCAAAGCCCTCTGTTTCTGATTTATAAACCCATGCCCTATCATCTCTAAACGTATCATCATCATTATAGGAAGCAAACTCCATATTTAGCTCTCCACCAAAACTCCAATAAGATTTCAATTGGTTCTTTTGTTCAATAGATAAGGATTTTGATAAGGTTAGGCCATCCCCTCTTCCTCTACTAAAATATCTAAACTGTAAATTATTACTTAAAAAATGTCCCCAGGGATCTTGCTTCCTTAACCCTCCGTAAGATCCATAATACCAATTATCATTACGCTGATTAAATCCAATATCATTGATCTCATATTTGTCATCAGTAAAACCAATCACAAAATTTAAATCCCACCATTTTGGATCCAAATATCCAATATTGAAACGTGCTCCATTGCCTACTTTTTCATCTTTTTTTGATTGAACTAACTGTCCTTTAAATGTCACTGTATTATCTAAAAATTTCATAAACCAGTCAAGTCCAATTACATTTGCACCACCATAATTTTTTCGATTAATATCCGTCATCATGATGCCAATTGTTGACACATTATTTAATACTGGTTGCTCTATGCGACCAATAAAATAATTAGTTATAGGCTCCAGCATACCTTTTTGCTGAATAGTTGAATCACCACTTTCATATTCCCAATTTCCATATTCTTCATTAGTAACTGCATCAATGATACCATATTTAGTGCCCCCTGATGTTTGACCCAATATTTTTCCAGCGCCCAATATTGTAGTTGCATCCGGTCTATCAATTATTATAGCATCATCAGGTAATAGAAACCCGGGTGTTTGGCCAATTCTTCGAGAATGAAATAGCTTGTATCGGTTTTTAAAAAAAGAACCACCCTCAATAAAAAAAGGTCTTCTTTCCTCATATTGTGTTTCAAATGCTGTCAAATTTAAAAGAGATGGGTCAGCTTCCACTTGACCAAAGTCTGGATTAACAGTCATGTTTAATGAGGACTGTGCACTTAATCCGTATTTCAAATCGATTCCTATGGAGCTAACATTCGTTTGATCACTATTTCCATTTAAAATGTATGGAAATACTTCAGCCTTTTTTGGTGATGGTATATCCGCCATCCCTTTTAACACTCCATAATATGGTACAAAACCACTAAGCCCTTTTGATCTACCTGGCCATTGGACCTCTTCTTGTAGCCGATGAATATGACGAGCAAAAAAAATTCCCCAATCATTATCTGTATTTGCATCAAATTGAAATACGCTTATTGGAATTTGCATCTCAACAGACCAACCGCTATCATGCAACGCTACCTCAAATTCCCATACAACATCCCAGGACCTATTAAACGCTTCCATACCTTCACCAGAAACAGATACATCCATACGAGATCCTAAAGGATTTACTGCAAACCAATAACCTGTTCGGTCATCATCATTCGAATCAAATGCTAAACCTACCCAATCCGAATGCGGTCCAAAAGCTTCCATCCAACTATCCCGCCGACTTAATCTGCCGGTAATTTTTTCTGGTTGAGAATCTAAATTATTTATGGATACATATATATTATCATTATCATAAAGCACTCTAGCTATTGTAGTCTCTGAGGGTTGAGAAAGATTATAAGGTTCAAACTGAATAAACTCGCTTTCTTTTAATGCATTCTTCCATACTTCATCATCAATATTCCCATCAATAATTGGTGGTGTAACAGTTCTGGTTGCAACCATTTCACGAAATCGTAATTGATTAGGGTTCTCTACTTGATAATCATCTGCAAATACATTTGTACTTAGCAGTAAAAAGATAATTATTGTATACTTTTGATCCATAAGAGGCGCAAAATATAATTGCAAAAATATGTAAAAAAAACTACTGAGATATATTTTCAGCAACGAGATCTGCTAGATCTTTCACTTGGATCTCATTACGTCCTTCAGGTGTAAGAGGTTTTAATCCTTGGTTCATCATACCATAACAAAAGTTGCAACCCGTAACAACAGTATCTGCTTCAGATTCCACTACTTGCTCAGCTCGAACTAAATGAGTTCGTCCTGTAGTTTCTTTTTTCCACCAAAGCCCACCGCCGGCTCCACAACAAAGAGTGTTTTTACCAGATTCAGGTAATTCAATAAAGTTGTCTGAAGCAGCATTGATTGCGGTTCGTGGTGCATCAACTTCATCAAGCATCCTTGATAAATTACATGGGTCATGATAGGTAATTTTTCCAGTCGCAGTTTGATTGACCTGGATACGCCCATCTATAATCAATTTTTCAATCACTTGAGTATGATGCTCAACAGTGTAAGATACTGTATCATATTTACGATATTCTTTTTCCAGATTCAGAGCGCAATGGGGGCATAGCGTGACAACTTTTTTTGCTTCACTTAATTGTTCCATGTTGTGCTTTCTTAACATCGAATAAGTCAACTTATCACCTAAACGGTTGACCGGATCTCCAGAACAATGCTCCTGTTCTAATATTCCATAACTAATATTGGCAACATCAAGAATTTTGGTAAAGTTTTCAACAGATTTTGTGAATTCAGGGTCTAGCTCATATCGGGCAAAACAGCCTAACCATAAAACATATTCTTTATCAGAGGAAAATTTTGGTAACCTATCCGCTAGAGGGCTAGTTGTTGCACCTTCTGTATTTCCTGTCTCCTGTAAATTGGTAAATAACTTTTGATATTCCTGTGGAACTTTTCCTTCTACAAGTACTTCTAGTCGCCTTATTTCATCAGACTTTTCTACATGATTACCTACTGGGCAAACTTCCGTACATGCTTGACAGGTAGTACACTCCCAACCAGCTTCCACATTTATCTGTGATAAAACATCAACATCCTTTGTATCTAAAAGCGGCTGGCGTAAATCAAGAATAAAATGATGTTTTGGGTCAAGTATACCCCCTCCACGATTTGCAGGACAAACATCAACACAACGACCACATTCCACGCAAGAAAAAATATCAAGCGCCTGATTCTTAGTCATTTTAGTCAATCCAGCCAACATATCATCTAATTCTTCTTCTGATGCTTCTAGATCAATATTTACTGTAGAGTGATCAGGTTGATCAAAAGGTCTAAAAAATATATTTATCGGAGCAAGAACAAGATGAAGATGCTTTGAACGAGGGATCAAAAATAAGAAACCAAGAATAATAACTGAATGAATCCACCAGTTAATTTTCCATAGAAAAACTGGAATTTCCCTTTCACCTATTAAATATGTAACCATTAAAACAACAATAAAGAATGCCACCAATCCTGAAGTAGGAGACAGCTTTCCCAGCGCTTTTGGTTTCGTTACAAATCGACGATAAGCAAGAGCTAAAATACCAATAATGACCAAAATTGAAAATGGTGTAACAATCATCGTATATACTTTGTGGGTTTTAAGGCTCAATAACGTGACGCCAAAACCCTTTGCAAAGTGTTCAAGGGTCACAAGCCCAAAAATCACAAATCCCCAGAAAACAAAAGCGTGCATTAATCCTGGCCAAAAGCGACCTTTAACAACTTTCTCATGCAAGAAAACCTCGCGAAACATTCGCCAAAGACGGGCTCCTGTACGATCAAATGGCAGCTTACCCAACCCTTTAAATACAATAAGTAATCGGCGCATAACTTCATATATAAATGAAGCCAAACATAATATGATTCCTAAACCGAGAACTATTTTTTCGGCAAAAGAAAAATAAATATCATGCATAAAATTTTATTTGGATTGGATTGCTTCTGTAAGTTTGGGAACAATTTCTAATAGATCTCCTACAACTCCATAATCAGCAATTTCAAAAATAGGTGCTTCCGGATCTTTATTAATTGCCACAATATTTTTTGAAGCCTTCATACCTACTACATGCTGTATGGCCCCAGATATACCCAAGGCCAAATACATTTTTGGAGAAACAGCCTGGCCAGAGCTTCCCACCTGATGTGATGGAGATAACCAACCCGAATCTACTACTGGTCGAGATGATGAAATCTCTGCACCTAACGCTGCAGCAAGATCCTGCGCCATTGAAATATTTTCTTCCTTACCAATACCACGACCTACAGAAACTATCAATTCAGCAGCCGTTAGGTCAACACCACCTGACGATTCTTTAAAAGGTGCTTCCGATTCTGTTTTAATCATTGATGAATCTAAATTTATAACAACTTCTCTTTTTTTTGCGGTACCGGTAGTAGCATTATCTGATAAAAAAGAAGCAGATTGAAAACTAATTAAAAAAGGAGCATCTCCACTTGGAGTTATATCAGAAAATAGTTTTGCATTAAACATTTGCTTTGTTAAAGATACGTCCTTTCCATCAAAGTCAATAGCGATGCTATCCGCTAAAAAAGGCCTCATTAATTTTGCGCTTATTTTTGGAACATAATCTCTTACTTGATAAGAATGGCCAAATAAAACATATGTTGGGTTTTCCTTATTGATGACTTGTTTGACTGCTTCTGCATATCCATCAGAAGAATAATCATTAAGCAATTCATGATTTACGCTTAATACCTCATCTACACTATATCCAGAGGCTTCAGTTGCTAAAGAATCTACATTCTTGCCCATTGCCATAGCTCCTGCACTAAGGCCTAATGAATCGGCCATATGCTGTGCCGCAGCAATAGACTCAATCCCCATCCGGTGAATCGTCCCATTATTATCTTCTAAAACAACTAAAATATCCATCTAATTCGCTTAAGTAATTTTAATTTCATTCCGAAAGATAGTTACTAATTTTTCAACAACTTGATCAACAGAACCTTTAATCATTACAGTTTCTTTAGCAGTATTAGGTGCATATATTTTTTTGATTGATTGATTTTGATCCCCAACACTTGGTGTAACAACATTTAATTCTTTTTTCTTGGCTCCCATAATTCCTTTTAATGAAGGATACCTTGGAGTATTGCAACCAGATTGAACACTGATGCTGGCAGGCAAGGACATTGTCACCCACTGGAAATATCCTGCTTCAAGCTCTCGTTTCACTTTAATTTTATTATCCAAAATTTCTGTAGCCATTGCTAAAGTAGCAGTAGACATTCCCAATAATTCTCCTAGAATTACCCCTGTTTGTCCGTATCCTAGATCATCAGACTGCAGTCCGGAAAAAATAATATCAAAGTCTTCTCCTTTAAGCGCATCAGCAAAAAGAGAGGCCGCCGCCAGCGGATCTGTTGGATAATTTTCATTAGTCTGAATATGAATAGCGCGGTCAGCTCCTTTGGCTAGAGCTTCACGAATAACTTTTTGCGTCCTATCTGGGCCAAGACTTACTACGACAACTTCACCATCATTATTTTTTTCACGAATCTGGAGAGCTTCTTCCAAACCATAATTATCACTTTCATTCATGATATATGCAACTTGAGATTCATCCAACCAATCCTGAGAAGAAACTAAAGGAAGTGGTGATTCAGACCCTGGGACTTGTTTAACTAATACTGCAATTTTCATCTATTTCTATATTACTAATATTATTACGCCAATAATAATCAATTAAAACCTCAGCATCCAATAATTGCTTTTTATCAAATTTTTCCTAATACATATTCTATTTAAAATAAACCGACCGGTCGGTTTATTTTAAATAGATAGACTTTCTTTCGCAAGAAAAATGTTAAATAGACTGATAACTGTAATAGTAAATTTGTCTTATGCTAACCATATTATTTTTAAAAAGTACCATCGTCCTTGCAAATATCTTATTTATAATTGGCACCCTTCTATTGCTATGGAGCATCATTAGGATAATTGCACGCCATTATAATAAAAAATGAATGTATAAAATTAGTTTAAGCTACATCACATGAAAAAAATAATATTTGACAGTAGCAAAATACTGTACTAGTTTTGCTACTGCGATCTTTGAATTGTATAAAAATTCGTTTGTCTTAGAATGAAAAAAGTAAAGTTAATTAGATACTTTAAGGAGGTACTAATGAATAGAAATAGGTTATTAGGTCTTTTTCTTTTTATAGCTATAATCATTCCACAGCCTAGTCAGGCTCAGTTAGGTGGGTATTATCATATGATTAGTGTGTATATAGATTATACATATGTAGTAAGAGAAATGACTGATGTTGAAGATCCAGGAAATGGATATGCTGTAACTGCTAGTTGGCCAAGTGCTGCTAGTCCCGTATACACTCATGAACTATTAAGCTTTGATGTTGGTGATACTATTGCAGTAGTTCCGGTTCCGCTAATATATCCTGCTTTGCTACAAGCCTATGGTGTAGATTTATATTTAAATCTATCCGATGAAGGGGATATGTTTATCAGTGGTACGTATCCAACTATTGATGTAGAGGACTGTTCAACAGCAATATCAATTCCACCAGTGGAAGATCCTGCTACCTATCAATTAGGTGGTGAGCCTGTCGTTGATGAAGCTGCAGGAACTGCTACTTGGGGTTTTGGAATCGTGACTTCTGGAATCTTTGCGAATCAGATGTACGCTCCTGATTTACATGTTGATGAAGAAGGTGTTAATTTTGGTATTGGAACAGATCATACCTGCTGGGGAATGATCACTGCACAATACGATGCCAATTTTGAAAGAATCGAAAGTGCAGAAGTGTACTGGGAAGCGCAAGATGGTGTAGAAACCACATTAGGTATTGATACTGAAGGAAACCTTAATAGAGTATTCGGCGTTACGGGTGCTTTTGGTGATCACACAACTATTCCTTATTTAGCAACTTTAAATCCTGCAATTAATGTAGGAACATATCCAATGATTGGTGCTTCTGGCGCTGATGTGAATCAAGATGGAACAATTGATGGCGATGATGGTTTTATCCCTAATCCAGAGCTGGAATGGGGTTATCTATTTGACCCTGTTGGAGGAGATGGCGTACCATTTAACGGTGACGAACCATTTCAATTTACAGGATATTACTTTACCGGTAATGCCTTATCCGCACTCGGCGCTTTGGCTGCTACGTTTGGTCAATTTTCTGACCCAGCAATATTACTCGACACTGATAATGATGGCGTACCTGATACACATCCATGGATAGTTTACTATATGCAGCTAGGGCTTGACCAAGTATCGGCCTTGGTAGCTACAGCAGATTCATTAGCTGACTTAGGGATGCAAGCACTTGCTACTACTACTTTTGGACTTCCTGCAGCAAACGCAGCTGCATTGGGAGCCGCTGTTGGCGCATATGCAGGAACAACTCTTACAGCATTGCTAACAGCTGGAGTTGGAACTGTCTCTGCAATAACTCAGACAGCACAGGCAGCTGGTGCATACGCTGTTGGGGCACTGGCGTCAGCTGGTGTGCAAGTGGATGACTCTGATCATGACTATGGAGCACCAGGTAATGCTTTAGCGAACGCTGGATGTGAAGTTGACGCTACTGGTTGGGAGACTTATCCTAATGCAAATAGTCAAGCTACTGTAAGTACTGGTGAATTATTGTATAACAGTAGTGATACCTTTGTTGCCTATGAAGGGACTTCAGCTCGAAAACTTTGGGGCATGTATTCTGGTGGAGAAAATATGGAAAATAATTTTTTCCAATCCTGGTCTGGAGAGTTTGAAGCAGGCGATATGTTTGACGCATCCGCTATGTTTTATACGCATAGTGCAGATGACTTAAGTCAAGGTAATGGCCATGGTGTTCTATTTGCAAAATACTTTGATAGTAATTGGAGTATGATTGGTATTGATTCAGTTCATTTTAGAGGTGCTACAGCTGATGAATGGCATGAACTATCACTTGCTTGCACGGTCCCTGCAGAAACACCTGCTGTTGTTCAGGTTGGTGTAATGCATGTGCAACCAACTGGGGATGATCATGGATCTTTCTATGTGGATGACTTCTATATGTCTGGAGGAGCTCTAACAACGAATGGTCGTTTGGTTTTCCAAGTTGGAAACAATTGTATACCTGACTTTTCCACGCAACGTGTCAACCCTGTATTTGCAAATGTAGGTGGCGTTGGTGTAGAATCTGAAGAATCAATGATTCCAAAGGAATTTGCACTATATGATAACTTTCCAAACCCATTTAACCCTACTACTCAGATTACTATCGATCTTCCTGAAGACGCATATACTGAGTTAACTGTATGGAATATTATGGGTCAACAAGTTGCAACTGTATATTCAGGGAATCTGAATGCTGGTCGTCATAATGTGACCTTTAATGGTCGTGATATGAATGGAAGCATGCTTTCCAGTGGTATGTATATTTACCGTGTAAAAGCAGGTAAATACAATGCAACGAAGAAAATGACATTAATGAAATAATTTATTATTTTCATTAGTTGACAAAAAAATAAACAGGCAGCTCTATCCTTATGGATTAGGGCTGTCTGTTTTTACGAGTGAGTATATGAAAAATTATCTTGTCCTTTTTTTACTATCTATTTCCATAATCTTTGCACAAAAAGGATCAATCAAAGGAATAGTTACCGATCTTGATAATGGCGATCCGCTTATTGGAGCAAACATTGTTATTGATGGAACGACAATGGGTGCAGCTACAGATATACAAGGTGCATATCTTATATCTAGTGTTCCTGCTGGTGAGCATCTTTTAAAAATCACATATATTGGTTACGAAATAAAGGAACAATCCGTTACTGTAAATGCGGATGAAGAATTGATTGTTGATGTTATCCTTGCAAGCAAAACTATTCAAATGCAAACATATGTGGTTACTGCATCAAGAAAGCGGGAGCGTGTGGAAGATGCCCCTGCTGCTATCAGTGTAATCACGGAAAAGGATATTCGCCGTGAAAGCAATACCAATCTAGGCGCCTATATGAAATCGGTAAAAGGAGTAGAGTTCACACAATCTGGAATTGATAGTTATAATTTAAGCGCAAGGGGGTTCAATACTTCTTTTAGTTCAAGGCTTCTAACGCTCACAGATGGTAGAATGGCAAATGTTCCATCATTACGATTAATTGCATATAATGTAATTCCAGTATCATTTGAAGATGTAAAACAAATTGAAGTTGTATTAGGTCCCTCCTCTGCATTATACGGGCCAAATGCATATACAGGTGTTTTAAATATTATTACAAGCTCTCCCTTGGATGGCACCGCCACAAGTGTAAATATACAAGGAGGCTTAATGTCTCAAACAAATTCAGACCCAATGCAAAAATTTACTATGCGTCACGCATCTACTTTTGAAGATCTTCGTATTGGTGGAAGAAAATTAGGAAAATTTGGATTTAAAGTGTCTGGTGTAATTTTTCGTGGTGAAGACTGGCATCATTATAACCCAGATGAATTTGAAGGACATGACCCTGCTTTTATCGGTCGTCCACGATTAATAAATAATGGTATTGACGATGGGGGTACTAATGGAGAATCAGGCCCAGAGTTTACAGAGGAGATGTTAGGCGTCTGGGAAGGATCAGAAGCATATTGGGTCGGTAGAAGATTTGCAGATAATATTGATAATGAAAATTTTATTCGAGATGGAGAATCGGGTTCACCAGAAATTACTCAAGAAATGATTGATATGGCTGCCAGTGATCCATTTCATCGCTATATACTCACCAATGGAATAATATTATGGTTTGTTACTCAAGAAAAGCTTGGGAAAAAATATGCAGATGGGGTTGACAATAATAATGATGGTTTGATTGATGAAAAAATTGACTCAGGGATAGATGATGATCCAGAGCGATGGTATGATGGCGTAGATAATGATGGCGATGGTGAAATAGATGAATTAGATGAAATTGGAATGTCTTGGACAGATCGCATCGGTAGTACAATTCCGGAGGTTGGATTGGGCGATTTTAAATACACAAAGGATGGGAAATTAATTTTCGATTCAAACGATGATGGTATATATGATGGTGAAGGTGATTTCAAAATGAATTATGGCGGTCTCCCAACCATTGTAAAGGATGCGAATGAAGATGGCATTGATGATTATCCAGATTTTAATGTTGAAAATTACCGCTATGATACACGCGCAGACTGGGAGATCAATCCAGATTTAACACTCAGCGTTTCACATGGCTATGCAAAAGCAAGAAATATAAATATTACAGGTATTGCAAGATATTTAGCTGATGGTTGGACATATCGATATGTTCATGGTAGAATGGTATATAAAAACTGGTTCTTTCAAAGCTATCTAAATACAAGTTATTCAGGCGATTATGACCCAAGATTTCCCTTAGCATACTCCCCTACTCGTAATCTAGCAACTGGTGGAACTATTTATGATCGTTCAAAGAAATTTAGCAGTCAATTACAGCAAGTAAATGAGTTCTTAGGTGGGAAAATTCGTTTTGTATGGGGAGTTGATTATTTTATGACAATGCCCGATACAAGAGGAACTATTTTACGTGATAACAATTTACATGATAGAAGAGATAATAACGGGAATGGAGAAGCAGGTTCTCCAGATTCATTCTATGATCGAAATGACAATACCTGGTATGATAGTGGTGAACAATACACTACCTGGGCTTCAATTGATACGGCTGCAGATGGAACGCCTATTGATAATGTAATGTATGCAATAAAAGATGGTGTTGATAATGATGGGGATGGGTTAATTGATGAAGGAATTGATGAAAGTGATGAAAATAATCGACGCATAGTAAATGAATTAGGTGCTTATTATCAAATTAACTGGAAACTTACCGATAAATTTGAACTTGTTCAGGCAACAAGGTGGGATGTTCATGATCGCCTAACAAATATGGTGCTATTTAATAATGAAGAAGGTAGAAAAGTAAATATTAGAAATTGGGAATTTAATTTTGATGATAAGGAAGGATTGCAAGTCTCACCAAAGGTAGGTTTAATATACCGTCCAAAAGAAAATCAAACATTTCGCTTAACATGGGCAAAGGCATTTAACACACCCACAAATCAGGCTCTTTTTCTAGACATATTTGTAACAAGAGTAGCCATATTTAAAGTATATGCACGTGGCGCAGATGGAGGATATGTATATCCTAGAAATAATGAAGGACAACCTTTCTTCTTTAATACTACAACATTTAATTATGAGCCAATGGATACATCAAAGTATATATTATTTTATCCATCCGTAGATCCAAAGATTGATGGTTTTTATAATTATATTACAGATGATCTCCCGGAAATTGAGGCAGAAATTATTGATACATGGGAATTTGGCTGGAAAGGTAGAATTAATCAAAGAATGTTTGGAACTCTTGATTTATTCACTAATCATTTTTCTAATTTTATTAGTCGCCCAACCTTTATTACGCCTATAATAATTAATAAATCGGTACTAGAAACGGATTGGAATGGAGATGGAATTACAAATGATGTTGTTAATGTAGCCGATAATAATATAATTGCAGACGCTGAAGATTATGATGAATCATTTAATAAATGGAGAGATAATATTGAAGGTGTCGCTGCAATGGATACTATCAAGGGCCTTGCGCCACCTGTTGTAGTAGGCTATTTAAATTATGGTGAAGTTGATGTTAGTGGAATAGATGCAAGTATCACTTATTTTATTACAAGAAGTCTATCTTTTGATATGAATTATTCCTTTTTAAGTATAACAGATTTTTTAAATCCATTAACAAATGCAAAGGATCCTATTAATGCGCCAAAACACAAAGGTGGGTTTAAACTTCAGTATGATCCGCAAGATAAGCCATATTCCTTCTCCTTAAATTTTCGTCATGTAGATGGTTTCCAATGGTCATCAGGCATATACTATGGTATAATAGACTCCTATAATATTTTTGATTTACATATGGACTATGATATCAATGATAATTTATCTGCAATGTTAACATTAAATAACATGTTTGATCACATGCATACTGAGATACAAGGAGGACCTGAATTAGGGCGGGTTATCGTATTTCGTCTTCAAGCAAAATTCTAATACCTAGGCTGTATTAGGATAAGCTGCATATTTTAATATAAAACAATAATATTAAAACTAGTAATACGTAAATATTAAGGAGTATGAAATTCATGAAATTCAAGCATATCGTTTATTTAGCTGCTGCAGTTATTATTAATTCTTCGAACCATTTGTTTGGTCATTGTCAAGTTCCATGTGGTATCTATGATGATGCCGCTCGTATTGTTCTTCTAAAAGAGCATGTTACTACAATTGAGAAGGCTATGCATCAAATTGAACAGTTGTCTGAAAGTGACTCCAATGCGCAAAATATGAATCAATTAATTCGATGGGTTAATACAAAAGAAGAGCATGCAACATTAATTCAATCTACGATAGCAGATTATTTTCTTGCCCAAAAAATTAAGCCTAAAATGAACAATGAAGATGGAAGACAATTATATGTAGATCAAACACTTGTTCTACAGCAAATAATTGTTGCTACCATGAAGTGCAAGCAAAACGTCGATCAATCAAAACCTAAGAAAGTTAAACAATTATTAGGTCAGTTTATAAATCTATACTTTGATGATCATGGTAAAGAACATCTAAGGGCTTTGGAAAAAAGTTAATTATTATTTCTGACTTTTGATGATTGGTTTTTTAGATATTATTGATCGGAAAATATTATACTTAATCAACGATTTTCTTTCTAATCCTATTTTTGATCTATTTTTTGTTACAATAACAAATGAGGATTTATGGGCAATCCCTGTAATAATTGGCGTTCTAATTCTAGGTTTTAGAGGTGGAAAGCGTGCAAGGATTGCTCTTGGAATAATATTGATTGCTACTGGAATAACTGATCTAACCGTTGTAGAAGTAATTAAACCTACGATTGCTCGCCTACGACCCTCGCATACGTTGGGTGATACAATCAATGTATTGATTGGTAAGGGTGGAAAGTATGGATTTGTGTCAGCACATGCTGCTAACATATTTTGTGCAACTACCATCTTATCATATTTCTATGAACGATGGAAAAACCCATTATTCTTTTTAGCGCTTAGTGTTTCTATTAGCAGAGTATACGTAGGGGTTCATTACCCTGGTGATGTAATCTTTGGCGGGCTATATGGCTATGGTATAGCTTGGTTATTTATCACTATATGGGTCTTAATAAAAATGCGAGAGCTAAAAAGAGGACGAACCTGGGTGGCTTAACGCCAAATTCAGTGAAGCCCTCTTGCCCTGGTGTTTTAATCTCACCATATTTAGATTCAAATTTTTTTAAATTATCAGTCAAAGCCATTAAATATGCTTTGGCATGAGGAGGTGCCATAATAATCCTTGAATGGACCTTAGCTTTTGAAACTCCAGGCAATAATTTAGTGAAATCCATTACTACTTCTGCAGGAGAATGTGTAACAACAACAAAATTTGCATATTCTCCTCCACTTACTTTTTCATCCAATTCAATATTGATCTGCTGAACTTTTTTTTTCTCTTCCATGTTGATATCCTCCTAAATAAATCAAGTACTGTTAAAATCTTCCCAGTCCTCATCAAGACCTTCAAAATCTTTATAGTTCATATCTTCTTCCTTCTGCTGCTGAACCATTTCATTCTCATATAAGTTAAATACTTCTTTTCTTTTTTCGTGCACAGTTACATCTACATCATCTTCATCCTCAGGATCAAATCTTTCAATATCTTCGCTATAAACTGATACATCGAAAAAATCCAAATTCTCTACGATACCATTTGCCATAAGGTATTCAAGGAAGTCAAGATAGTTCCTATCTTTTAGATCTTTTTTACAATGAGTGCACGCAAGTTTTTTGCGAAGATCCATTTCTTCAATGTTCGCACCACAATTTGGACAGATTATTCCTTCATCTAACATAAATAATACCTACTAAAATCGGCGGTTAAATTAATCGGAGACCTATACCGTGGCAATGATTTGTTGAAAAAAGTTTAATTTTTTTATTTTAGGCCTAATAGCTGCAGTATATAACTATTGCCTCTTTCTAGAAAGTCCGTATCTTTTCTTTCAATAAGTATATTATAATATTTTTCAGCATATGTTGAATAATAGCCAATTTTAATATTTGCTTTTATATACTTAATTAAACTTGTTGCAAATGGATTGAATTCAGGATTTAAATCAATCACTGCATGAAACTCTAGCCTCTTACATACATTGATCAATTGATTATTTGGTAATCCCCAATAATTTTGATCATCAGAAGAAAATAATATTAACGGATTATTTATTAATCCATCGTATGAAATCATGCTTTGTTTTGATAAAGCATAATCAATGTTCATAGTTGGATTTGGCCCCATAGCATTATATATAGATTGTAAAAATATTCTTACAACACGGGAATAATTAATTTCTTCTGGAAGAATAAATAAGACTCGTGAAATAGAAGTGTTATTATCATTAATTCCTAATGTTAAATCTTTAACTGACTTATAAATTAGATAATTAAAAAATAGTGCGAGCCTTGTCTTTAAAGGAAAGTCCATGGATGAATATAACTTTTTCACCATTATGATACTGTGTAGTTTTCAGCTATAACTAGAAGTAATTGAAATAAATAAATTCATTATGTCATTAAATAAAAAACTTTTTTGGGGTGGGCTAGGATGGGTCCTAGGAGGGCCAATAGGCGGAATTCTTGGCTATGCCTGGGCATCAATGAACGCAGGTTCAGTTAAAAACTATCAAGGAAATTATAGTAAATCCAATACACAAGCTGGTGATTTCATTGTGTCGCTTATGGTGTTATTTGCAAAAGTAATGAAGGCGGATAATAAGCTATTGCGATCAGAGCTTAAATACGTAAAAGATTTTCTAAATAAAGAATTAAAATCTTCTGATGTTCAATATTTTATGATTCTATTTAAGGATATTTTAAAACAGGATTATCCTTTAAGAGATGTGTGCAAACAAATTCAACGATCGATGGATCATCCCAGTAGAATAGAATTAATCCATATCTTATTTGGATTAGCATTTGCAGATAGACATATTGATGATAGTGAAATAAAAGTCATTCATACCATTGCAGGATACCTAAATATTAATCAAAAAGATTATGAAAGTATTAAAGCAATGTTTATAAAAGATAATAAACATGCATATAAAATATTAGAACTTGATCCATCGTGCAATAATGATGAAGTAAAAAAAGGATATCGTAAAATGGCAAATAAATATCACCCAGATAAAGTATCGCACCTTGGTATAGATTTGCAACATATTGCAGAAGAAAAATTCAAGGCCGTTAACAATGCATATCAAACAATCAAAAAAGAACGGAATATATAATGGGTGAAAAGGCAGGAAAATTTCCGTTTACTCGCGGTATTTATTCTGGAATGTATAAAGATAGACTGTGGTCTATGAGACAATATGCAGGTTTTTCTTCTGCTGAAGAATCTAATAAAAGATTCAAATTTCTCTTAGAGCAAGGTGTAACTGGTCTTTCTGTGGCATTTGATCTACCTACTCAAATTGGTTATGATTCTGATCATGAATTGGCAAAAGGTGAAGTTGGAAGAGTCGGTGTTCCAATATCGACAATTCAAGATATGAATATATTATTTGATGATATAAAATTAAACGAAGTATCAACCTCAATGACAATTAATGCAACTGCACCAATATTGTTCGCTTTATATATAGTTGCAGCCGAAAATCAAGGTGTTCCATCTAACAAGCTAATGGGGACAATACAAAATGATATATTAAAAGAATATATAGCCCGAGGTACATATATTTTCCCCCCTGATCCATCAATGCGTTTAGTAATAGATTTATTAGAATTTGCAAATACACATACCCCTAAATGGAATCCTATATCAATATCAGGGTACCATATAAGAGAAGCTGGATCCACAGCAGTTCAAGAATTAGCTTTTACAATTGCTAATGGAATTACATATGTATCGAATGCAATAAAAAGAGGCTTAGATCCTGATACTTTTGCTAGTAGAATTTCATTTTTCTTTAATGCGCATAATGATTTACTGATTGAAGCATCAAAATTTAGAGCTGCTCGAAGAATGTGGGCAAAAATAATGAAAAATAGATTTAATGTGAAAAATGAAAAAGCAATGAAATGCCGTTTCCATGTACAAACTGGAGGTTCAACATTATCTGCTCAAGAAATAGATAATAATGTTGTAAGAACTACTATCCAGGCCCTTTCAGCAATTCTAGGAGGGGCACAATCATTGCATACTAATAGCCGAGACGAAGCATTGTCATTGCCAACAGATGAATCAGCAAAGTTAGCATTGCGTACTCAACAAATTATTGCTCATGAATCAGGATTAACAAATCATCCTGACCCACTTGGCGGTAGCTATATTATAGAAGAGATGACAGATAAAATTGAAAAAGATGCAAATGATATAATAAATGACCTAGATAATATGGGCGGAGTTATTGAAGGAATTGAATCAGGATGGATACAGAATGAAATTGCTCAAAGTGCATCAAAATATCAAAATTCTATAGATACTAAGGAGAGAATAATAGTTGGTGTTAATGAATATAAATCAGATAATATTGGCAATTATAAAACTATGGAAATAAATGATAATTCTGTAAGTATTCAATTAAATAGATTAAAAAATTTCAAGACTTCAAGGGATAATAACTTGGTAAAAGAAAAATTAAATTCTTTACATACTATTGCCCTTAGTTCTCAAAATATAATTCCTACAATTATAGAATGTGTGAAATCAGAATGTACAATTGGAGAAATCTCTGATGAATTAAGAGACATCTTTGGCGAATATCAATCAAGCATTTAAGATTCAATTGTTCAAAGTTGCAAAAGCTATTTCGATTATTTTTCACCCTATGATTTTTTCATTATTAGTATTTATTATAATAATCTTTGATAATAATGTAATACATCCACAAGCATTTACAATCCTCATAACCTGCTTCATTTTTTCCAATCTAATGCCCATTATAACATTATTATTATTGCAAAAGAAAGGTGTTATATCAGATCTAGATGCTAGCATAAGAGAAGAGCGCATTATGCCATTATTTTTAGGTGTAGTATTTGCAATTTTTGGTTATTTATTAATACATATTCAAGAAGCTGGAATGCTAGTTAAGGGGTTAATGTTTTGTACGATAACTAACACAATAGTAATAATAACAATTACTCGTTATTGGAAAATATCTATACACACTATGGGTATATCTTGTCTATTAAGTGTTTTATGGATACACAGTAAAGAATACCCATTTATTATGTTTATAATATTATTTTTCGTTGCTTATTCAAGAGTGATATTAAAAGCACATAACATACCACAAGTAACCATTGGCTCACTTTTAGGATTAATTCTTACTTTAATTCAGATTCATTTTTTATTTGTACAAATATGATATTTACAAATCTGATTGAAGCTAACCTAAAAACAAATACTATTGGTAAATATATTGAATATTATACCCAACTAGAATCAACAAATAATGAAGCATGGGAAATAATTAATGAAGGAACAGAATCTGGTACCTTGATTATTACTGATAATCAAATATCTGGGAAAGGGAGGAATGGGAATGAATGGAAATCTAAACCTGGAAAGAGCCTTACATTTTCTTTAATCTACCAACCTGAAAGGCTACCTGTTGAAAAAATAGGTATTTTCTCAATTTTAGCTGGTATTTCTGTATTAGACGGTTTGAAAGAATTGAATATTAATGGGAATCTTAAGTGGCCAAATGATATCATATTAAATGAGAAAAAGGTTGGGGGGATTTTATGTGAATCTAAAATCCAAAAAACTAATATTGAATGGGTCGTTATTGGAATTGGAATTAATGTAAATGAAAGCAAAGATGATTTTGATTCTAATCTAGATAAAAAAGCATCATCGTTGTTTGTGGAATTAGGACAGAATACTCAACGTGAAAGAGTAATTGCAAGCATATTAAATAATATGGAATTATTATTTAAACGTTTTGAAAATGACCCTATTAATTTTGATATAAGTAACGATTGGAACAATTATTGTACACATAATAATAAAAAAGTTTCTTTTCAGAAAGATAATGTAACTCATAGTGGAATTTTTAAAAGTATTACAAACGATGGCAGTTGCATTATTGAAGTGAATGGAAAAAATATGCATTACTCTGGTGATTCGATAAATGACTTACAAATATTAATGTAATTCAAATAATCTTTTTAAGAAAAATTATGTATTCCTGAAACACTAATATCAACTTCAAATTCAGGAAAAATTGATTGTAGCTGGTTTTCTATAATATTACATGTTTCGATAATTATTGCTTTTGATAAATTTGTTTTAACATCAACATTAAATAATATCACATGATGTTTATTAGTATCCACAACTCGAACATCATGAAAACCAGTAATAATTTCATGATTAGAAAAATTATCTTTTAAATATTTATTTACTTTTTTTGTTTTAGGATCTGTAATTGAAACAGGGTCAACATGAACTGTGGGTGAAACTCCTAATTTCTTATTTAATATCTTTTCGACATTTTCTGAAATATTATGTGCATCCATTTGATTCTCATCTTCATCAATTTCAATATGAATACTAGCAAACTTATCCTTCCCATAGCTATGTACTGCAATATCATGGACTCCGATAACTCCTTCAACATTTTGAGATAATTGTCTAATGTCGTTTATTTCCTCAATAGTTGGTGGCCTACCAATTAGATCATCTACAGCAGTCTTTGCAATACCAAACCCCGTCCACATAATAAATAAAGCAACAATTAATCCAGTCCAACCATCGACTTGAACATAGCCAAATTTTCCTAATATCATTGCAGATGCGACTAGAAATGATGAGATAGCATCTGCTCGGTGATGCCATGCGTCAGCATGCAAAGTACCTGAGGCAATCTTAGAAGATAAAAATTCAGCATACAGTGCAACTATCATTTTAATAAAAATTGTAATAATAATACTAATTATCATCCACCATTCAGGCTCAACTATCGTTGGGTTAACAATGTGCTCTATCGATGACTCAATAAATTCAATCCCTGCAACTATTAATAAAATAGCTATAACTAATGTGGCTACATATTCTGCTCGTCCATGGCCATAGGGATGCTCCTTATCGGCAGGTTTTTCTGATTCATTAAATCCCCATATTACCACTCCACTTGAAACAATATCAGTTAAGGTATGAAAGGCATCAGCAATAACAGATATGGATCCTATAATTACACCGATTAAAAGCTTCAAAAAAAATAATAACCCATTTACAATGATGGAAACCCATCCTTGAAACTTCCCGATTCGGCTTCGGTATTTTTTTGTAGATTCTTTTGACTTAGGTATATACCTATTAGTAATGGATTCAAAAATCACATTCACTATTAACCAATACCTTTTACATCATAAAGCTTATTTTTGTTATTTTTATATAAAGCATACTGAAATCCATCATGTATAGCAGAAAAACCAACCTGTCCATCTTTTCGTAATGCGATGTAACCAATCTGAAAATCAGATTTTCCAGATTGTTTTTTTAGAATTCTATTTACTGCTTCTTTACAAGCATCCATGGCAGAATATCCCTGACGCATAAGTTCAACTACTAAAAAACTTCCACAAGTTTTTATTACTTCTTCACCTTTTCCCGTTGCGCCAACTGCACCAATTTCATTATCCACATACATACCTGCACCAATAATTGGACTATCACCTACGCGGCCATGAAGTTTGTAAGCCAAACCGCTAGTGGTACAAGCTCCTGCAAAATTTCCATTATTATCTCTAGCTAATGTACTTATTGTATCATGTTCATCATTCGGACCCCAAGAATCTTTAATAGTATTATCTTTTTTCCATTGCAGCCACTCTTCTCTTGATTTATCCGTGAGAAGATTTTCTTCTTTAAAACCCTTCTCTAAAGCAAATCTCTTTGCACCCTCACCAACAAGCATTACATGATCAGTTTGTTCCATTACTTTCCTAGCTACTGAAATTGGATGTTTAATATCTCTCAAAAATGCTACTGATCCTGCATTCCCACCTGAGTCCATTATGCAAGCATCTAATGTAACGTGACCATCTTTATCTGGCCTTCCACCTAATCCAACAGATTGTGATAAAGGATCAGCCTCAGTTACTCTAACACCAGCCTCCACAGCTTCTAATGATGATCCATTCTTATTCATGATAGCCATTGCAGCGTTATTTGCAGGAATTCCGTGATCCCAAGTAGAAAGTACTATAGGATCATTTTTTACTTTCTTTATTGGATTATCACATTGAGTTAATATTGAGCTTGATGCAACAAGACTAATTGCACCTGATTTAATAAAATCACGACGTTTCATTTTTCCACCCCCTCTATTAAGAACTAATCAAATGCAGGAATACCTGTAATATCCTCTCCTAGAATTAGAGTATGCATATCATGAGTGCCTTCATATGTAAATACCGACTCAATATTTGCCATATGTCTTATGGGAGAATAATCTAGAGTTATGCCATTAGCTCCCAAAATTTCTCTGGATGTTCGAGCAACGTCTCTAGCCATTGCACAATTATTTCGTTTTGCCATAGAAACTTGATGAAAAGTCATAGTTCCAGCATCTTTCATTCTGCCTAATTTCATAACCATTAATTGAGCATTAGTTATTTTCGTTAGCATTTCTGCTAGTTTTGCTTGCGTTAATTGAAATCCTGCAATGGGTTTTGAGAACTGTTTTCTTTCTTTTGAATAATTTAATGCAGATAAATAGCAATCAGTTGCACAACCTGTCATTCCCCAAGCAATACCATATCGTGCTTGAGTTAAACATGATAAAGGTCCTTTTATTCCTTCAATACCTTGTAAGCGGGACGAATCTGGAACGCGGACATTCACCATAGATAATTCAGAAGTAATAGATGATCGAAGACTTATTTTTCCATGAATATCATTACTACTAAAACCATCCATACCTTTCTCTAATATGAATCCTCGAACTATACCTCCTTCATCTTTCGCCCACACTATAGCAATATCTGCGATACTTCCATTTGTGATCCACATTTTAGAACCATTGATTATCCAATTATCGCCCTCTTTTTTAGCTGTGGTTACCATCCCTCCGGCATTAGAACCAAAATTAGATTCTGTCAATCCAAAACAACCTATCAACTCTCCTTTACCTAGTCCAGGCAACCATTTTTGTTTTTGCTCTGAACTACCATATGCATAGATGGGATACATCACTAAAGAACCTTGAACGCTAGCAAAGGATCGAAGGCCAGAATCGCCTCTTTCAAGTTCATGTAGAATTAATCCATATGCAACATTAGTTACACCTGCACCACCTGATTCAACAGGGAGAGCAGAACCAAGGAATCCTAAATCACCAAGTTTGGGGATTAGTTCTTTAGGAAAAGTTCCTGCTTCATAATGTTCATTAATTATAGGAAGAAACTCATTCTGGACAAATTCATTTGCTGTTTGCTGAATAAGCAACTCCTCCTCAGCTAATTCATCAGAAATATTATAATAATCAGGTCCAATATTTTTCATAACTAATTCTTTTAAAGAAATTACGAAGATATAATTTGGTTTTCATAGAATTGAGAAATTATTTCTCTCTGATCAGGAATCCCCATAGAAATTAAAAAAGGATTTTCATTTTGCGCGCTAACAAAATCTTCCTTACAAGAAATATTTTTCCATTTAAGTTGAGATATAATCTGGCCAATTGCTCCTCCTAGCGTATTCCCTGGTCCAAGTAATACAATCTTATCCGGAGAAAATTCTTTAATAGCGACTGACAAAGATTTTGTAAAATCATATGGGGTGCATACTTGATGACCTAGCGTATAATTCCACAAATCAGTTTCATTTGTAGACCATGGGGACCAAATATATCCTCTTCCATCAATGATTGGGGTTTGAGGCTTAAGGAATATATCCTTTGAAAATATCCCTTTCGCCTTTTTAGATATTGATTGTAAAAGCGGTGTATGAAATGCTGCATGATAAGGTAATTGAAAAGGATAATTTCCTTTTTTAGGTAGTCGCTTTAAAAGCATATTTAATGCTTTTTGTTCCGCGCCAATAACTATATAGCCACCGAGATAGATAGAAATTTGAGCTCCTACTTTTTCGATTTCCTTCATACACCGCTGCATAAGGTCATTATTAATATTCCAATTATCATCAGTAATTGAATAAATGATTTGTCCTCCAATAATTTGGTCCTTCATCATTGATCCCATTATATCGATAAGACCATAAGCTTTTTGATAATGCAATGATTCAGAAAAGGCTAGAGTAGAGTACCATCCCATTGAATTACCTATTATTGCAACAATTTTATATTTCGATTGATCAATTGAATAATAATCAATCAGACTACATGCATAAATTAAAGTTGATGCATGTTCTCCTTTCATATGAACTCTAGCTTTGAAAGTCTGAGAATCAATTTCTGTTAGGGTTGGTAAACCAGCATTATTTCTTTCATCGTCCATATATTTTATTTTGTTAGATGATGATTGGATATATTTTTTTAAGTATCCTTGAGTTTCTCTAGTATAACTTCCACGACCGGGGCAAATAATTACAATTCTTTGTCTATTCATTATATAACTTGATAGCGTTATCAATTATACTTTCTTTACTTGGGAGTGTAACTGTTGCAGCTTTACCTAAGGGAATAAAACTATTTTCAGCTGCATGCAATCTAATCTTTAATGGTTTCGTACTAGCAGTAAAAATATCAACAACTAACCCTTCCCCATAACAACCGTTTTTTCGACATTCATCCACAATCAATATTTTTGAACATTTACCTACCGATTTCATTAGACTTGCAATATTTATATTACTCAACCATCTTAAATCAATTATTTTTATTTTTTTATTTAATTTTTTTTCTATCTCTACTTTTGCTTTCATGGATAAATAAAATCCATTAGCATAGGAAATAATCGTTAAAGAAGATCCTTGACCATGCACTGCGAATTCACCAATAGTAATTTCATCTTTTACATTTGGATATTTAAAACTCCATTTTCTGTCTTTTGGCTTATGCAAGTCTTTTACCATATATAACGCTATTGGTTCAATAAATACTGTAATTCTCGAATTTATATAGGCTTCAAAAACTGCTCTTCTAAGCATTTTTACTGCATCAACACCATTGGAAGGGCATGCAATAATAATTCCTGGTAAATCCCTAAATACGGCTAATGAATTATCATTATGAAAATGCCCTCCAAAACCTTTTTGATAAGCAAGTCCCGGGATTCGTAATACCATTGGATTTGCAAATTGTCCTTTACTTAAAAAAGGTAGAGTTGCTGCCTCACCACGCAGTTGATCTTCTGCATTATGATAATAAGCTAAGAATTGAATCTCAGGTATCGGTATAAATCCGTTATGCGAAAAACCTATAGCTGTTCCTATAATTGATGTTTCATCTAAAGGACTATCAAATACTCTGCGAACACCAAATTGTTCAAATAAGTTTACAGTTACATTATATACTCCTCCTTTTTTTGCAACATCTTCACCAAAAACTAATGTGTTAGAATATTGATTTAGGATATCAGTAAGAGCATAATTAATTAATTTTGCCATATGTTGAGGTTGATCTATTCTTTGATATTCTTTACCAAATACTTTTTCTCTACTTATCTTTTTTGGAATTGCTGGTAGGATATTTTCTCTCGAATTTGGCAAAATAGATTTCATGACACTCTTTGATGTATTGAGTTTTGGTCCAATTGATGCCTCTTCGAATACATAATTAACTATTTCTCTTGAATGCTCATATAATTTTAAAATTTCATCTTTTGATAAACATTTATTATTAATAAGTATTCGTGAAGAATAAAGTAACGGATCATTAAATTCATTTTGCTCAATATTTTCTTTGCTATTATATCCAAATTCAATATCCGAACCTGCATGACCCATTAATCGAATAGTCTTCATATGTAGAAAAACAGGTGCCCTATTCTTTCGGCAAAAGTCATTTGCTAATTTTGACTTTTGAATTAAATCTATTAAATCTAATCCATTGCATTGTATGTATTTGAACCCTTTTCTATTAGAAAAAGAATCTTGGACCCAATTTTTAGGAGTTTTTACTGAAATGCCAAATCCATTATCTTCACAAATAAAAACAATTGGGACATGCCCTCCTTGATGTGTAATCAACTCAGCAGTATTGAATCCGCCTAACGCAGTGGAATGATTAACGCTAGCATCTCCAAAACTGCAAAGAATTATGCTATCATCTTCCAGTTCTCTTTCTTTTATCTGTAAGTCTTTTGCTCTATCAATTGAAAGTGCGGATCCAACTGCTTTAGGTATATGACTAGATATAGTGCTTGTTTGCGGCGGTATGTTTAATAGTTTACTTCCAAAAACCTTATGTCTGCCTCCACTAATTGGATCATCAGATGAAGCAGTAAAAGATAAAGCGAGATCATAGATAGGAGATGTCCCAGCTATTTGCTTTGACCTTTCTATAAAAAATGCTCCACTACGATAATGAAGGAAAGCCATGTCCTTATAAGAAAAAATCTTTCCAAATACTGCATTTCCTTCATGGCCAGAGCTTGCTATGGTATAAAAACACTTTCCTTCTTCTTTCATAGTTCTGGCTTTTAAATCTAAATGCCTACTGCAAACCTGAGATTCAAATAATGAAATTAAATCAGATGTTGTCGTTCCATTTTGTGATAAACTTATATCTGATTTAGGAAATTTCTCAGATTTCACAAAATCTGTGAAATTCTGATCAATAATTTTTGCTCTATTAAATAAGGACATATGCCCTAAAAGGTTCACGAAATAATTATTTCATTAACTGTTTAAGCTTAGTTTTAAACTCTCGTAACTCTCTTACATTCCCAGGTTCTATTTCTCCTGAACTCCATTTTAGAAAAAAGTCTCCTTTGGAGTCAGATCCATCTTGCTTATTATATAAAGGAAACAGATCTTTATCAGCGCGCGGTTTGTTATTATGTAGTGATGCAGTAATCTGATATGCTAAATCCTCTAGAAGATCCTCAATTACTCTTTTGGGTAGATTTTTTTCCAATATTCCACGCTCAACTCTAGAAAACCTCAGGCCACTAACTACATAGTCTTGATATGCTTCCCAAGCAAAAGGAGCAACTTTCTTTACTGATTTAGCCATTGCATCAGAAAATACTCTAATCTCATATTGAGCATGATTATCAGATCGAAGACCAATAAAATGAAGAAGGTTGTGTAAATCATTTTTCCAATACCATTCGGTATAAAGATTTACAGGTAAAACAGCTCGCGCAAGCTCTCTAGCAACTCCAGCGCTATTTAATTCAGAATATATTTCAAAGCTTCTATCAGATATTTCTTTAAAATACTTGTTCACTTTCTTTTTTAAATCATCAGAAACCTCTCCAATCCTTCCTTGTTTATTAAGAGCGCTTTGAAATTGTATATTTTCTGGATCTGGGTAATAAAATTCATCACGTGCCTCAGAATAACGCAAAGAATATTCGTTAATATTAGCAGTGCGGTGTCTTACCCATTGTCTAGCTACAAAAATAGGCATCTTGCAATGATATTTAAACTCCACCATTTCAAAAGGAGTAGTATGTCTATGCCTCATTAAATAACGGATAAGGCCTTTATCTTGGCTTACCTTACTTGTGCCTTTCCCATAGCTTACACGTGCAGCTTGAACTATTGCATTATCACCACCCATTGAATCAACTAACCGCACGAAACCTTTATCTAAACACTTTATTGCATCTTTTGGTATATCAGTCATATCATATCTTTTCTGAAAGAGCTAAATAAGTTTTATTAACAGATCCAACTTCACCTGCTATCAAACCAGGCTCTATCAGTGTCTTTTCTTTATTAAAAGTAATATCATTACCGTTTAGGTCAATAATTTTTCCACCAGACTCATTAATTATACAAGTACCAGCACAAATATCCCATTCGTTCTTTGGCCTTAAGGTTACAAAAATATCACCTATGCCAGCAGCAGTTAATCCTAATTTATATGCTACTGATCCAACCGGTTTTAATTCCTTAAACATATTAGAGTAAGAACTCCATAAACCACGATTCGTCTCTGATCGGCTATTTAATATAACCATTTGATTTAAATCATTCTTCTTTGAACATGAAATTAGTTCACCATTTAAAAATGCCCCATTATCCTTTGCAGCTGAAAATATTTCTCCTGTTACAGGGTTATACAAGACTCCTAATATTGGTGTATTATCATTTACCAATGCAATACTAACAACAAAATTTGGTACACCTTCAATGAATTCTTTTGTCCCATCTAATGGATCTACAACCCATATATATTTTTTGCTTAATCTATCCTTTGAATCAACAGTCTCTTCAGAAAGCCAACCATATTCATAATTATTATTAAGCAAAATTTCTTTGATCTTTTCGTCAGCTTCTTTATCAGCAGTAGTAACAGGGTTGTGATAACTTTTTTCATGAATATCATAATCTTTTTTATAGTATTTCATTATAATAGATCCTGCTTCTATGGCTGCTTCTTTAGCTAAATTTAAATCTGAATTCATCCAATAAAGTTAGTTCATACTTTTCTAAATACGATCAATTTCTCTCTATCTTTTCTAGGTTTTATAGATAGGGATGAAAATTCCTCTCTTTCAAATTCTTCACCTCTTCAACTGATGTAGCCCAAGGTGGTCCCCCTTCAGATACATTCTTATCTAATGGAAACCATAATCCAATTAATAGACCGTCTTTAACTAATAAATTAGAAACTAACTCTTCATAATTATTGCGCATATTTGGATTAATAGCACAAAAGCAAGTTTGTTCAATGACATAATTAAATTGATTAAAATAATCATTAGACAGATTAAAGATATCTGTATTTATAGCATGTATATCTACTTTTGCATCTGCTGCAAGTTGCTTTAAATAGCTAATGGCTGAAGGGGCAAAATCAATAGCAGTGACTTCATAATTTTTCTTTGCAAACATTACTGCATCATGACCTTTTCCACATCCTACAATACATATTTTTCCAGGACTAATGTCTTTAGAAATCGATTCAAATATTGGTGTTGCTTCTCCTAAATCCCAGTTTAGATCGCCAGATATATATAAATCCTCCCAAAATTGTTTGTCTACTTCGCTGTAAATCATAAAACTATATGTGGAAGTTCTTTTTCTATAATACTTGAATTCTTTTTTTCAACAAAAACTGCCTTCCGATCAGTATAAAAAGATATAGCATTAATTAATTTTTCATTAACAAAGTGTGCTGCAGAACCTCCATCTAAGCAATAGCCATTCATTGCTTTCCCATCTTTAAGCATCTGATGAACTGATTGTCGTCGATCAGATTCTTCTAAATAATGCGGGCAACACATTTCATCTATAAACGCCAGACCATCAATCGTATTTAAATTGCTAGCCCATGAATCTGTAATGCCTTGCTTAAACCAGCATATTGCACCTGCACTAACTCCAGCCAATACTATCCCTTTTTCATAGGCACGACATAATAATATATCAACTTTCCATTCGCGCCAAACAGCTAACATACTTTTTGTATTACCTCCGCCTACATAAATAACGTCCGCTTTATTAAATAAACCATTTAATTTTGGTGTTCTTGAAAAAAAAGATATATGACTTGGTTTACATGAAAGAGACCCAAAACAAGCATAATAATTATCTATATATGATTTATCTTCCGCGCTAGCTGTAGGTAAAAATAGAATATGAGGTTTGTCTTTATTTGTTTGATCTAAAATATATTGTTCAATTTTTGTATGCTTTGGGTCTCTTCCAAACCCACCTCCGCCAATTGCGATAATTTGACGATCAATATTATTTTTATTCATCAGTTTAATTATTTATTACTGAAAAATATTTAGAATTGGGATGAGAAAAATACCATCCACATACTGATGCGGCAGGATACATAGCTCGATTTTCAGTAAGAGAAATTCCAGTGTTCTCATTCACCTTTATTAATTTCCAAATCTTATCTTTTTCCTCGTGATTAGGGCAGGAAGGATACCCAGGAGCCGGGCGAATACCTGCATATTTTTCCTTAATTAATTCATTATTTGTTAACTGTTCATTTACAGCATACCCCCAAAATTCTTTCCGGACTCGCTCATGCATTCTTTCTGTTAGAGCTTCTGCTAATCTGTCTGCTAAAACTTTAGCCATTATTGCATTATAATCATCATTTTGATCCTCATAATACTTTACAACTTTATCTAATCCATGCCCTGTTGTAACTGCAAAAGTACCAATATAATCATTTTTTGAAGCAATAAAGTCTGCAAGGGAGTAATTATTATTATTATTTCCTTTATCTATTAGCTGTCGGGGAAAATTAAACTTAACTCCTTCACAAATTACAGTTTCATCTTCAGAATAAGCTGAATGAATTCCAATTACTGCTCGTGCAGACAGTAATTTTTTAGATATAATATGATTTAATAACTTTTTTCCATCATTAAAAAGTTTATTCGCTTGCTCACCATATTTTTTATTAGATAGTATTTTTGGAAATAAGCCTTTCAACTCCCAGGCATGAAAAAATGGTGACCAATCAATATAATCAACCAGTTCATGCAGTGGATAATCATCAAATGTTTTAATTCCTTCAAAAGATGGTAATAAAAATTTTCTTTCTCTAGCAATTTCAATTGATAATTTTTTAACTGAATCCTTTTGAAGCCTGTTTATTCGTATCTTTTTAAAATCATCCCTTATATCATTAACGAACTTTTCTTTCTTATTAACATTCATAAGTCTGCCAACAACTCCAACTGCCCTTGATGCATCAATCACATGAATTGTTGGTCCAGAATAATTTTCCTCAATCTTAATTGCTGTATGTTTTCGACTTGTTGTAGCACCTCCAATTAATAAAGGCATTGTAAAATTCAACCGTTGCATTTCTTTTGCAACATGGACCATTTCCTCTAGA
>LWDU01039958.1_pt1 | contig 51616 bp, 47 predicted proteins | sample 727161 | NCBI WGS metagenome assembly LWDU01 (sample SAMN04566230, study PRJNA314399) | hydrothermal vent metagenome | isolation source: deep sea hydrothermal plume seawater | place: Mexico: Gulf of California, Guaymas Basin | collected 2004-07-11
CGAATACGTGTCCGATTGGTTTTGAGAGGTCAATCCCAGCACGTTGGTGCCATCTGCACGGGTGAGGGTGGAAAAGCGTGGAGATGAAGTTCCGGTGGCGGAAACCACAAACGACAGCACGTTGGACAGCGGGCTGAAACTGTCGGAGCTGCTGCTCAGCGTGAGCGTGCTGACCGTGTAGCTGCTCGTTCCGGTGGAACTTCCAGAAGCCGTGTTGGCGGTGCAGTTGGTGCTGCTTGTGGTCGTGGTTATGGTTGTGCCTCCATCGCCACCGTCACTGCTGGCGGTGCATCCGGCAAGCAACACGGAACCGAGCATCAGCAAGCCCCACAGCCCTCCGGAAACTGCTGAAGGCGGATTCCTGAGCGGCTGGATTATTCCCTTGAGTGAACGGATCATGGCAAGGGGGACGGTTCAGATTTGACTTGCGCGAAAATGTGAACGGGTCATACTGAAATGTTATTGCTTTTCTGTTCCCGGCACAAGCCAAGGAGATGCCTACATGACCTACATCGTCATCGAGAACTGCAACGCCTGCAAGTACACCGACTGCGTGGAAGTCTGCCCAGTTGAGGCGTTTCACGAAGGTCCGGAGATGCTCTACATCAACCCCGAGACTTGCATCGACTGCAACGCCTGTGTTGAAGAATGCCCGGTCGAGGCGATCTACGCCGACGTGGACGTTCCCGACAAATGGGAGAGCTACCTCAAACTCAACGAAGACGCTTGCGAGCAGTATCCGGTCATCATGGAGAAAACCGATGCGTTGCCGACCGCCCGCACACTGGAAGAAATCCGCGCTGCTGAGGGAGACGCTTAACCGCCATGACTCTGCGGCTTGCCGTCGCGGAGATCCCGGAGACGCACCTGCTCGAATTGCAGGGCCAGCTTGCTCCGGACGAAACCCCGCGACTCGTGGAATTCGCTGCCGAGCCACACTCAGCGCTGGCCTACGAAACCAGATGCTGCCGACAAGGCAAGGCGGTCAACACACAAGGGCGGGTGCAGGTGCAGTTGAAAATTCTCTGCGACCGCTGCTTGGAGCCGGTGGCGCACGAGGTGGATGAAACCTTTAACCTGCTCCTGCTTCCGGAAACAGAGCTCGATCACTTGGAGCCGGAGGCCATTTTATCGACTCAGGACCTAGACACCCTCTATTACGACGAAGGGTGGCTTGAACTGGGCGAGTTGCTGGAAGAGCAGGCCATGCTCACCCTACCGCCCAAGGTCTTGTGCTCGGAAACTTGTCAGGGGCTGTGTGGCAACTGCGGAGCAAATTTGAACCACGCGGAATGCCGCTGTCCTGAAGCGGATTTCTCGGACAGCCCGTTTGCCGGATTGCAAAAACCAAACAACGACTCTTGAACCAGAATCCCGTAGATTCCAAATTTCAACGACCCAGTGCACACAGGCGCCCAGCGCAAACCTATCGTGACCTTAGCGGACTAAGCCGCTAACAAACCAATTCTGGATTTGAAACACCAGCCATCAAATAACCAGCCACCCACAAGACCATCATGCCCGTACCTCAGAGCCGAACCTCAAAAAGCAGGCGCGACAAGCGTCGCGGCCACATCAAACTTGCACAACCTGCGCTTTCTGAATGCACGAACTGCCATGCCCTCGCCCGGCCCCACCGCGTTTGCCCAGAGTGCGGGTACTTCAAGGGGGTGCAGATCGTTGAAGTCGATTCCCTCACCTGATCCCGAACGCACGGGATTGGAACATGCGCATCGGGGTTGACGCGATGGGCGGGGATTCCCCGCTCACCAGACCAATTGCTGGAGCCGTTCAGGCGGTCAACGATTTCGGCATCGACATCGTGTTGTATGGCGATGAACCCCGGATTCGCGAGGAACTGAAGCAGCACCACTGCAATCCGGACAAGGTGGACGTGGTCCACTGTGCCGAGGTCGTGGAGATGCACGAATCCCCAGCGCTTGCCCTCCGTCAGAAAAAAAAATCCTCCATCCGCATCGCGCTCAACGACCTCAAAGCCGGAGACGTGAGCGCGATGATCAGCGCGGGCAACACTGGGGCCGTGATGGCCACCGCGAAGTTTGTCCTTAAGATGGTCGCGGACATTGAGCGTCCTGCGATTGCCACCCTTATGCCCTCCATCCTCCGGAGCCAGCCTTTTGTTCTGCTCGACATTGGAGCCAACACCGATTGCAAGCCGCTCTACCTCGTGCAGTTCGCCGTGATGGGCGACGCCTATTCTCGGCTGCTGTTGCACTTGGACGAACCCCGGATTGGCCTCCTCAACATTGGCGAGGAAGCCGGCAAGGGGGATTCCGTGGTTCGGGACACCTACCCACTGCTGGAGCAAAGCACCCTGAAGTTTGTCGGCAATGTCGAGGGCAAGGCAATGTACAAGGGCGCAGCGGATGTGATTGTCTGCGACGGCTTTGTGGGGAACATGGCACTCAAGGTTGCCGAAGGCACCTTTGACCTCGTCAAGAACGTGATCCAGCAGGAGGTCAGCGGATCGTGGCTCTCCAAGCTCTGCTACTTGGGAATGCGCGGGGCGTTTCAGGCGCTCAAGGATCGTGTGGACTACACGGAAGTTGGCGGGGCGCCACTCTTGGGGGTGAACGGAACGGTCATCATCTGCCACGGCAGTTCGAACCCCCGGACGCTCCGCAACGCCATTCGGCACGCTCACGAATGCGCCGAACTCAAGCTCAATGACCTCATTGCCCGTGAGGTGAGCGACAACCTTGCCGTGATGCGCTCAGCACGGGAGCTTGAGGAAACCTCCTAAATTCGGCTACTTCGACGAAGGCTGGTAGTACGGATTCTGGCCTTCCGCGTGATCCGTCACGTCAAAGACCCCCACGAGGTCCGGGATGTGGTCCTTCAGCATCACCTCGACCCCCTGCTTGAGGGTGACATCAATCATCCCACAGCCCTGACAGCCTCCGCCGAACTCCAGATAAACCTTGCCCTCCTCAATTCCCCGCAATGACACCATCCCGCCGTGCCCGGCCACCATCGGGTTGATCTGGTCGTCCAGCAGCGTCTGCACCTGCTCTTCGATCGAGCCGCTGAGTTCCTTGGCCGAAAGGTTCGGGTTCTGGATTTCCAGTTCGTCTTCGCCATTGATGAAAATCTCAGTTCCTTCCAAAAACGGAACGGCCTCCCGCACGGCCACAAACGGGGTTCCCTGCACCTCAAAGCCGATCAGATCATCCACGCTTTCCCCATCCGGAACGTAGGCGACTGCGTAACTGCCCTTGAGGGGACTGCCGGATTCGACCTCAATCCGCACCGCCTTGGCTTCTTCTTCTGTCAAACGATCCCGGAGGACTTTTAAGGCCTCGTCAGTTACAACAAGCCAGCTTCCTTCCGGACGGTAAAGCGTCTCGAAGCCCTCGGTGAACCAGAAGGTGTCAAAGCCGTTGTCGTAGAGGATTTCTCCCGCCGTCAAGGCCTCGCCATTCTCACTCCCGTAAATCAGGATGTCGCCGGAGAAAGGCATTTGGTAGATGGAATTCTCGAACTGCTCCACGGGCAGGTTCTGGGCACCGGGAAGGTGTCCGGCTTCGTAATCCTCGGGGCTGCGCAGATCAAACACATAGGGCTTGCTGGCCGTCCGGCGTTTCTCCCAAAATGCCCGTGCGTCTAGGCGGAAGGTTTCCGGTTTGAAAACATCATCGTCACTGAGGTCGGTGAACTTGAACATAGAGAACTCCTGAATTGCCGATTTTGCAAATGCCGCTACTATTTTGGAAACAGCACCCATTTGGTACGATTCATTCTAAACGCCGAACCCGTGAGTGTCAATGAGTCATCGTGCAAAGTCCATCGCCGCCCTCCAATCCCTGAAATCCCCGTGGGTGATCGCCCACCGTGGATTCAGCGGGCAGTTTCCGGAAAACACCTTGGTCGCGTTTGAGGCGGCGGTCGGGGGCAGAGCCGACATGATCGAACTGGATGTCTCACTAAGCCGTGAGCGCGTTCCGCTCGTCATTCACGATGATACGCTCGAGCGCACCACCAGCGGTTCCGGACGAGTGCAGGATTTGACTCTGCCGGAATTGCAACGACTTGATGCCGGAAACTGGTTTGGAGAACCGTTCCGGGGTGCCCGGATTCCGACATTGGAAGAGGTGTTTCGACGAGTCGGGCCGCAAATCGCCATCAACGTAGAACTCAAACCGAAAGGCTTCGAGGAAGACAACCCGGAGGATGCTCTGGAACGGCAAGTGCTGGACCTCATCCGTAAGCATGGACTCCATGAATCAACCCTCATTTCCAGCTTCGAATGGCGTTTCTTTCCAAGAATCCGGCAGCTCAATTCCGAAATTCCACTAGCGGTCTTGTGGGGTGCAGGCCCGCTGGAGTCAGCACTGGAAACCGCACAAACTCATCGCGCTGTCACCCTCAATCCGGACGAGGGACAACTGACGCCTCGATTGGTCGAACAAGCCCATGCGGTGGGTTTGCGTGTGTTGTCCTACACGGTCAACACACGGGAGCGGATGCAGGAGGTGCTATCGTGGGGAGTGGACGGGTTGTTCACAAACGAACCCGTCCTGATGCGAGAGGTGCTGGCAGCAGGATGATCAGGCCGCCTGTTGTGTGAATTCGACCAGCGCGTCCAATTTTGTTTGGGCGTTGCCGGAATCGATGGCTTCAGTAGCGAGCGTGACCCCGGTTTTGAGGTCGTCCACGACTCCGGAGACCACCAAGGCTCCGGCGGTGTTCATCAACGCGATGGTGCGAGCAGGGCCTTGTTCGGTTCCAGCAAGGATGCCCCGGATCGTGGCTGCACTTTCCTCGGCCTCTGTGATGCGGATGGCATCCAAATCCCCGCGCTCCAGCCCCAGTTCTTCAGGTGTAACCGTGTATTCCCGGATTTCTCCATCCCGGAGTTCTGCGACAAAGGTGGTTCCGGACATCGTGAGTTCGCAGAGTCCGTCTTCCCCGTGGACGACCAGCACCTGCTTAGACCCAAGGCGTTTCAGCACCTCGGCAATGGTACGGGTCAATGCTTGGTTCGGCACCCCGATCAATTGCCGCTTGGCTCCGGCAGGATTGGTGAGTGGTCCCAGCAGGTTGAAAACCGTCGGCACACCCAATTCCCTGCGGATTGGCCCCGCAAAACGCATCGCGGGATGATGGTTGACCGCGTAGCAGAAACACAGCCCAAGCTCATCAAGGCACTGCTGCACCCCTTCGACGCCCATGCCGATGTTGACCCCCAGCATCTCCAGCACCTCGGCGCTGCCGCTTTTGCGCGTGTTCGAGCGGTTGCCGTGTTTGGCGACCACCGCCCCTGCCGCCGCCGCGATGATCGCCGCACAGGTCGAGATGTTGAAGGTACTGATGCCGTTGCCGCCCGTGCTACAGGTGTCAATGACGTTTTCCGGTGCCCGAATCTTCATCGCCCGCTCACGCATCGCCGAGGCCGCCCCAGCCATCTCGTCCGGAATCGTGCCCTTCGCCTGCAAGAGCGCCAGCAGCGCCGCCGCCTTCACCGGAACCGCCTCCTCGCTCATGATCCACAGGATCATCTCACGGGCTTCGTCAAAACTCAGGTTTTCGCCATGCAGCAGTTTTTGCAGCAGTTCAGTCATGGTGTATTTTGGGTGAGGAGTCAGGACGATTCAGGGGTGGATTTTTCGGAGGCGTCTGCCCGCTACATGTTGCGCCGATATTGTCCGCCAAGTTGGTAAAGTTCCTGAGTGACTTGGCCCAGCGAACAGACTTTAGCACAATCCATCAACGCCGCAAAGGTGTTTCCTCCGTGCAGGGCCGCCTTCCGGAGTTGATCGAGCGCTTTTTCGCGGGTTTCGGCGTGGAAGCTCTGGAAATGTTCGAGGTCACGGATTTGCCACTGCTTCTCGTCCTCAGTGGAGCGGGCGAGTTCGATCTCCTCGTCTTCGGTCTGTGGTGCGGGGTTGAGGAAGGTGTTGATGCCGACCAGCGGGAGTTCTCCGGAATGCTTGAGGGTTTCGTAGAGCAGCGATTCCTCCTGAATCTTGTTGCGCTGGTACATCGTTTCCATCGCACCAAACACACCACCCCGCTCGGAGAGGCGCACGAACTCGCTGAGGATCGCCTCTTCCACGAGGTCCGTGAGTTCCTCAATGAGGAAACTGCCCTGAAGCGGATTCTGGTTGAAGGCCTGTCCAAGTTCGCGGCTGATGATGAGTTGAATCGCCAACGCCCGCCGCACACTTTCCTGCGTCGGGGTGGTAATCGCCTCGTCGTAGGCGTTGGTGTGCAGAGAGTTGCAGTTGTCGTAGATTGCGTAGAGGGCCTGAAGCGTGGTGCGGATGTCGTTGAAGTCCATCTCCATCGCGTGCAGCGAGCGTCCGGAAGTCTGGATGTGGTACTTGAGCTTTTGCGAACGCTCATCTGCCCCGTAGAAGTCGCGTAAGGCCACCGCGAAAATGCGCCGCGCCACGCGGCCAATCACGGCATATTCCGGGTCCATCCCATTGCTGAAAAAATAGCTCAGGTTTTGCGCGAAACCATTGATGGATAGTCCGCGAGCAAGGTAGTATTCGATGATCGTGAAACCGTTTGCCAGCGCGAAGGCGACCTGCGAAATCGGGTTCGCCCCGGCTTCGGCGATGTGGTAGCCGGAGATGCTGACGGAGTAGAAATTGCGGACGCGATAGTTCGTGAAAAATTCTTGGATGTCGCCCATCATGCGCATAGCGAATCCGGTGGAGAAGATGCAGGTGTTCTGCGCTTGGTCCTCCTTGAGGATGTCGGCTTGCACGGTGCCGCGTACATTTTGCAGCACCTCATCCCGGATACGTCCATACGTTTCTGCGTCAACCAATTCCGCTCCAGATAACCCCAGCAGCCCCAGCCCCAGCCCATTGTTGCCGTCGGGAACTTCCATGCGATATTCCGGGGCCGGAATCCCCTGCGACTGCCAGCGTGCGGCGATGTTTTTTTTCGCGGACTCCAGCCTTCCGGACTCGCGCAGGTGCCGCTCGACCTGCTGATCGGTGGCGGCGTTCATGAAGAAGGCAAGGATTGTCGGTGCAGGACCGTTGATCGTCATTGACACCGAGGTGTTCGGTGTGATCAGATCGAATCCGGAGTAGAGCCGCTTGGCATCATCCAGCGTACAAACGGAAACCCCGGCGTTGCCAACTTTCCCGTAGATATCCGGGCGGCGATGCGGGTCTGAACCGTAAAGCGTCACGGAATCGAATGCCGTGCTGAGGCGCGTTGCGGGTTGGTCTTTGGCGACATAATGAAAACGTCGGTTGGTACGTTCGGACGTGCCCTCACCCGCGAACATCCGGGTGGGGTCTTCGTTTTCGCGTTTGAAGGGGAAGACGCCGGAAGTGTAGGGGAATTCGCCCGGAAAGTTCTCCAGCCCAAGCCAGCGCACGATCTCGCTCCAACTCTCGAAGCGAGGCACCGCGACCTTTGGGATGTTGAGACCAGACAAGCTAAGCTTGCGGTTCTGCACCTCCAGCGTCTTGTCCCGGACTTGATAACAAAACACTTCACCGAGGTAGTTCTGCCGTCGCTCCTGAAACTCCACAAGTTGCTGCCACAACGATTCCGGAAACGCCTTCAGTTTCTCGTTGTAGAGCGTCGCCACCGGGCGCATCGCTTCCGTAAGCTGCTCGGCATCTGCAAGTTGGAGCAGGTTTCCCGTTTGCGCAGGTGCGCCACCCCGCGCTACCTTCTGGAACTTTGCCCCTTTGGAACTTTGCTCCTCGACTCCGAATTGTCGCAGCGTCCCTTGCAACTGATCCAACTCACGAGCCTGCTCAGTGTGTTGCTGCACTTGCGCCTTGTAATCCCTGACGGTCGCGGCGATGCGGCGCAGGTAATCCTTGCGCTCCGCTGGGATCAATTCCGTTGCTGTGGAAGTAGCAGATTCCGCCGTGTAGCGGCGCTCCCATTCCAGAGGTTTCTGCTCCAAGAGCAGGTCGATCATGCGCGTGTAGAACCAGTTGGTTCCGGGATCGTTGAATCCGCTGGCGACCACTCCGAAGACCGGGAAATTTTTCGGGTTCGCGTCAAACAAACCGTGGCTGCGGCGGTACTGCTTGCGGACCGCGTTGAGAGCATCTTCGGCTCCAGGTTTATCGAACTTGTTGACGACAATGACATCCGCGAAGTCGAGCATGTCGATCTTCTCAAGCTGCGTCGCCGCGCCGAACTCCGGGGTCATCACATAGATGCTGAAGTCCACGAGGTCAGTGATCTCGGAATCGCTCTGGCCGATCCCGGCGGTTTCGACAAGCACGAGGTCGTAGCGGGCCGCACGGAGCAGGCGGATGGTGTGCTGGAGGGCTTCAGAGGTGGCGAGGTGCGAGCGTCGCGTCGCCAGTGAACGCATGAACACCCGTGGTGAATTCACGGCATTCATACGCAAACGGTCTCCAAGCAACGCCCCTCCGCTCTTACGCTTGGAGGGATCAACCGAGACCACAGCGATGTGCTTCTCCGGAAACTCCAACAGGAAGCGCCGCACGATTTCGTCCGTGAGGCACGATTTGCCCGCACCGCCCGTTCCAGTCAGGCCGACCACTGGCACCTCCGGGTTCTCCGGAAGGTCGCTTAGCGCTTTGCGGATGAGTTTGGGGCGCTCCAGATTTTCCTCGATCCAGGTGATGCTTTGGGCAACGTGGCCGACGTTTTCCGGAACAAGCCGCGCCGCATCCGGAGCGAAATCTTCCGGGATGGTGGAGAAATCCGAACGCTCCAACATGTCCGCGATCATACCCTCCAGTCCAAGTTGCCGCCCGTCCTCCGGAGAGTAGATGCGGCTCACGCCGTAATCCATCAATCCTTGAATCTCACGGGGGATGATGACTCCACCGCCGCCGCCAAAAACTTGGATGTGCTCTGCCCCCTTTTCACATAGCAGGTCCACCATGTAGCGGAAGAACTCGTTGTGGCCGCCCTGATAGGAACTGACAGCGATGCCCTGCGCGTCCTCCTGAATAGCGACATCCACAATCTCCTCGACGCCTCGGTCGTGTCCCAAGTGGATCACCTCGGCCCCCTGCACTTGCATGATGCGGCGCATGATGTTGATCGAAGCATCGTGCCCGTCGAAAAGACTGGTGGCCGTGACCATCCGCACGGGATGCTGAAGCGTGGGACGCTTGCTAGGGAGAGGCCGGTTCATGGAAAATCAAATCAGGAAATTCCTGCAATGGACAGCATTTCAACGCGATTCATGCCGTACATTTCACCGCAGTTCATGATCTGCTCCCAAGTATTCTCGTCAATGGGAATACCCTGCGCTCCACGCTGTTCGCGCATGGTGCGTTCCGGCTCTCCTGCAATCTGAACGGGTTGGCTCGGGTCCGCTGGAGGGGAAGCCTTGAAGTAGTCCACCAATGCTTCTATCTCTTGGTGCATCCAAGATTGTTCGACGAGTCGAGAAGGATCAAATAGAATGGAAAGCATATTGTTGACGATGCTGCCCTCACGGGGGTTTCCGGGCTGGATTGTGCCGTTGCCCGTAAGAACGCCTGCGAGCAGTTCACAGAAGAGCGCAAGGCCAAAGCCCTTGTAGGCGCCCAGCGGCATGAGCGCCCCCAGCGGCGGGCTGTCCTCCTTCGGGAACAGGTAACCTTCCATCACCCTTGGGTTGCGGGTGGGTTGTCCGTTGTGGTCAATGAGCCAGTTTTCTGGAACCTCCTCCTCCTTGTTGATCGCCACCCGCACCTTACCGAGCGCGACTTGGCTCGTGGCCATGTCCAAGATGATGGGCGGCTGCTTGTCGGTGCCCGGAATTGCGAAGCAGAGGGGGTTTGTGGAAAAACGCGCATCGGAGCCACCGTAGGGCGCCACCAGCGGATGGTGATCCGTGACGTTAACGAAACTCAGTGACACCAACCCAGCGGCCACCGCCTGTTCTCCATAGGTTCCAACCCGGCTGACGTGCTGCGAATTTCTTAGTGCCATCAGCACCAATCCGGACTCCTTACAGCGCTCGATCGCTCGTGCTGTCGCCTCCCGTGCCACCACATGGCCATAACCACTCTGACCGTCGAACACAAGAATGCTGCCGTCCTCCCGGACGAGTTGAACATGCTGGTTCGGGTGCAGCAGCCCTTTTTGCAAACGCTCGAAGTACATCGGAAGCATTCCGACGCCGTGGCTGTCGTGCCCGGAGAGGTTCGCCAGTACAAGATGATCCGAGATGATTTCGGCTTCGGTTTCGGAACTGCCTCCGCTTTGAAGGATGGCAACGACCAGTTGTTTGAGGGATGCTGACTGGATGAGCATGGAGAGTTTGAGTTTCGAGAAGTGGGTTGAGGTTCAGGAGTACATTCGGATCACTCACGCGGCATAGCGCAACATCTCCAGATCTACCCCGCGTTCCGCGGCCTGTTCCGCCTGCTTGAGTAATTTCCGGTTGATTTCAACCGACAGGTACTCTTCCCCGCAGTTGTCGCAAACTTCTGCGGGGACATTCTTGTAAACCAGTGTGGTCTGACCTCGTTCCAGCACAATGGTTGTTCGTCCGGCTTGGGTTTCCCCCCTCGGCAGATTGCACATTTCATAGCATCTTCCTTTCTCTGAAATCATTGCTCCATTTCAGAGGGTCAGGTTCATACACTGTAATCAGATAAAGTCTGTGTTGCCCTTGATCAACTCCAACCACTGCGTGGAGCGGTCGCCCTGCTTTGGACTCTCCATTCACCAAGACACTTGGGAACGGAAGATCATCCGGATAGTGTTCGGGTCATGCTCCCATTCTCCAAGACTGCTGTGACATCGTTCTCCGCGATACGTCGCTCGAATATTCTGCGCGTTGCATGGGCACGATAGACAATTTTCCACTCAGCAATTGTTGCACCTAAGTGCTCACAAAACTACACCCGCCTTCAACTCAAGCCGTGAACGCCTGAATGCCCGTCTGAGCGCGTCCGAGGATGAGTGCATGGATGTCGTGGGTGCCCTCGTAAGTGTTCACCGTTTCCAAATTGAGCACATGGCGCATGACGTGGAACTCGTCCGAGATGCCGTTGCCACCGTGCATATCGCGGGACATCCGAGCGATGTCCAGTGCCTTGCCCGCATTGTTGCGTTTCATCAACGAGATCAGTTCCGGGGCACATTTCCCTTCGTCCATCATGCGTCCCATACGCAAACATCCCTGAAGTCCGAGGGTGATTTCGGTCTGCATATCCGCAAGTTTCTTCTGAATGAGTTGGTTCGCGGCAAGCGGACGCCCGAACTGGATGCGGTCTAGGGTGTACTGCCGTGCGGCCTGCCAGCAGAATTCCGCTGCACCCATCGCCCCCCACGCGATGCCATAGCGTGCTTTGTTGAGACAGCCGAACGGCCCCTTGAGTCCTTCAACATTCGGAAGTAGGTTCTCGTCTGGAACAAAAACATTGTCCATCACGATCTCACCCGTAATCGAAGCCTTGAGTGAGAGCTTCCCCACGATCTTCGGGGCGCTCAAGCCCTGCATGCCCTGCTCCAGAATGAACCCCCGGATGCGGCCCTCATCGTTTTTCGCCCAGACCACGAAGACATTGGCGATCGGCGAGTTAGTGATCCACATCTTGTTGCCGGACAACTGGAAGCCGCCTGCGACTTTGCGGGCGCGGGTTTCCATGCTTCCTGGGTCCGAACCGTGGTTGGGTTCGGTGAGTCCGAAGCACCCCACCCACTCGCCTGTGGCCAACTTGGGCAGGTATTTTCGGCGCTGCTCCTCGGAACCGTAAGCGTAGATCGGGTGCATCACGAGACTGGACTGCACGCTCATCACCGAGCGGTATCCGGAATCAACCCGCTCCATCTCGCGGGCAATCAGGCCATACGCCACATGGTTCGCTCCAACACCGCCGTACTCCTCCGGGATCGTCGAGCCGAGAAAGCCCAACTGGCCCAGTTCGTTGAGGATTTCGTGGTCAAAGGTCTCCGTGCGGGTGGCCTCCAGGATGCGGGGCATCAGCTTGGACTGGCAGTAGTCGTGCGCGGTTTCGCAGATGAGCTGTTCTTCTTCGGTGAGCTGCTCGGTGAGCAGCATGGGGTCGGGCCAATTGAAGGTGGGGTTGGCAGTCATTTCAGTTTATCGGGGTTGGCATTCATAACTCTATAGAATATCTGGAACCTGCTCCACTCGCAAATGCTAACTCGGAAGAGCGGGGTTCGTGTTGCAAGGCGATGGGGCATTGAGTATGATTGATACTTTTCACCTTCCGCAAGGACACCTGCATGGATCGATTGCTTTCACGTCTCCTGTTTGTCATCTGGATCAGCCTGACCTTACCTTTCACACTGATTTCTGCAGAAGGCGACCCTGCATTTGAGCAACGTTTCCGCGACCTGTCCGACTCACTGCGCTGCCCCACCTGTCAGGGCATTTCCGTCAAGGATTCGGCGGCAGGGTTCTCGACGAGCATGAAGCTTAAGATCCGAGAGTTAATGAACTCCGGGTATTCAGATGAAGAGGTCCGGGCGTACTTTGTGGAGCGTTACGGGGTGTGGATTCTGCGTGCGCCACCCAAGCAGGGCTTCAATCTGCTGCTCTGGGGGCTTCCCGGAATTGGCTTAGTGGTCGTGCTTGGCGTGGTGCTGCTACGCTCTAAGCGCTGGGTCCGGAAAGAGCAAGAGCTTGGACTCCCTCCCTTGAGCGTCGAGGAGGAGGCGTTGATTGCGCAGGACTTGCGGCGCTTTGAGCGCAGTCAGGAAATTAGGGCTTGAGCCGAAAGGCGTTCAGGTTCTCGAAGTCGATGCGGTAGTCGAGTTGGCTTTCCACGTCGAACTCAGCAAGGTAGTTTTGGTACAAGCGCCCCTCACGCTGTTGGTAGGTTTCAATGAAAGACTGGTCAAACTCCTCGCGTTCATCAATCTCAAACAGCCGGGCCGTGGCGGTTCGAGGAGAAAGATCCAAGTGAACTCGGAGGTCGATCAGTTGCTCAAAGTCCGGCAGAAACAAAGGACCGCCCCACGCCAGCAGAATCCCTTCCGGGGGAGCGAAAAACGGGAATATCGTCACCTCCAACGACTCCAGCAACCCCGGTTCGGACTCAATCACAACCTGTTTCCCAGTGCTGTAAGGCCGCAGCACTTCCTCCAGCACCCAACTCCGGATTTGCAGACTTTTCCAGTAGCGGGCCTCGCTCTGCGCCTCAAACTCCATTCCCAGCAATTCGGTCAAATCCAAGCCCGAAACAAGTTGCCCAAGCTCTTCGAATGCTTCCATGAGCTCGGCAATCACAAAGGCATGCCCGCAATCGTCGGGTCCGCCGACTCCAATGGTCAGCGGCAGTTGTGGGGAATGGCGCTTGACCTCCACCAGCAGGTGAGCCAAATCATGCGCCGAAGCACGGCTGGGGTGGAGAATTTCCAGCAGGTCGGCAAAGTGCTGAAAGTGCAGTCCGTCTGCCACTTCGGATTCAGAGTTGTCGCCCGCAAACCAACAGTTTTGCTCTGCCAACTGTGCTTGAGTTTCCGGATGACTTGTCACCCAAAACACTCCCTCGTTACTCAGGGCGGGATTGGCTTGTATCAACTCCTGCGGGGGGCCGCTCAAATACGCCACCTGTGGGCTTCCCGACCAGCGACCTTCCGGAACGTCCGATTCCACAGCGTACAAGCGGAATCCGCGCTGTTCGAAAATCGTCAGGATTTCACGGAATCCGCCCCAGTCCTCCTTCCGGAAATCCCGAACGAAACTTGGCAAATCGAAGACAATGGTGTGGACGCGGTTTGGATGAAAAGCGGGCATGGTCGTGTTCAAAACAGTGAGTTAAGGGTTGAGGAATGCTGAGCCGACACACTCAGGTTTACTTTTCGCTGCTGAGGCTGCTGGACCTCGCCTTGGCGTTCGGAGCGTGGGAGCTTGCGTATCAGTTGCGTTTCTTCTGGTTGAATTGGCCACTTGCCCACAATGTTCCGAGTCAGCAAGAATACTTGCTTGCGGCGACACTCGTTTCCGGCCTCACCGGATTTTCTTTCTCTTACACCAAAGCTTATCACGTCCAACCTCTGCAAAGAGAGCTGTTTCGAGTGGCAAAAGGAATAGCTGGAGTCATCGTGTTGACACTGGTTGCGGCCTTCTTCTACCGGGATTTCTCTTTTTCGCGGCTGCATTTTGTTTACTTTGTGGCCATCTTCGCAACAATGGAGCTTACCTCCCGGCTGCTCGCTTACCAAGGGATGCGCTGGCTCCATGCCCAAGGGTATCACCTTGAGCGCATCCTGCTGATTGGCTCCGGAGAGAGTGCGGCAGGTCTGGCCGAAAAGCTCTCAAGGTTGCAAGCTGCGGGAATCGTGCTTGAGGGGGTGATCACCCCCACTTCTGGAGAGCAAGCCCCGTTTGCCAAGCACATCCCCCACCTTGGCCCTCTTGAGTCGTTGGCTCACATTATTGTCCAGCGCCGGATTGATCAAGTTTTTCTGGCCTTGGCTCCTGATGAGCAACGGCTCTTGCCCGAACTGCAATCCCAGCTTTCAAAGCACTGGGTCGATGTCCGGATCGTCCCGAACTTGGGGGACTTCCGGACTCTCCACACGGAGGTTGAGACTGTGGAAGGCATTCCCATTGTCACCGTCGTGCAAAGCCCGCTGGAGGGCTGGAACCGTGTTTTGAAACGAAGCTTGGACTTGCTCGGAGCACTCGCTGCACTGTTGATTTTTGGACCGCTTATGCTGCTCGTGGCTTTGCTTGTACGCTTGACCTCTCCGGGGCCAATCCTCTACCGACAGGAGCGCATGGGCTTGGACGGTCACTTGTTTTATGCCCTCAAGTTTCGTTCCATGAGAGTCGATGCCGAACAAAGCTCCGGAGCAATCTGGGCCAAGCAGGACGATGACCGAGTCACCCCTTTGGGGCGTTGGTTGCGCCGCTTGAGTTTCGATGAATTACCCCAGTTCTTCAACGTGTTCTGGGGAGAGATGAGCTTGGTGGGACCACGCCCGGAGCGTCCGGTTTTCATTGATCAATTCAAAACGAAAATCCCAGGCTACATGCTGCGTCAAAAGGTCAAATCCGGGATCACGGGCTGGGCGCAAATCAACGGCTGGCGCGGCAATACCTCTCTTGAAAAACGCATCGAGTGCGATCTCTACTACATCGAAAACTGGTCCATCTGGTTGGATCTCAAAATTCTTGCCCTCACCCCTTTCAAGGGTTTCATCCATCAAAACGCCTACTGATCTCCAAGGTTACACCTTGTTGGAAGTCGTGATCACGCTTGGAATCATCAGCCTCCTCTTGGGGCTGGCGTGGCCGTCCTTCCAACCGTGGAATGAGCGTGTACAGTTGGAAACGGAACTTGCGACGATCCGGGGCTTTGCCGAAGAAGCACAATGGTTGGCGCTCAGCACCCGCACCCGCCATTGGCTTGCAGGAAATGCGGACTCCGTTGAACTCCAACGCTCCGGAAACTCCGGATCCGAAACGCTCGACGCGCAACCACTGCCTCCGGATCTACAAGTCTCGGCCACCCGCTGGCCCAGTTTCAGTGCGTTTGGATTCGCCCAGGGCGGCACAATCACCCTGCGTTCTGGAACCCACGAGGGCAAGGTTGTGGTCAGCCCGCTTGGCCGCATCCGGATCACGGGGCCGAATCGCCTCAACTGAACGCCGAAACCTGATCGTTTCCAACGTGCCACTTTCCCTGAACGCACAAATTCTGGGCGAATCCGGGCCTGCTCTTGTCGTGCTGCACGGCTTGTTCGGTTTCCACACCAACTGGCGGAGCTTTGGCCGCAAGCTCTCCGGCCAGTGCCAAGTCCACTTGCTCGACCTGCGGAACCACGGGGATTCGCCCCACAGCGACACAATGGACTATCCGGGCATGGCAGCAGATGTTTTGGCCTACCTCGACCACCATGCCCTCGCCAACCCGATTCTGCTGGGACACAGCATGGGCGGCAAGGTGGCGATGACCCTTGCCCTCCAAAATCCAGAACGCCTGCGGGTGTTGCTTGTGGCGGACATCGCTCCGGTGCGCTACGATCAAGGGGGCGAACACCGCACGATGATCGAAGCGCTCTTGGCGGTGGCACTTGAAAACCAGACACGCGCTCAGATTGACGAACAGGTCAGAGCAGCTATTCCGGATGCCTCGATTCGCAATTTTCTGCTCCAGAATCTTATCCGTAGCAAAACCGGATGGCACTGGCGTTTGAACCTTGCGGGTTTGCAGAACGCGCTTCCGGACTTGAGGGGTTTTCCTGAGTCGGATTCTACATATCCAAAATCAACGCTTTTCATCCGGGGCGAACGTTCGGCCTATGTGTTGCCCGGACACCGGGCAGAAATCCGCCTGCGGTTTCCGAAACACCAACTCGTCACCCTGAAAAATGCCGGACACTGGCTCCACGTAGAACAACCGGAAGCCTTCCAAAGCACTGTCCGGAGCTTCTTGAATCACCTCTCCACGCACAACCCTTGAACACGCCAACCGAACTCACCATTCCCCTCCAGCATCTCAAGCTCACAGCACGAGTCTGGGGTCCGGAGAATGCCCCTCCAGTGATCGCTTGCCACGGCTGGCTTGACAACGCAGCTTCCTTTGATCACCTCGCTCCGTTACTGCCGGATTGCCGATTGGTGGCACTTGACCTCCCCGGACACGGTCATTCCGACCATCGTCCTCCGGGCGCGGTGTACCATTTTCTCGACATGGTTTCCGAACTCTTTGAGGTTGCGGATTATTTCGGTTGGGAAAAATTCGCACTGCTGGGGCATTCGATGGGCGCGGGCCTCAGCACGATCACAGCGGGAACGTTTCCGGAACGCATCACACGGCTTCTGCTCATCGAAGGACTGGGACCGCTTGCCAAACCGGCGGAGGAAGCCCCGGACATCCTGAGGGAGTCCGTCGAGTTGTGGCAGGCTTTTCCCAAAAAACGGATGCCGCAGTACGTTTCGGAACAGGTGGCGGTGGTGGCACGACACGCAGTGAGCGACATGGCGGAATCATCAGTGCACGCCCTCGTGCAGCGCAATCTTCGCCCGGAAGGCGAGCGCTTCACTTGGCACACCGATCCCCGGCTCAAAGTGCGCTCCCGTGTTTACCTCACTGAAGCACAAGTGTGTGCATTTCTAGCAAATCTGCGGATGCCCACATTGCTCATCACGGGCAAGCAAAGCGTGTTGGCCGAGTGGCTTGACCTGATTCACTCCCGCATCGCGCTGGTGTCCGCGCTGGAGCATGTCGAACTGAACGGGGGGCATCATCTGCACCTCGACAATCCGGAGTCGGTTGCCGAAGCGATTCGGCAGTTTCTCTTCCGGAATCCCTGCATTTCCGAACATTCACCCACTTGAGTTGAGCATGCCCCAATCCGCAAAGGGAACGGAGCAGGAACTTCCCAAACTCCAAGTGGCCTCGCCCGGCAAGCGGCTATTTGCACTGATCTTCGATTTCATCATCGCCCTGCTGATCAGCAACACTCTGGAACAAATCTTCCGGGAGGAACACTGGGATCTCGTGCGCCGTGAGCAAACGTGGATCGAACTGCTGCCCTTTTACGCAGGACTGTTCGGGATGCTAGTGCTGCGAGATGCGGTGCGTGGGGTCAGTCCTGGAAAGCTGCTGCTCGGCTTGTCCGCACGAAGTCGGGACGCGATTCTGACGCCGCTCGACACGGGACGCGGGCTGTTGCGCGGAGTGCCGTTCGCGGTGTTTCCGCTGGAGGGAATGATAATGCTGTGGGATTTACAGCGGGGTAGTGGCTTAGGGCAGCGGCTTGGAGATCGCTGGGCGAACACGGTGGTCATCGAAAACCCTCAGGCGCTACGCCCCATGCTGCGCATCCTGCTGGCGAACACGGTCCTCTTCGGATTCTTCGGGGCTGCGCTGCTGTTGCAGGACTTCACCCTCCGCAAAACCGCTGCCTACCAAACCACCGCCCAACACCTCCACACCCACCCGGACACCGAGGCTTTGCTGGCCCACTATCCCGAACTCAACGAACCGGAACTCAGCCTCGACCTCCGCTCAGCAAGCGGCCTCTCCGAGGTGCGGCTGCGCATTGGTCCTCCGAACGAAGATTCCGGACACACTGCGACGTTGAAGCTGCAATTTCTTGAAGGCCCGACTCCCCGCTGGGAGGTCGTGGAGACGCGGCTGGAGGCCATCCGGGAAGAGGACTAGCTGGCGAGCGGCAGGGAATCCGGAAGCGGCTCCGCGTACTTGCGCAAAGTTGTCATTTCGGCAAGGAATGCCGTTTCCGTTTTGCACTGCATGAGTCGCATCCGCCATTCCTTCGCACGGCGGAATCCGGAAAGGTAACTACCGAGGTACTTACGAAATTCCGGCACGGCTGCCCGTTCGGGACGAAGTTTGCGCAGGAGATGGTAGTGATCCAGCGCGACATCAATGCGCTCGAACAGTGCGGGTGGTGAAGTTTTAGCGAAATGCCGGAACACCCAGGGATCACCAATTGCCGCTCGTCCAATCATAAACCCATCCAGATTCCGGAGTTTTCGCAGGCCGTCGACATGATTGGCTACATCGCCATTGCCAAGCAACGGAATGGCGATATGCTTTTTCAACTCGTAGATTGGGTCCCAGCCAGCCTCGCCCTTGAAGGCTTGGCGGTAAGTGCGCCCGTGAATCGTTAGCAGAGACGCTCCGGCAGATTCCAACCGCTTGGCGAAGGGGATCAGTTCAGATGCGTCTGACCACCCGAGTCGTGTTTTCACCGACACCTCCAGCCCGCTGGCTTCACGCACCGCCTCGATGATCCGGCAGGCAAGGTCCGGTTCGCGCATGAGGGCACTGCCATGCTGCGAGTGGACGATTTTCTTTGCGGGGCAACCCATGTTGATATCCACCCCCAGCATACCGTGATCCACCACCATGCGTGAGGCCTCGGCAAAGGTTTCCGGATCGTTACCGAAAAGTTGCATGAAGAGCGGGTGCTCGCAGGGTTCGTGGTCGAGCCGCTGCCGGACGTGTGCGCTGCGGACAAGACCATCAACGCTGGTGAACTCGCTGAACAACACCACCTCTGGATTGAGGCGGCGTACCACCTGACGGTAGGCGGAGTTCGTCACCCCATCCATCGGGGCGAGACAGACAATCGGACGGGGAAATTCGGACCAGCGCATGAAAATTCAGACGGTTTACAATCCCTTCAAGCTACGGGATTTTGCCGTTGAAGTCCAGCAGGGAGGCATGGCTCGTGCTTTGTTTTCCAAGAGGAAAGCAATTGTCCTTGCTCTTTGGAGAACACACCATTATGCTTTGACCATCCCTGTGGGATGAGGAGATCATAAGGCACACGGAGGCTCGTTTCCAAATACCCCCGGAATTTTTTGCAGGTTAGCTCATGAGTGTTGGCAAACTGACTGGCCCGAAGAAGGCCGCCATTCTGCTGCTCGCCCTTGGCGAGGACGGTGCTGCCGAGGTGATGAAGAACCTCGAAGAATCGGAAATCCAGCAGGTTGGCTACTACATGACCCGCTTCACCGATGTCGCGCCGGAAGAGCTCGACATCGTGCTGGAAGAGTTCTACCGCAACTCTGTGATGCAGGAGGAAGGCGTCAACATTAACGCCTCTCCGGATTTCGTCAAGAACGCCCTCAGCAAGGCGCTGGGTGCGGACAAGGCGAAGGAACTGGAAGGCAACCTGCGTTCCGGACAGGAGGAAGGCGGACTCGATGCCCTGCGCTATGTGGATCCGGTGATGATCTCCAACTACATTCGGGGCGAGCATCCGCAGACAATTGCGCTGGTGCTTGCCTATCTCAACAACATCGAACAGTCCTCGACCGTCCTCCGCAGCCTTCCGGAAAACCTGCAAGCAGATGTCATGTACCGCATGGCGGTGATTGACAGCATCCCACCCGGAGTGGTGTCGGAGATGAACGACGTACTGTTCGAAGAAATGAAGAGTGCAAGCAGCATGGTCACAAAAGTTGGCGGGGTCACGCCCGTTGCCGAAATCCTCAACGCGGTGGACAAGGCCACCGAGACGCGCATCCTCTCGACCATCGAGGAACAGAACCCGGACTTGGCAGAGCAAATCCGCGAACTCATGTTCACCTTCGAGGACCTCTCAGCCATCGACGCCAAGCAGATGCAGACGGTTCTCAAGGACGTCGATATTCCGGACCTCACGCTAGCGCTCAAGACCGCCAGCGACGCCGTCAAGGAACTCATCTTCACCTCAATGTCCTCCAAGCAGGGGGAGATGGTGCGGGACGATTTGGAGAACTTGGGGCCGGTGCGGGTTGCGGACGTGGAAGCTGCGCAGCAGAAGATCATCAAGGTGGTTAAGAAGCTCGAAGAGGAAGGCACGATCGTCATCGCCGGCGGCGGTGGCGGCAGCGACGTGGTCTGACACGCCCCTCAGAGCTTCAGCAACACGACCCCTGCTGTCACGCAAGCTACGGCCAGCAGACGGAAGAGGTCGAAGCGTTCCTTCAGCACCACCACCGCCAGCAGCGAGGCCATCACCACGCTGGTTTCTCGCAAGGCTGAGACCAACATGATGGGGGCTTCGTTCATGGCCCACATCACGGCCCCGTAAGCATACCCCGAGAAAATCCCAGCCCAAAGCCCTTTGCTGCCCGTTCCGATCAGCACACGGGCCGTTTCTCTCCGGAATCGATACGTTGTGGCAACCAGCATCAGGAGCATTTCCAGAGTGAAGAGCCAACTCATGTAGGCCCAGACGTTTCCGGAAAGCCGCACGCCCATGCCATCCACCACCGTATACGAACCAATGAACACCCCGGTTCCCAGCGCATAGAGCAAGGCTTGAGGATGTTTACGGAGTGAGGTGGGATTCCGCAATCCCAGCGTGAGGATCCCCACAGCGGTCAAGCCAAAGGCCAGCAGTTGGAGTTGGGTAACCGGGTCGTCCAAGAGCAAGATCGAGGCGCCCCCCACCAGTAGCGGGGCTATTCCCCGGGCAATGGGGTAGGTGAATCCCAGATCTCCGTGGGTGTAGGAACGAATGAGAAAGAGGTAATAACCGCCGTGGATGACAACGGACGTCAGCAGTAGCGGCCACGATTCGGGGGCGATGATGCCTCCAATCCACGGCATCGCCACCAAGGCGAGCATTCCGGTGACGGTGTGCATCACGCACATCATCGCCATGCGGTCGCCTGTCTGTTTCAAGAAAAGATTCCACGTCGCATGCGTGAGGGCAGCCCCCAACACAATGCAGAGTACAAGGATAGGCATGTTGCGAATTTTCTCTAAATCCCCTAGGTTGATCCCTTAACTTTTTTAGAACATTTCAGGATATGAAAACCTTCCTCGACAAGATGAAAGACCTCAAGGCAGAAGAGTGTGCCCGACGAGGTTTGCAGATTTCCGAGGAAGAACTTCGTGAAAAAATCTCCGGACTGCCCATTCCGAATTCGCTTTCCACGGCACTGACCCATAACTCCGAAAATTCACCTGCGATCATCGCCGAGATCAAGGCCCGTGCTCCCGGACGTGAGAACGTCTCGGAACTCAAGCTTGAATCCGTCATCCGCGACTACGAATCCGGAGGGGCCGCTGCGATCTCTGTGCTGACTGACGAGCAGTATTTTGGCGGCTCGCTGGAATCGCTGGCAACTGCATCCACACTCACGGACTTGCCCTTGCTGCACAAGGAGTTCATCTTCTCGCCTTATCAGTTGTTGGAGGGCCGCATCCGGGGTGCGAGTGCTGCGCTGATCCTCGCCTATTACTTCACGGAGGAGGAATTGCGTTCCATCCTTGAGGAGGCACGCAACATCGGTCTGGAGTGTGTGGTTGAGGTTTCGTTGGAATCAGAAGTGCCCAGAGTGCTTGCGGTGAATCCGGATCTTCTCATGGTCAACAACCGCGCTATCGCCGCCCTCCCGGAAAATCCCACAAAGACTTACATGCAAGGCTCCCCGCAGGTCACGGTGGACTACTGGAACCACCACGCTGACCTCCGAAAGTGGAAACAGCAACCTGGCAAGCTGCTGATCAGCGCCAGCAGTGTCAGCACACCTGCGGACACTGCCGTGCTTGCTTCGGTGCCTTGCGATGCCGTCCTTGTTGGCAACGCAGCCATGACCGCCACAGATCGAGTGAGCTTTCTCCATTCACTGAACACTCCAGTCCAATCTCACGCCGCCTGATCGAAATATGCTTAAATCTCCCTCTCCTTCGGCCCTCAGTGTCCTTGTTGTGGACGACGACGAGAACATCCGCATGGTGCTGCAACGCACCCTGAGCAAGCTTGGCTATCACGTCAGCACCGCCCGCAGTGCTGAAGAAGCCCTCAGTACGCTGGAGCGTAGTTTTTTCCAAGTTGTGATCTCGGACATCATGATGGAAGAGATGACCGGAATCGAGCTGCTCCAGCAAATCAAGGAAATGAACTCACTAATGCAGATTTACATCATGACCGCGCACAGCAACCTTCCGAACGTGATCCAGTGCATGAAGGGAGGTGCCTACGATTATTTCGAGAAACCACTCAAGGTGGAGGAAGTCGTGACTTCGCTCCGGGAGGCGCAACGTCGGGCCGAGCGCTGGAACGAGTTGTTCAAACGTCACTCCACCGCTGCAAGTCAGGGAGCCAGCAGCGAGGGCTTGTGAAACGGATCAGGTGGTACGGTTGACCACGAACTCGGTCAGTTCTGAGAGCAGTTTCCTAGTTGGTGAATCCGGCAGGGAGACGAGGCTAGTTTGCGCTTCATCGGCAAAACGCTGCGCGGCTCCAAGCGTGTAGGGAATCGAGCCGCAGTCCTGCATCAATCCGATCACTTGGGTCACATGACGATCCGAAATGACGTGTCCGTTGAGGATGGACTGCACTGCGGTTTGTGCTGCTGAGGAGCCTTGGTGAAGCAGATGGCTGAGGGGCAGCGTGATCTTACGCTCTTGCAGGTCCGTACCCGTCGGTTTGCCGGTTTGCTGCGTGTCGCCGTAATCCAGTGCGTCGTCCACGACTTGGAACGCCATGCCGAGCGCAGCCCCGTAATCGTAAAGATTTTGGGCTGCTTCCGGAGATGCCCCAGACAGTAGTGCTCCCATCTTGATGGCCGCTCCGAACAGACAGGCGGTTTTGCGGTCGATGATCGCGTAGTACGCGGCTTCGCTCGTGTCCAGAAAGTTCCGAGTGAGTTGCTGCAATTCGCCACACGCCATCTTGGTGGTTGTGTTTGACATCAATTCCAACACATCGGATCGCCGCATCTGCGTGAGCGTGTGAAACGCCAACGAGAAGAGGTAGTCTCCGGACAGCACACTGGCCTCGTCACCCCAGAGCATCCGGGGTGCTTTGCGGCCCCGACGCGTTTCTCCGCCATCGACCACATCGTCGTGCAGTAATGTTGCGGTGTGCAGATACTCGACCACAAGCGCGGCCTGCATCACTCGCTCGTCCGGAGGGCGGAACAGCGAGGCCCCCAGGAGGACCATCGCCGGACGCAAACGCTTGCCTCCGGCTTCAAGGAGGTGGGACGAGACCGAGTTAAGCAGCGGGATTTCTGTCTGGGCGTGCTCCCGGATCAGCCCCTCCAACGCGGCCATCTCTGCAGAGATTAAATCCAAAAACTGCGTCGGTTTGGCCCAAGTCAAGGAATTTGCACTGCTGTTGACCTTGCTTGGCGCTTGTGGAAACAGCGGCGTGGATGCTTGGGCAGGGGCTTCCTGCAAGGGCAAATTCAAAGGAAGGACTCGGGTGGAATGGTTCTTGGTTGCAGGAAATGGATGAGGTGTCGAATGCAAATGCAAATGGGAGCATACCAGATGACCACGAGTGTGCCAAGGGCTAACGCCGCTTGTGTGCCTTTCTGTTGTAACATCACCTGATGTCCGACTACCACCCTGTCGTTGAGATGCTTCAGTCCCGGAAGGCGATTGCCCCGGAACAGCTTGAGGCACTGCACGAGCAACTGCTCGCCGCCCGCGACGACATGGCTCAACTCAAGGAACTGCTGTTGCGGCATAAGGTCGCCACGGAATCCGAATACCTCCACGCCCTCGCCGAGCATCTCGATCTTGACTTTCGGAAGAACTTCGAGGACGTTCCGGTCAACCCGGAGTTCACACAACACATCCCGATCCGCTACGCCAAGCGCCTGAATTTCTTCCCCATCCAGCAAGTCGGCCAAACGCTTGAAGTCGCGCTGGATGATCCCTCCAACACCCAACCGCTCAACGACCTTGGGCGGCAGTATCAATGCCACGTCCAGCCTGTATTGGCCAGCCGTCAGGCGGTGCTGGACCTCATCAATCGCTCCTACGACCAGAGCAGTTCGTTCGCGGACAACACCGTTGAGCAGTTGGAAGGTGAGGAGGGCTTTGAGAACATCCTTGGTGTGGAGGAACCACAGGATTTGCTGGAAAATACTGATGAAGAACCGGTGAAACGGCTGGTCAACAACCTGCTTTGGCAGGCGACCAAGGAGGAGGCAAGTGATGTTCACATTGACCCCTCGCCATCCGCAACCCTCGTCCGCTATCGACTTGACGGCATACTGCATCCCGTCACGAGTTTTCCTAAGCAGGTCCATGTCACGGTGGTCAACCGGATCAAGGTCATGTCCCGGCTCGACATTGCCCAGAAGGCGTTGCCGCAAGACGGGCGCACGATGGTGCTAATCGCAGGGAAGCGAATCGACATCCGGGTATCCACCATCCCGACGGTCCACGGCGAGAAGGTGGTGATGCGCTTGCTCTACCAAAGCGAGCAGTTTCTCTCCCTAGGTCAACTTGGATTAGTCGCTCCCGTTCTCAAACCCTTCCGGAAAATGCTCAAAAAGCCCGGCGGGATCATTCTCGTCACGGGTCCGACGGGAAGCGGCAAGACCACCACGCTCTATGCCGCTCTCGCCGAAATTGACCACCAGATCCGGAATGTGGTGACGATCGAGGATCCGGTCGAGTACAAGATCACCGGTTACAGCCAAATCGAGATCAATCAGCGTATCGGCCTCAGCTTTGCCAACGCCCTGCGTTCCGTGTTACGGCAGGATCCGGACGTGATCATGGTTGGGGAAATGCGGGACACCGAAACCGCGCAGATTGCCATGCAGGCCGCACTCACGGGTCACCTTGTCTTCAGCACGATCCACACGAACAGCGCCGCCGCGACCATCACGCGGCTGATTGACATGGGCATCGAGCCCTTTCTGATTTCTTCAACCATTCTTGGAGTGCTCGCTCAGCGACTGATCCGCCGGGTCTGCCCGCAGTGCCGCAAAAGCTACTCCCCACATCCGGAACAAATCCGGGAATTGGGAGTCAGTGAGGATCGAGTCCGGAAAACTGGAGGGAGTTTCTTCACGGGTCAGGGTTGCGAGCATTGCCGGGAAACGGGTTATCGCGGCAGGCTGGGGGTTCACGAACTGCTCGTCATGACCGACAAGGTGAAAGCCGCCGTCATGGAGTCAAGCGACGCAAATTTCATTCAGCGCTGCGCACTGAAAGATGGTATGATAACTTTGCGCAGGGATGGCACGAGCAAGGTCTTGCGGGGACTGACAACTCCAGAGGAGTTGCTGTCAATCACCGCAGATAACGAGCCAGGGGTTAACTGAGTTTTTTCTCAACCTCACTTCTCAACACAGGATTATGTCTCAAGCAGCATTCACCCTTGACGCCTATGGCATCACCCCCCAAATCCTCATCCGTAACGCCGTTCCCGCAAAGCTCTACGCCGAGGCGCTGCGCTACGAACCCGATGCCGCTATTTCGGACCAAGGCGCACTGATCGTCAAGTCCTACGCGAAGACGGGACGCAGCCCCAAAGACAAGCGTATCGTCGAGGGTGAGGCCAGCAAACCTGACATCTGGTGGGGCGACATCAACATCCCGCTGGATGATCATACCTTCCTGATCAACCGCACCCGCGCCATCGACTACCTCAACTTGCAGGAGCGGGTTTATGTGGTGGACGGTTTTGCAGGCTGGGACCCGCGCTACCGCCTCAAGGTCCGGGTGATCACCACGCGGCCCTACCACGCGCTTTTCATGCACAACATGCTGATGCGCCCCAGTCCTGCGGAACTGTCTGATTTCAGTGATCCAGATTATGTGATCTTCAACGCAGGACGCTTCCCGGCGAACCGCATGACCTCCCGCATGACTTCCTCCACTAGTGTTGATCTCAGCTTCGAGCGCCGCGAGTTTGTTATCCTCGGCACTGAATACGCGGGTGAGATGAAGAAGGGAGTCTTCTCGATCATGAACTACATCATGCCCAAGCAGGGCATCCTTTCGATGCACAGTTCCGCGAATTTGGGAGCCGAGGGTGATATCGCGCTTTTCTTTGGACTCTCCGGAACCGGCAAGACCACGCTTTCCGCTGATCCCAAGCGCAAACTTATCGGCGACGACGAACACTGCTGGACGGACGAAGGGGTTTTCAACATCGAAGGCGGCTGCTACGCGAAGTGCATCAACCTCTCCGAGGAAAAGGAGCCGGACATCTTCCGGGCGATTCGCTTTGGGACAGTGCTGGAAAATGTCGTCTATGACGAGGACACCCACGTGGTTGATTACGATGACACCTCTCTCACGGAAAACACCCGCGCCTCCTACCCCATTGATTTCATCCCGAATGCAGAAATCCCCTGTGTCGGCGGGCATCCGCAGAACATCCTTTTTCTGACCTGTGACGCTTTTGGAGTTTTGCCGCCAGTGAGCAGACTCTCTCCCTCACAGGCGATGTACCACTTCATCAGCGGCTACACTGCCAAGGTCGCCGGAACCGAGATGGGCGTGACCGAGCCGCAGGCGACCTTCTCCGCGTGCTTTGGCGCAGCGTTTATGGTCTGGCACCCCAGCAAATACGCGGAACTGCTCGCCGAGCGCATCCGCCAGCACGGCTCCACCGTCTGGCTGGTCAACACCGGCTGGAGCGGCGGGGGTTACGGCACGGGAAAGCGTATGTCACTCAAGCACACTCGCGCCATCGTTGATGCCATCTTGGATGGCTCGCTCAAGGACACGAATACCACCCGTGATCCCCTTTTTGGGTTTGAGGTGCCTACCGCGTGTCCCGGAGTGCCAAGCAAAATTCTTCAGCCGCGCGCAGTCTGGGCCGATTCCGCTGCCTACGACAAGTCTGCACGGAAACTAGCAGGCATGTTCCAGAAGAACTTCCGGAAATTCGAGGAGGGTTCGAGCCGGGAGACCATTGACGCCGGACCCGCTCTTTAACTCCGCCTGACGAAATCCTCTCCACCATGGCCATCCCGCAGGTGGACACCCCAATGATGCGGCAGTTCAACGCCGTCAAGCGGGAGCATCCGGACAAACTCGTCTTCTTCCGCATGGGGGATTTCTACGAGATGTTCGGCGAGGATGCCGTGGTGGGAGCGCGGGTGCTACAAATCGCACTCACCTCACGGGACAAGCGCAGCGAACATGCAGTGCCCATGTGCGGGGTGCCCTACAAGGCTTATGAGCAGTACCTCAACAAGCTCACCGCTGCTGGCTACAAGGTCGCGCTCTGCGACCAGACCGAGGATGCGGCGGAGGCCAAGGGGCTGGTGACACGGGAGGTGGTGCGCATCGTCACCCCTGGAACCACCGTCTCCCCGCAGCTCATTGACCCCGACCGCAACCACTACCTGCTCGCGCTCACGATCGACCTGCGGGCGCGGCGGCTCGGAGCCGCGTTTGCAGACCTCTCGACCGGAGAGTTCGAGATCGCCGAGTTCACGCAGGACGAACTCCCGAAGCTCTACGACTTCCTCGCTCAACTCGACCCGCAGGAAATCCTGCTCGCGCAAAGCCGTTCCGCAGCGGAAACCGCGTTTCTCGAACCCCTCACCCAGCGGGTTTCGCAACTGCTTGCCCCCCATGACCTTTCCCTGCTCAACGGTCACGAAACCGAACACCCCCCCTCGCAACGCTTCCAATTCGTCGATCCCTACCTCTTTGATCAGGACGCCGCCCGGAAGTGCTTGCAAACGCATTTTCAGACGCACAACCTCGCAGGTTTCGGGATCGAGCCTCTTACACTCGGAACCGCCGCCGCTGGTGGTTTGCTTGCTTATCTGAAAGAAACTCAGAAGTGCAGCCTTGCCCACTTCACCTCGGTCAAGCCGTATGTCTTTGAGCAGACGATGCTGCTCGACGAGGCGACCGTCCGGAACTTGGAACTCTTTGAAACGCAGTCCGGCAACAAGCGCCACACGCTCTTTGCGGTACTGAACCACACCTGCACCCCGATGGGAGCCAGATTGCTGCGGCAGTGGATCCGGACTCCCCTGCTGGGTGTGGAGGCACTGAACGCCCGGCTGGGTGCGGTGGAGGAATTCGCATCGCAGCTCCTGCTCTGCGGAGAACTGCAAACCCGGCTCAAGGGGGTGCAGGATTTGCCGCGCATCCTTGGGCGCATCAACCTGTCCGTGGTGGAGGTTCCGGACCTCGTAGGGTTGCGGGAATCGCTGACACACCTACAAACCCTGCCGGACTTGCTGGCCAAATTGCAGTGTGCCAAGCTGCGCTCGTTGGCCGAGGACTTTGATCCGCTGCCAGACCTGCTTGCGCTCCTGCAAACCAAGCTGCTGGAAACCCCCTCTGCAAAGCTCCGGGAGGGCGGCTACATTGGCGAAGGTGTTTCTGAAGAACTGGACGAACTGCGCGACCTCGCCCACAACTCAAAGCAGGTGCTCAACGAAGTGCTGCTGCGCGAGCGTGAGCGCACAGGTATCCCTTCCCTCAAAATTAGCTACAACAAGGTCTTCGGCTACTACCTCGAAGCCAGTAACGCCCACAAGGCTTCGGTTCCGGAGGACTACATCCGCAAGCAAACGCTGGTCAATGCCGAGCGCTACATCACCCCGGAACTCAAAGAGTTCGAGGAGAAAATCCTCACGGCAGAAGAACGTATCGGAGAACTGGAATACAAGCTTTTCCTGACGCTCAAATCCGAGGTCATTGCCGAAACCCCCCGGATTCAGGCCAGCGCTCGACTCGTCGCTGAGCTAGACGTGCTTTCCGGACTCGCCACTGCCGCTGAGCACCAAGGCTATGTCCGTCCCACGCTCCACACACTCGACGCCCCCCGCATTTTGCAACTCAAGGGGAGCCGCCATCCGGTGATCGAGCGCATTGACCTCGGCGAACCGTTTGTTCCCAACGATTTGGAATTGGACGAGAATTCCCGTCGGATCATGCTCATCACCGGACCCAACATGGCTGGGAAATCAACGTACATGCGTCAGGTTGCGCTCAACGTACTGATGGCACAGATCGGCAGTTTTGTGCCTGCGGACTCGGCGGAGTTGTCGCTGTCGGATCGCATTTTCACACGGGTGGGGGCCTCGGATAATCTGAGTTTGGGGCAAAGCACCTTCATGCTGGAGATGAACGAGGCGGCGGCGATCCTTCACAACGCCACTGAGCGTAGTCTCGTGATCCTTGACGAAATTGGGCGTGGCACCAGCACCTTTGACGGCATCAGCATCGCGTGGGCGATTGTGGAACACCTCCACCAGCTTGGGGCGCTCACGCTCTGCGCAACGCACTATCACGAATTGACCGCACTGGCCAAGGAACTCAACAGCGTCGAAAATTTCAGCGTCAGCATCCACGAGGAGGGCGAGCAGTTAGTGTTCATGCGCAAGGTTGTGCCGGGTGAAGCCGACCGCAGCTACGGCGTGCAAGTTGCAAAGTTAGCGGGGTTGCCGCGTTCTGTGGTTGAACGGGCACGGGCAGTGATGACCGAACTGGAGGCGTCCTCGGTCGCGCATCGGGTTCCGGAATTGGCCGCTACACTAGCGAAAACGGCAAGTTCTCCACTAGTTTCGGAAGCCGTGGTGCGCGATCCTGGAATTGTCCCTGTGAGTCCACAGTTGTCGCTGTTTCCAGAGGAACATCCACTGCTGTCAGCACTGCGCAGACTCGACCCCAATCAACTGACTCCCATGCAGGCGTTGACGCTGTTGCATGATTTTATCACTCAAGCCAAGGGATAACTCATGTCCCAATCCCGCATTGCCGTTTACCCCACCAGTGCCAACCCGCCAACCCTTGGACACGCGGACATTGTTTGCCGCGTGAGCCGTCAGTTTGACCATGTTTTTTGGGCGGCGGCGGTTAACCCGAAGAAGCAGTACCTCTTCACACAGGAGGAGCGCTTGGCGATGATGATGGAGTATATCCGGCACCACGGACTGGAGAATGTCACTGTGGAAACCTTTTCTGGAGCAACGGTGCGCTACGCCCAAAAGTGTGAGGCCACTGCACTCGTCAAGGGCTTGCGCAATCCCGATGATTTTCAGGCCGAGTACCAGCAGGCACTCGGCAATCTTGGTATTGATGCCACCATTGAGACCTTTTGCCTCTTTGGACGCCCGGAGTACTATGGAGTCAGTTCCTCGTTGGCGCGGGAATTGGCCTTGCTCGGTGAGAACATTGGGGGGTTTGTGCTGCCGTCCGTGGCCGAGATGGTGGTCAACCTGCTGCGCGAACGAGGAGCCTGACCATGCCCCTAGTGGATGCCGTCAACGAAATTGACTGGCACAACGGGCCACGCTCGATTCCCCTGCTGGAACCAACGGCTTGGGGCTACACAACCCTCGGCGTTCTGCTCGCGGTTTCGGTCTTGACCTCGCACCTCCACGATCCCACTCTTTTCAACCAACTCTCACCCTCCGGAGGCGTCCACAACGCCCTCGGTGTGGGCGGAGCTTTGATCGGCGGAACCCTTGTCGAACTGTTTGGAAGCAGTGCGGTGTTGCTTGCGTGGCTTGTGGCACGTCTGCCTTTTTTAAATAGAATGGCCGCCGGAAACCTCAAGGCCGGAGTGATCCGGAAAGTCTACTATGCCATACTGTTGACATGGATGGTGGCGGTGCTGGCGGAACTCGTGCAAGCTCGACACGCACCCGAGTTCGACAGCGACTGGCTGTGGTACCACCACGGCTATTTGGGCGAGATCACCGCCTATTGGCTGGGACATGCCACCGGCCCCATTGTCGGCATCGGTCTGTGCCTCGCAGTCGCCATGTTCGCGGCCTTCCGGATCATCACAGCCCTCACCCCTTGGCCCCTCATCCTGATCCTGTTCCAAATCATCAAGTTGCTGCTGCACCTGCTGCTGGCCCCCTTGGGCGCTGCTAGTTTCTTCCTGCACGCCCCGCGAACCTCAACTCGCACCCTGCCCGCCCTGCACCTCCCGCCTGACCCCTCTCGCTCCACGCTGGAAACCAAATTCACACCGTCGTCCATTCCGACTCCGTTTGAGAAATAATTTCTCTTGAAGATATTGTCATAAGCAATATGAATGGGAGCGCTTTTTCTTGGGATGATCGGAAAGCCTGAGAAAACCAGTATTTCAAAGCCCTAGCCCAAGAGACGGGGATTCCTTACCAGAACCTGATCAACCTCTACCTCATCGAGTGTGCCTATTCCGGCAAGAAGCTCACCCTGCAATGGGCTTCCTGAAGTTCGGATACACAACTCATCCATTCCGACTCCGCTTGATTCTGGACGGCATTCCGCTTAGGTTGGTTTCCGAAGTCTCATCACCAACCCAAAATAGGAGTGTGCAATGCAGGTGAAGATTGAATACTGCGTGGTTTGAAACTACGAGCCACGCGCAGCCGGTCTGGCTGCGGAACTCAAGCAGGCGTTCGGGGCAGACACCGAACTCATCCCCGGAGGGCGTGGGGATTTTGACGTGACCGTGGATGGAATCGTGATTTTCTCAAAGAAGCAATTGGATCGCTTCCCGGAGGAGGGGGAGGTGCAAGCGTCGATTCGTAACGCCTGACAGAGAACCCTCCGGACGGTCAGGAGTGCTTCAATAGTCGGCTTTGATGGCCGCTCGCACTTCGCGCTTGATGTCCTTGTTGCGCTGCTTCGCAGCGTTCTCCCGCTTGAGGCGCAAGGCGCGCGAGGGCTTCAGGTAGAATTTGCGCTTCTTGAGCTCCTTGAAGATACCTTCGCGGATGAGGGTACGCTTGAGTTGCATCATGGACTTGCCAATGTTGCTGTCTCGGACTTCGATCGTAATGGGCATATGATTCGTGGTTCCGGGTCTGAGGTTAAAACTAAAACTATTCATTTTTAAACCACTGTCCGCAAAAAATCAACCTATTTCTTCCCCTCACCCTCAGAATCTCCCTCCGGGCTGGGCAAGGCGGCTCGTTTTTTCAGTTCCAATAGTTCGGTGTCCAAATCCGGATCCGAGTCTTCAAGTTCGGCAAAACTGCGCTCCAGCGCGTCCTTGTCCGTGTCCATGCTGATTTCCTGATATGCCTCAGCGCGGGACTGCTGATCCTCAATCTTGTCCTCCATGCGTTCGATGGTCTCCAGTGCCCCCGTCGAATCCCCAAAGCCTTCGATCGTCTGATAAATCTTTTCCTGCGCTGCCGCCTGCTTCTGTTTGGCAAGCAGGAGTCCCTTCTTGCGCTTGATCTCGTCGATCTTGTCTTCAAGCTTCTGGTAGCCGTCGCGCAACACATCCGCGTTCTGCTTGTGGTGGGCCAACTGCTTTTCAAACTCCAGTGCCCGCCGTTCGAACTCCTTCTTGCGGACCAGAGCTTCTTTGGCGAGATCGTCCTTACCGTTTTGCACGGCGAGAATGGCTTTCTGCTCCCACTTCCCGGCTTCGGCTTGTTCCTTCTCAGTGTCGCGCTCTAGGCGTTTTTGCAGCGCGAGCGCTTCGGTCATTTGCTGCTTGGCCTGACGTTTTTGCTCATCTAAATCGGTGATCATCTGCTGGAGCATTTTTGCAGGATCCTCCGCTTTGTCTAGAAAGGAACTGCTGTAAGCCCGGATGACGTTGATGAAACGGCCGACGATGCCCATTTGATTTGCTGTGGTGAGAGTGGAAGAGAGTTCAGAACAACTGCTTGCGCTTGTTGGAGGGCAAAATATTCAATGCTTCACGATACTTCGCAACGGTGCGCCGTGCAACCTTGATGTTGCTGCGATGGTAGAGGATTTCGGCAATCTGGAGGTCGGTGAAGGGTGTTTTCACGTCCTCGCCCTGCACCAAATGCTGGATCATATCCTTGATGCGCTTGGACGAAACCGCCTCGCCGCTGCCTTGTTCAATACCGCTGGTGAAGAAGTACTTGAGTTCGAAGATACCCTGCGGGGTGTGGACATACTTGTTGGTGGTGATACGGCTGACCGTGGATTCGTGGACGTCGATGTTCTCTGCCACATCCTTGAGGACGAGCGGTTTAAGGAAGTGGATGCCCCGGTCGAAGAACTCCTCCTGAAAGCGGAGGATGCTCTTGGTGACGCGGTAGATCGTCTTCTGGCGCTGTTCGATACTCTTCATCAGCCACTGCCCCGCTTTGATTTTCTCCTGAATGTACTCCTTGGTGAGCTGGCCGTCTTCGGCCATCGAGTCACACAACTCCCGGTAGTACTGGTTGATCCGCAGACGCGGGATGCCGTTGGCGTTGAGGGCGACCTTGTACTCCCCGGCGTTCTGGTAGATGTACACGTCTGGGATGATGTAGTTGTGCGCAGAGGTGGGGACGAAGGAGCGTCCGGGCTTGGGTTCGAGGGACATAATGTGCTTGTACGCTTCGATCACGTCATCAAGCTCCTGCTTCTGACGGCGGGCGATGCGGCGCAGGTCCTTGGACTCCAAGAGGTCCATGTCGTCTTCGATAATGCGGTAGCTGAGGCTGTCCACCTGTTCGGCGTGGCGAAGCTGGATGAGCAGACACTCCTGCAAGCTACGCGCACCAACACCGCTGGGTTCGAAAGTCTGGATGCACTCCAGCACATGTTCCACAAAGCAGCCAACCTCATGCCGCACCTCTAGCACTTCAGGTTCCGGTTCTTCGGGATCGTTTTCTTCTTCAAACACGGGTGGTTCGGGCTTGCGGCTGCGTCGTACCTGCGTCGCCCGTTCTGGCAGGAACTTCCAGCCAAAGCGTTCGGGAGCAACCTCGACCTCCCACGGAATCGTGCTCCAACGCTGCATGATGCGCTCGTGGAGGTCCGGCTGCGCCTGTAGAAGTTCCCGGATGGCCGTGACCAGATAACCGTCGTCCTCGATGTTGCCAATCAGATGGACCCCAACCTCGTACTCCAATTGGTCCAGCACTTCAAAATCCAACTGCCAACGCAAATTGTCTGCGAGCGATTCACCCTGCGCAAGCGTGGCCTCCAGTGACGGCAGTTCGTCATCGCCCCCTCCGCCACTGCTGCGGTAGGAGTAACCTCCGAACTGGTCGATTTGCTCGACATACTGTTGCCAGTCGATTTCGTCCTGATCTTTTTCTTCCTTCTTCTCCTCGCGTGCCGTTTCAAAGGCTTCGGTGTCGGTCGTGGTTTCCGGAGCGTCGGTGGAGTCTTGGGCGTTGTCTTCTTCGGAAGGATAGGTGTCGATGTCCATGCCTTCCTCCAAGACCGGGTTTTCCTGGAGAGTTTGGTCGATCAGTTCCTCCAGTTCGTTGCGGGAGAGCTGGAGTAGTTTGATCGCCTGTTGAAGTTGCGGGGTCATGATGAGCTGCTGGGACAGCTTCATCTGCAACTTCATGTGCATGGCCATGGGGACTCGCGGATTGGGGTGACTTCAAGGGCCTCTCGGCGGTATCCTGCACCTTGTGCAAGGAGCTTGCCGAGGATGGCACTCTACTTGCTATTTATAATGTCGCCAAAAAAGTCAACATCGAAGCGAACATTTGGTTGGTGGCTCAAGCGCGACGGCGTCCGGGAATACGCCGTTGGTAAGAGATGATGCCGAACACGCCAACCAAGAATGGAATCGCCACAAGGTTGAGGACAAACAGCGTGTGGCCCAGCGATTCGATGTCCTGCCGCAGAATCTTGCGCACCTCGCGGAGCTTGCGACGGGTCTGACGTTCCTCATCCCGGAACTTGCGGATCTCCTCCTGCACCTCCGGAGGCAGAATCACCTCCTTGCGCCCGGACTTGCCAATGCGCTGCTGAAGGCTGCTGAGGCGCTTCTGCACCTCCTCCAGCTTGGCGAGTAGCAGTTGTTCCTCAGCCTGATACTTGATTTGGGCGTCACGCTGCATCGCTAACAGGCGGGTGAAGGGGCGGCTGAACTGCCCCCGCGAGCGAATGCTCATCAGCGCCTCGCTTCCGGAGAGGTACTCGACTGCGTTGAGCATGAGGTTGAGGTTGTCGTTGGTGGGCTGGACAATGGTTTTTCCGAGGAAACTTAGCTTCTGCACCGAGAATGAATCCGAAAGGAAATCGGTATCCGTGATCACGAGGATGGAGTTGCGTTGCTTGGCTTCAGCAAGGTGTTCGCGCTTCATCGGCGTGTCCGGAGCCGTGTCCTCGCCTTCCGTTGGCTCTTTGGGTGGTCGCCCTTCCGGAAACGCTGTTTTGAAAGTATCGGTGAAAAGCGCCATCAGAATGTGCTCCTGCTCGTCCGGTTTGAGATCGCGGATGAGTTGCTGAGGCTGCATGGAACGCAGGAACGTGGCATTGAGGGTGCCGCTGTCTTTGGTCGTGGTCAGCAGAGGCGTGACTTCCGCGCTACTGCCCTCGGCTTTTGTCACACTGCCCCCCTCGACAAACAGCAGGCTTTCAAGCTGTGTGGTGAGGGGGTGATCCTGCACCAGCGCAGCACTGGTGAGCGAAAGCCAGATCGGAAAGCGCAGCACCCCCGCTTGCGTGTTGACTTCCGTGGCGTACTGGAAATCGCCGACCACCTCTTCCGGTTCGTAGCCGATGCTCCACGCATCGAGCAATCCGGGTAGGCGGCTTTGCAGGATGGGTGGTCGCCCCATGCGGTTCATCGGACTCATCGCATCCGCACGGGAATTCGAGTCTAGCAACAGGATGATTCGCCCCCCGTGCAAAACATACTGATCCAACGCGTAACGAGTGCGGTCGGCAAAGCCCTTGGGATGGATCACGAGTAGCACACTGATGTCTTCCGCAATTTCCTCGACTCCAACATCCAGTATTTCGACATTGACGATCTTTTCCAATTCGGTGAGGAACGCCCATTTCTCCGAGGGCGGTTGCCCTTGCATAAGCGGAGGTCCACCCTGCAAGTTGAGGGCGGAGAGGATGCCAACTTTTTCGGCCTGCGTCAGCGAAGCCTTGTGGATCGCCAGCGTGAGGTCGTATTCGAGGAAACGCTCCCGCCGAGGGTCGAAGAAGGGCAAGGCAACTTCCTGATCCAACACCATGACCACGGCTCCGAAATACACCGGAGTGCCACTAGGAAGCGTTATGGGACTGATGCCGTATTTCTGTGCCCAGTCCTCCTCGTCCGAATCCGGCTTGGGGTCAAACACTTCCAAAGTTACCTTGCCGCCGGAAACCACCTCGATCTCTCCCAACAATTCCTGCACACGCTGAGCGTAGGTCTTAAGGTTCGGGGTCAGTTCCGCGCTGCTTCGAGAGAAATAGAACTTGATGCGCACGGGGTCTTGCAGGCCCTCCAGCACCGAGCGGGTGCCCTTGGCGATGGTGTAGAGCCGATCCTCGGTGACGTCAAGCCGCACCGGGAGAAAGAAGGCGATCACGTTGACCGCGATCAGGCAGACCACGAGCAGAAGGAGGGTGAGGCCGGTTTTGGACCAGTGTCCAGAAGTCATTGCTAGTTGTCGGTTAGTTGGTTGTCGGTTATTGGTTTTCAGTTTTCGGTGATTTGGTACTGGCTATCGGTTGTTACTTGCTGACCACTGAGTGCTGCAAACTGACCACCTAATTCAAATCAGGAGGCTTTGCGGGATTCAAGCACGACCACATTGACGAGCAGCATGAAACCGATGACGGAGAGGAAATACACTAAATCTCGCAGGTCAATCACACCACGACGCAGGGCTTCAAAATGGGTGGTGAAACTGAACTGCGCAATCAAATCGGTGAGCCAGACGGGCAGAATCGTGTTGAGTACTTCGGACATCACCCCCCAACCGAGCAACACCAAAACAAGGCAGATAACGACACTGAGGATAAAGCTGATCACCTGATTCTTTGTGAGGGCCGAGGTGCAACTGGCCACCGCCAGATAAGCACCCGCCATCAGCAGACTGCCGAGGTAACCCGCCACAATGGGGCCGTTGTCCGGCTCGCCCAAGTAGTGCACGGTGAAGATCATCGGAAACGTGAGAACCAGTGCGACCGCGATAAACGCCCACGCCGCCAGGAATTTGGCCAGCACCGCTGTGATCAGCCGCACCGGCAGGGTGAGCAACAGTTCCACAGTTCCGGAATGACGTTCCTCTGCCCAGAGCCGCATCCCCACCGCCGGGATCAAGAAGAGGTAGAGCCACGGATGGAAGAGGAAGAACAACTCTAGGCTCGCCTGCTGAGAGTCGTAGTAGTTTCCGAGCAGAAAGGTGCAGCCCGCGTTGGCCACCAAGAAGATGACGATGAACACATACGCAACGGGCGAGCGGAAGTACGCCAGCAGTTCGCGCTTGAGAATCGGAATGAGGCCGTTCATGGGTTTTCTAGTTTTCAGTTGTCAGTGGTCAGCGGACGGCTTTGCTGTTCGTGAACGGGGGCGCCACCACATCAGGATTTCGGATGATTGGTTTCCAGGAATTCGGAATCAGGCGGCAGCTTGGGTGAGCTTGCGGAACACCTCGTCCAGCCGTCCGCGTTCGACATAAAACTGCTCCGGAATCAGCTTGCGGGAGGAGACGTACTCCTGAACTTCGGAGGTGATCGTGCGTCCGGACTGTGGGAAAACCCGTACACTTGCAAGCCCAGCAGAGGATTCCGGAAGAATTTTCTCGACACGAGAAACCGAGTCGATCCGTTCCAGTTCCTCTTGCATCTGATCCGGATTGGCGTCGCGGACGCTGAGGGTCACGGCGTTATGGTACTCCGATTTTTCCAGCAACTCGTCCGGAGTGCCGTAGCCCACCAACTTTCCGGAGGCGATGATCAACGCCCGTGTGCAGACCGCCTCCACCTCCTCAAGGATGTGGGTGGAGACGAGAATGGTACGGTCAGCACTCATGCGTTGGATGAGGTTGCGCACCTCGTGCTTCTGGTTGGGATCAAGGCCATCGGTCGGTTCGTCCAAAACAAGCACGGGCGGGTCGTGTAGCAACGCCTGTGCAAGGCAAGTGCGCTGGCGGTAGCCCTTGGAGAGCGTGTCAATCAGTTGCGTCTGCACCTCGGTGAGTCCGGTGGTGGCGAGGACGTACGCTATACGCTTCGCCAAATCCTTGCCGGAAAATCCCCGGACTTCGCCGATGAACTGCAAAAATTCCTCGACAAGCATCTCGCTGTACGAAGGAGCGCTCTCCGGCAGGTAGCCGATGTTGAGTTGCGCCTTCAGCGGTTCGTTGAGGATGCTGTGTCCGCACACGGTCGCATCCCCGGAGCTGGGGGTGAGGAAGCCCGTGAGCATCTTCATCGTGGTGGATTTTCCAGCACCGTTTGGTCCCAGAAATCCCAGCACCTCTCCGTGCTCGACGCTGAAGGAGATTTCGTGGACGGCCTGCATGGCACCAAATCGCTTGCTCAGTTTCTGGACATGAATCATCGTTTCGGGTCCGTGACAAATTCTGGAGTCAAAGTCTCAAATGTTATCTGACATTACTACAATTTTTCGCTCATATTGCAAGCATTCTATCATGAGCAAGCAGACACAGCAGCGGTCAACCCGCTGGAATGCGGTTTCCGCCCTGAGCGAGGTAGGCGCTTCTGGCCTCAGCCAGTCCGGACGTTGAGCCTTTTGCGCTGAGTTGGTTTTGCAGATCGTCTTCCAAGAGCAGGCCAAACTGTGTGGTGCGCTCCAGTTGTTGCAGCAACACTTCCGGAACGAAAAAGACTGTCGAGATTGATTGGAGAATGCCGTCAAGATCGTTGCGACCATTGATTGCCACAAGTGCAACGGATTCGCCACTGTCGGTCCGGAAGGTGATTTTAGCTTGAGCGGCCAGTGGGAGTAGCGTGTTCCAGTGCAGTTCCGCTACCCAACCGTAACGTGCCTGCCGGGAGAACATCAGGAAAACAGGGTGCTCCGGAAGCGCCTCCGAACGGAGGGTTCCCAGCACCCCGCCGTTGCCATGCCCGCAAGCCCGGAAGAAAAGAGTGCGGGCGTCCTGCACACAGTTGCGGAACCCGCTGATCACTTCCCACTCAGCCCAAGCTGAAGTTCCCCAGCAGAGCAGCAGAGCGGCGCCACACACACTCAGTCGGCGTCGGTTTTGAGTCCGCAGCATTCAGGAGTCATCTTTGGAGCAGAGAGGGGTGAGTGCGAGCCTTGGCGATGAAACTTGGATTCACCTGCCCCTTGGACATGGCATCGGAAGAACGAATCCGCTTGCCCGCCGGAGTTGTGGCAGGGGTGTATTTCCCGCCAGATCGGCCAATGCGAGTGGATGCGGCTTGCATGAAAGCGAGCCGCTTCGCCCACAGGCTCAGGTAGGCTTCGTCGTAGATCGAGGGAGAGGCCGTGGCGGATTGGGGAGGTTCTTGAGCCAACACCAAGGTGCTGCCGAACAGTAGTGCGGCGAGCAGAATCAGATAGATGCGCATGTGCCCTCCTTTGGGAAGCGGGTCGTGTCCGGAACACCGCCCAATCAGGGCTGGACGAAACACCAGCCCACGGTCTCCGGAATGACCCATTTCTTTCAAACTAGCGGAAATTTCGGCTGGGGTCAACTCCGAAACGGGGAAATCCCGACGCTTTTTGCCAATGGATAGTCCCCGAATATTTCAGCAACTTGGGCATCAGTTCCCATGGATGAAGGGGGGTGCTGCAAATAAAAATGCTGTTTATTGAAAAAAAGTCTTGAAATTTTCGGGGGGGGGGTAAAAAAATTTCGTGATTTCTTCCACTCCGGGAAGGATTTGCGAACCTGACCTTTTTCCCAAGAGGTTCCCATGCGCAAGTCATTCGTCCTCGCCCTCATCACCCTGATTCCCCTCTCCACAAGTGCCGATCAGTTTTCGATACTTTCGGACTCATATATCGCAACTTCAAGGCGGGCTTTGAGGACACCCTCATCGAAACCGCCTGCGGACTGCACAATCTCAGGAGCGACTTCCCCATCGAGGCATCCGAAACCGAAACGGAAAAACTCCGCGCTGACTCACGCACTTATTTGCGATAAGGTCTAGTAACCTCGTTGAAACGGAGTGTGGGTTGCCCTTCACTCTCAGGCGAAGGGAGTTGGATTTCCTCTCGCTTCTGTTCCAAATCCGTATCCGTTCGTTGCACGGTTTCCCTTGCCTCGAACCGATTCTGACGGCAAGATGCCTAGAGAGCTTGCCGTCCCAGTTGGACACGCCCTGAAACTTTTTGCCGCTGAAGGCACCCAGCTTCAGGCCGTATTCATCAAAGATGCCCCCCAGACGCGCATAGGTTGCGCCAAATATTGGTGCAACACTCCGGAAGCTGACTCGCAAGACCGCTTACAGTCATGTTCCTTCAAGTTTATCAACTTGCTTTGCTACGAACGATCCGCAAATTTTCGTAATTTCTTCAGTGAAGGTGACAGGAAACCAGACTGCTGCAAGCCGTTTTGCCGATGGGGGAACCCAGTGGCAAGTCGCCTCAATCTCAAAAAATCATGAACCAGAAGGATTAAGATGGGCTGCTTGATTGATGGAGTGTGGACAGACCAGTGGTACGACACCTCGAAATCCGGGGGCCGTTTTCTGCGGGAGGATTCCCAACTGCGCAACTGGATCACGCCAGACGGCACGCCAGGCCCCAGCGGCGAGGGCGGGTTCCGGGCTGAAGTCGACCGCTACCACCTCTATGTCTCCCTCGCCTGTCCGTGGGCGCACCGCACCCTCGTTTTCCGAAAACTCAAGGGACTGGAAGACCTCATCACCGTTTCGGTGGTCCACCCCCACATGCTTGGCAACGGCTGGGAATTCCGAGAAGACGACCCCACACTGGCAGATGAACTCTACGGGAGCGAGTGCCTTCACCAAATCTACACCCGCGCTCGTCTGGAATACACGGGTCGGGTGACGGTTCCAGTGCTGTGGGACACGTTGCGCGAAACCATCGTCAGCAACGAGTCTTCCGAGATCATCCGGATGCTCAACTCCGCCTTCAACAAACTCACGGGCAATGCACTGGATTTCTACCCGGAAGCATTGCGGGAGGAGATTGCCCCCCTCAATGAGCGCATCTACACCACGCTCAACAACGGGGTCTATCGCTGCGGCTTTGCAACAAAGCAGGAAGCTTACGAAGAGGCGTTCACGGAACTCTTTGACACCCTCGACTTTCTGGAAGAGCGGCTTGCCGGACAACGCTACCTCTGTGGCAACACCCAGACCGAGGCCGACTGGCGGCTCTTCCCCACGCTGATCCGCTTTGACGCGGTCTATCACGGGCATTTCAAGTGCAACCGCAACCGCATTGTCGATTTTCCCAACCTCTTCGGCTACGTCCGCGACCTCTATCAGCATCCGGGCATCCGCAACACGGTGGATTTCTGGCACATCCGCCAGCACTACCACTACAGCCACGACTCCATCAACCCGCACCGCATTGTGCCCAAAGGCCCGGACCTCGCACCTTATAACCTGCCGCACCAGCGAGCAGGTCTTTCCCCTGAATCCCTGCTGTAAGAAATCTGGAGGAGACACGACTCAATTTCGAGAGTCATTTGTCCCACAACACCCAAGCTTTCAGATGCGCAACCTCGCCGGAAAACTCCTTGTTCTCGCTGCGGCGGCAGTCCTGCTGACGCTGTTTTTCGCGCTCGATCTCCAGCACTACCTGACGCTTGATTACCTCAAAACCTCCCGCGAGCAATTCGGGCAGGTTTACGAAACCAGCCCGGCCTTAGTGCTGGGCAGCTACTTCCTGATTTATGTGGCCACTGCCGCCCTCTCACTTCCGGGGGCCGTGATCCTAACGCTGGCAGGGGGGGCGTTGTTCGGATTGTTTGCCGGAACCGTGATCGTCTCCTTCGCCAGCACGATGGGCGCAACGCTGGCCATGCTGCTCGCACGGTTTCTGTTCCGGGACTGGGTGCAGTCGCGCTTTGGCGAACACCTCCAGACCATCAACTCCGGGATTGAGAAGGAAGGTGGCCTCTACCTCTTCACTCTGCGGCTAGTCCCCGCCGTGCCCTTCTTCGTAATCAATCTCGGCATGGGTCTCACGCCGCTCCACCCCCTCATGTTTTACTGGGTCAGCCAACTTGGCATGCTGCCCGGAACCCTTGTGTATGTCAACGCCGGGTCGGAACTGGGCAAGCTCGAAACCCTCGGCGATATTCTCTCGCCCACTCTACTTGGCTCCTTCGTGCTGCTCGGCGTGTTCCCGCTGCTAGTGAAAAAACTGCTGACAGTCCTCCAACGCCACCGGGAATCCGACTCACCCGCGTCCAACAACTGAATCATGCCACGCTACGACTACAACCTCATTGCCATTGGAGCCGGATCTAGCGGATTGGTGACGACCCTCATTGGCGCAGCGATCAAGGCCAAGGTGGCACTGATCGAAAAGCACCGCATGGGCGGTGACTGCCTCAACACGGGCTGCGTTCCCAGCAAGTCGTTGATCGCGAGCGCCAAGGTGGTGCAACTGCTCAAGAAGCATGAAGCTTTCGGACTCAAGAATGTGCAGTATGAGGTGGACTTCCCGCAGGTGATGGAGCGCATCCAAGAGATCATTGCTAAAATCGCTCCGCACGACAGCGTGGAACGCTTCACGAAGTTGGGGGTGGAGTGCCACCTCGGTGAGGCCCGCATCGGTTCACCACATGAGATCGAGGTCAATGGCCGGGTGCTGACCACCAAGAACATCGTTGTTTCCACGGGTGCGCGTCCGTTTGTACCACCAATCCCGGGGCTGGAGGAGGTAGCGTTTTCCCATTCGGACAATCTTTGGGAACTCCGCAAGCAGCCAAAGCACTTGGCAGTGATCGGCGGCGGTCCCATCGGGTGTGAGTTGGCGCAAGCGTTCCGGAGGCTAGGCTCAGAAGTGACAATCCTTAATCTCGACTCCCAGATTATGCCCCGTGAGGATGCAGATGTGGTGGAGTTCGTCTCCCGGACTTTTGAGCGTGACGGCATCACAACCCATAACAGCATTCGCATCCAACGTGTCGAACGAACTCCGGAAGGCGCGAGTATCCATTTCGAACAAAATGGTGCAGAACAAACGCTGGAAGCTGACCATTTGTTTGTCGCCGCCGGGCGCAAAGCGAACATCGCTGGGTTTGGGCTGGAAGAACTCGGTGTGGCCCTCAACCCCAACGGCACGATTCAGGTGGACCGCTTCCTGCGCTCCAGCATCCCCAACCTCTACGCCTGCGGGGATGTCGCCGGCCCCTATCAGTTCACCCACATGGCGGGGCATCAAGCGTGGTACGCTGCCGTCAACGCCCTCTTCTCGCCGCTCAAGAAATTCGCGGTCGATTACTCGGTGGTGCCGTGGTGTACCTACACCGATCCGGAGGTGGCCCGCGTCGGCCTCAGCGAGGAAGAGGCGCTGGCCCAAGGGGTTCCGCATGAAGTGACGCGCTACGGCATTGATGACCTTGATCGGGCGATCACCGACCGCAGCGACTACGGAATCGTCAAAGTGCTGACTCCACCGAGGAAAGACCGCATCCTCGGTGCGACCATCTGCGGTGCCCACGCCGGAGACCTGCTGGCCGAATTCGTCCTTGCCATGAAACACGACATTGGCCTCAAAAAAATCCTTGGCACCATCCACTCTTATCCAACTTTCGCCGAAGCAAACAAATTTGCGGCGGGAGTCTGGCGCAAGCACAATGCGCCAAAAAATGTGCTAAACTGGCTGGAGCGGTTTCACACTTGGAGGCGGAGATAGAATGAGAATCAAGAACTTGTTGAGCCTACTTCTGGTCGTTGTGCCACTTTTGGCTACGGCGGCCCCCAAGTCCGACCTCTGGCCGCGCTGGCAGCAGCACAACCCCACCAGCACGTTGCAGGTTGATCATGAAACGTGGACCGGTTTTCTCCAAAAGTACCTCGTCCCGCACCAACCTGAAGGAGTGCATAAAGTTCGTTTTGCAGTGGTCACTGCTGAGGACCACCAAGTCCTGAAAGCCTACCTTCAACAACTTCAAAAGACTCAAATTTCACAATACTCCCGCTCTGAACAGCAGGCCTTCTGGATCAATCTTTACAACGCGGCCACCATTGATTTGATTTTGGACCATCATCCGGTGGCATCGATCAAGGACATCAGCTTTGGTTTCTTCAGCTTTGGGCCGTGGGATGAAAAGCTGTTGCAAGTCGAAGGCGAACCCATCTCGCTGAACGACATTGAGCATCGGATTCTGCGTCCGATCTGGCGTGACCCAAGGTTGCACTATGCGATCAGCTGCGCCAGTCTCGGATGCCCAAATTTGGAACAGGTCGCCTTCACTCCTGCAAACACTGCCACCCTGCTCGATTCTGGAGCAAGAGCCTTCGTCAATCATCCCCGTGGGGTTCGATTCGCAGACGATGACGAGCTGGTCCTCTCGACAATCTATGATTGGTTTGACGAGGATTTCGGAGGCAATGAAGCGGGGGTATTGGCACACATCAAGCAATTCGCCAACCCAGAACTGCGGAAACAGCTGGATGCATTTGACGGGGACATTGAATATGAATACGATTGGCGCCTCAACGGTACGCCCTGATGAAAACTGCAAATCGAGCGCTTGCTCTTTGAGGATGCAGAACACGAATCGTGAAAGAAACATGCAATGACAATTTCAAACACCAAATACTGTGTCTTCGATGCCTACGGCACACTCTTCGACGTGCATTCGGCGGTGGGACGCCACCAAGTCGAACTGGGCGAAAAGGCCGGGGCGGTCTCGCAGACGTGGCGCACGAAGCAGTTAGAATACACGTGGCTCCGGAGCCTGATGCAACGCTATGTGAACTTCTGGCAGGTGACGCAGGATGGGCTGGACTATGCGCTGGACGCCCACGGAGTGGAGAACCCGGAGCTGCGCGAAAAACTCCTGCAAGCCTACCATGAACTCGCCTGCTATCCGGAGGTGCCGGACACCCTGAAGCAACTCCGGCAGCGTGGACACGGCACGGCGATCCTCTCCAACGGCACTGTGGAAATGCTCGCCTCCGGAGTCCGCAACAGCCAGTTGGAGGGCCTGCTGGACGCAGTGCTTTCGGTCGAAGAAATCGGTGTTTTCAAACCCGATCCGCGAGTTTATCAGTTTGCGTTGGAGCGACTCGGAGTGTCGGCTCCGGAAGTGCTCTTTTTCTCCTCAAACGCTTGGGATGTGGCCGGGGCGGCAAGCTTCGGGTTTCAGGCGGTTCGGGTTAACCGTTTTGGGCAACCTCCCGAACGGCTTCCGGGTAGCCCCGTGCTGGAAATTCCAACACTGGATGCTGTGCTAAACCACCTTGCCCAGTGAGTGAGTGATGTTGCATCCCACCCTCCACGGACTGATCAAGGCGCTGCTGATCGTGTCGCTTGTGATTGTAGGGATTCTCGCTCCCTTCTACATCTGGAAAACCCTCGCCCCGCGTTCCTACGAAAACTTCCACCTGAACAGCGTCTCACCTTTTTCGATGGACAGCCGCCGCGCCATCCTTGAACAGCGACAGGGCATGGGGCCACGAGTCGGTTCCGGAATTCTGCCTTGACCCTCTCCGGCAGTTTCTGACATAGTTATGAATTTGCTCAAGAATTCCCATGCCACGCCACCTGCTTTCCCTGCTTGATTGGTCCGGCGCTGAAATCTTCGATGCTCTTAAGCTTGCGCACAATCTCAAGCGCAAAACCAAAACTGGTACTTGTCCAAAACTACTTGAAGGTCGCAGCTACGCGCTGATCTTCCACAAAAACTCCCTACGCACCCGCGTGTCCTTCGAGGTCGGCATTCACCAACTTGGGGGCCACTCCATGATACTGACCGATCAGGATTTCAAGATTGGTGAACGGGAGTCGGTACGGGACGTTGCCAAAGTGCTTTCTCGCTATGTGGATGGCATCCTCATTCGCACTTCCTCGCATGAAACGGTGGTGGCACTTGCGGAACACGCCGAGGTCCCGATGGTGAACATGCTCACGGACTTCAGCCATCCGTGCCAAATCCTTGCAGACGTGCTCACGATTCAAGAACATGTGGGGACACTTGAAAATCTGCGCATCGCCTACCTTGGGGACGGCAACAACGTCGTCAATTCCTGGCTCAACCTCGCTTGTCGAATTCCCCTCGATCTGCGGATTGGCACAGCTCCGGAAACCCAACCCGAGGCTGCTTTGGTGAAAGCCGTTCAGGATTGTGGAGTCTCGCAGGTGCGCGTTTTTCACGATGCCCGTGAAGCCGTTGCCGATGCACAAATCCTCTACACCGATGTCTGGGCCAGCATGGGCGAGAAGGAGCAGGCTTATCAGCGCGGACAACTTCTCCAAGATTTCCAAATCAACCAAAATCTGTTAGAGTGCGCCGCTCAGGGGGTCAAGGTGATGCACTGCCTGCCTGCCGAACGTGGCCGGGAGATCACGGAAGAGGTGCTGGAGGGGGCGAACTCTATCGTCCTCGATCAGGCCGAAAATCGCCTCCACGCTCAAAAGGCTGTGCTAGCCCAACTCGAACGCTGGCACCGGAGCCTTTGACCTCGGTGGCTTCAACGCAAATTCATACAACCCGCTTCCGGACCACTCGCCATGCCTGAAACCGCCATCCTCCAACTCCCGGATCAATCCCTTGAACTTCCTCTGCTGACGGGAACCGAGAATGAAAAAGCCATTGACATTTCCAAGCTCCGCGCCCAAACCGGTTACATCACGCTGGACACGGGCTTCATGAACACCGGCTCCTGCACAAGTGCGGTCACGTTCCTCGATGGAGAAAAGGGCATTCTGCGTTACCGAGGCTATCCCATCGAGCAACTTGCCGAGCACTCTTCTTTTGTCGAGGTCTCCTACCTGTTGATTTACGGGGAACTGCCCACGCAGGAGCAGCTTGCCAGTTTTTCGGAACTGCTCTCCCAGCACTCGCTGATTCACGAGGACTTGAAGCAGGTCTTTGGCGGATTTTCGAAATCGGCACACCCAATGGTGATCCTCTCGGCAATGGTGGCCTCGCTTTCAGCGTACTATTCGGAGGCCTCTGGAAAAGCATCCGTGGAGAATCTGGACATCAACGCCGCTCGGTTGCTGGCGAAGATCCGGACAATCGCTGCGTTCTCCTTCAAGAAAACCATTGGCCAACCCTTCACCTATCCGACAGACTCTCTGGACTACGTTCCGAACTTTCTCAACATGATGTTCGCGGTGCCTGCCGAGTCTTACGAGATTCATCCGGATGTGGCTCGCGCCCTAGAACTCCTGCTCATCCTCCACGCAGACCATGAGCAGAATTGCAGTACCTCGACGGTGCGCGTTGTTGGCAGTTCGATGGCCAATGTTTACGCCTCGGTCGCTTCCGGTATCCTCGCACTCTGGGGACCGTTGCATGGTGGGGCCAACCAAGCCGTGCTGGAAATGTTGGCGCAGATTCAAAGCGACGGTGGCGATGTGGACAAGTTCATCAAACTTGGCAAGGACCCGGATTCCGGATTCCGTTTAATGGGCTTTGGGCATCGTGTTTACAAAAACTACGACCCGCGAGCAAAAATCATCAAAGGCGCCTGCGACCGTGTACTCCGTTCCCTCGGTGTGCAGGATCCGCTGCTTGATATTGCCCGCAAGTTGGAAGAAGCCGCCCTCTCCGATCCTTACTTTGTGGAGCGCAAGCTCTACCCCAACGTCGATTTCTACAGTGGCATCATTTACCGGGCGCTTGGGATTCCATCGAACATGTTCACCGTGATGTTCGCGCTGGGTCGGGTTCCGGGCTGGATTGCCCAGTGGAAGGAGATGCACGAGGACCCTCGCACCAAAATCGCCCGCCCGCGTCAGCTCTACATCGGCTCCCCGATTCGGGACTACGTTCCCGTGAACCAGCGAGGCTGAGTCGGGTTAGAACGCAACTTGCATCCTTGTTCAGAGGGTGTGGCTATCACGCTCTGACAACCCCATAATCAACGAGACAGGATGGCATCAGTTCTAGCACAAGAAGAGGTTGACGCGCTCCTTCAGGGAGTCGCCAGCGACGACCTAGGCATTGAGGAAGAAGAAGATGAGGAGTACGACCCTACCGAGATCGTGCCCTTTGACCTGACGGCGCAAGATCGCATCATCCGGGGACGCATGCCAACTCTGGAGATCATCCATGATCGCTTTGTTCGACTCTTCCGGCTCACACTTTCCAACGCGCTGCGCAAGGTGGTGGACATCAGCGTACGTTCCACCGAACTCATCAAGTTCGGAGAATTCCTCAAGACGCTGCCGGTCCCTTCATCCATGAACCTGTTCCGGATGACCCCACTGCGGGGTAACGCGATCATGGTGCTGGAGACCCGCTTGGTCTTCACGCTAATCGATCTCTTTTTCGGAGGTTCTGGAGAACTGGAGGTGAAGGCAGAGGGGCGGGATTTCACCGAAATCGAAAACCGCATGATCAAGCGCGTGGTGATCAGCGGGTTGGAGGATTTGCAAAGCTCCTGGCGTCCAGTCTTTCCAGTGCAGATCAACTACACCCGCTCCGAAATCAACCCGCAGTTTGTCGCCATCGTCCCCCACAGTGAAATCGTCATCGTTGTGACCTTTGACGTAGAGGTTGGACGCGCCCCAATGTCGATCACGATTTGTGTGCCCTATTCGATGATCGAGCCGATCCGGACGCGCTTGAATGCGGGTTTCCAAAGCGAGCAGGACGAGAAGGACAACACTTGGAGCAACCGTTTCAAGAAGAACCTCGACGAGACGTATGTGGAACTGATCGCACAGTTGGGGGCAACGAAGATGTCCGTCAGCGATTTCCTCAACCTCCAGCGGGGTGACTTGATCGACTTGGAGCATGAAACCCAATACCCCATCAACGTGTTGGCCAACGGCGTCCCTAAGTTCACCGGTTTTCAGGGTGCGTACAAGGGTCGCAAGGCCATCAGCATCCATGAGTTGGTTTACGTCCCGCCTGCCGTGGATGAAATCCTGCAAAGCTAGGAGGGAGTTTCCACCTCAAGCTGGTGAATCTCCAAATCCGGGGAGGGTTCGCAAACAGACACCTCGACTCGGATCGGCTCCACACTCACCGCATTGATCCGCAAGAGCACCCGCTCGCCCTTTTTCCAGATGGCAAATCCAGAGGTTCGGAAAACGTAGCCAATCGCCTCCAGTTCAAACTCCGTGACTTGATTGGGCAGTTGCCGTCGGATTTTCGCCTTGAAGACTCCTCCAAGGTGCTGGGACAGGTAGCGCGTTTTCCAGTAGCGGATCACTTCCCGCTCCGCCCGGGCATATCCCTTCTGCCGCACCTCCGACAACTCGGCCCAACGCATCAGATCTTCCGTCGAAAAGGGAGGATCGTTTTCACGAAATAATGCCCGTAGTTGATGTTGGGCGACCAAATCTGGGAAGCGCCGAATCGGCGATGTCGCTTGCATGTAGGATTCGCAGGCAAGTCCGGCGTGCAAGCCTGGAATTGTGGTCAGTCGTGCCGCCTCCAAGCTGAGGTGTTCCAAGGCCAGTTCCTCCCCTTCCTTCACTTCGCCAACCACCTCATAGGGGGCTTGGGTCCGGAAAATTCCCGGAACCTTGCGTTCCTGAAAGAAGCGTGCGGTTTCGCGATTCACCAGCACCGCCAATTCCTCGATGATGCGATTGGCCGGGCTGTTGCGGTTGAGGGCTTGGATGACCACCGCCTCCGGGTTCAAGATGTCGATCTCAAATTCGGTTCTGCGCAGATTGAGCGCCCCGTCTTCCAGACGCTTGCCCAGTAGTCCTTCGCAACACTCGTGGAGCAAGCCCCAAAATTCCTGCCCCATTGCAATGCGTTCGTCCGCTTCTGCATAGCTCAGGTTTTCATCAATCCTCACCCGCTGCAGCACGATTTCCTGAAGCTGCCAACTGCCGTTGCGGAAAAGTTGAATGCGGTAGGACAGCACTGCCCGTTCGCTTCCGGCCCGCAGTGAAAAAGCGTCCTCAGCCAGTTCCGGAGGCAGCATCGGATGGGTGGCTTCCAAGGTGTAAACCGAGGAGGCCCGCGCCTCCGCTTCGATGAAAAGGGGCGAATCCGGAGCAATCGCGTGGGCCAGATCGGTGATGTGAACCACCAGCACTAGGCTGTTGAGGCTCCATTCCAATACCGTGAAGGCATCGTCATAATCCCGCGTTTTCTCAGAATCAATGGTGACCGTGGAGGTCGCTTCCGGTAGGGTGGGGAGGTCCGGTAGCGGCAAATCTCGCAGCGTGGAAGCGGCTTCCAGCACGGGCTGGGAAAAGCGTTCCCGCACTTGGGCTTGCAGCAGGATCATCCTGCCTGCCGAAACCGGACGCCCCGCAAGCGCGAGCAGTCTCCGCAGCCGTTGCTGTTCTGGGACATCAAGGATCGAGCCGAGGCCGAGCAGCGGAGCAAATTCCTTCCAGTGGGGAGCGTCTCGACCTTCGGAGAGCAGTCGCACGAGTTGCGCCAGCCAACCCTCCTGCTGTTCGCTACGAGGCGTTTCCGGAGTCCACTCCCCCACTTCCAACTGCCGCACCCACTCTTGAATCTGTGCGACTTTTTCGGCGCGGGCTTGTTCCCGTGCAAGCTGGGCGTCCAGTTGGGCCAACTCTTCGGCACTACGTGGCAGGTAACCCTGACTCCGAGTGCAACGAAACCAGCGTTCATCCGCTTGCAGCGCCAGCAGCAGTCCCGCCTGATCCAGCACGTCTTCCGGATCGGTCAGGAAGGTCTCCGTCAACTCGGCCAGCGTGTATTCCTCCCCCACTTCGCAGAGGCCGTGCATGGTTTCCAGATCGTGGGCCTGTTGGAAAAACTCCGCTTTTTCAAGTTGATCGGGCAATTCAGCAAGGGCGGAGTTGGTGTCCGCAAAGGTGGCAGCTGGAGGCCAAGTGTGCAGCAATCGAGCTTCCGGCAGGAACTGCGTCTTGCCCTGAAGCGGCTGGACGACGAGCTTGTTCTTCTGCATCCCTGTGATCCAGCCAGAATCCAAACGGTTGTCCCGATAGAACAGGCAGAAATGGTGCAGAGGCGGGGCTGGCATCTGGCGGCGTCAAGCCGTGGAGGAATCCTCAGGAGGCATTCCGGAGGGTTGACTCTCAAGCAAACGCTGGGCACGAGGCCAGTCCGCTTGTGAGACCATCACCTGGACCAGCATCTCTCCCATCGGCAACATGCTCGCGTTGTGACGGTTGAAAACGTGGACCGCAATGCCGTGGTGCTGCAACAAGGAGGCGGTGAGGTCGGCTTCGTGCAGCACGGGTGATGCAAACACCTCTCGCAATCCAGAGCCTTCCTCTTGTGCCCTGCGTTCGCGCTCCCGCTGCTTGCGAAAGGCATCCAACGACACCACCTTGCCGTCTGCATTCACAGGTTCCTCTACTGCGGACCACAGGCGTGGCCCCTGAAAAACGAGCCAGCCCACGGCGCACACCACGACCATTGTGGCCCCAAGGGACAAAGGTCCCGCTCCCCAGCTCAAGAGGGTGGACAGCACAAGGACGGTAAGCAGGTGGTAAGGCATACGAGATTGATGGGTTCCAGCAACCAGATTCAATGTAGGTGTACCACACTCCGGCTTCGTGTTACAACACAAACCGTCCACACCTCCGGATGGTCGTGCTTGAGTCACGTTCCCGCCAACCTCGATCTTTCTCGCTCCATTTACTCTGTTGGTTACCGGGGGAGTAATTAGCACAACAGTGTACCTGTGCCCGGTTACTCCAACCTTGGCTCCCCCTCGCCCCAGCCAAAGACCGGGCAGTTCGTGCGCTTGTTGCCGTTTTCATCCCCCCGGATGGACTGCAAGGCCAGCCCGGT
>LWDU01042659.1_pt1 | contig 51558 bp, 57 predicted proteins | sample 727161 | NCBI WGS metagenome assembly LWDU01 (sample SAMN04566230, study PRJNA314399) | hydrothermal vent metagenome | isolation source: deep sea hydrothermal plume seawater | place: Mexico: Gulf of California, Guaymas Basin | collected 2004-07-11
TGTTTCTCTCGAAACTTTCGCCATAGTTGCCCACTTGCGCAATAATGTTACGCGACCAATCTTTGCTAAGACCTAAGCTTTCGTTAAGCTTGCCAGATTTGCCTTGTAATCTCTGTATGCCAGGACTAGTAGAAGCATCATCAATCGTAGCTGAAGTAACACCTAACTCTTCTGCTTCAATCATTGCATTAAGTGACCATCTAACAATGTTAAGCCAAGTATTGTCATCCTTACGTACAACTGGACCTAAAGGCTCTTTAGAGATAACATCACCCAAAACTACAGCAGAACTAGGATCTTTAAGTGTAGATCTAAGACCAGCAAGCTGAGATACATCTGAAGTTAGCGCATCACAACGACCTGCTTCAAAGCCACCTTTAGTTTGTGCAGATGTATCGTAAGTAACCGCTTTAAATTCCATTTTATTTGAACGGAAGTAATCAGCTAAGTTAAGCTCAGTTGTTGTGCCTGCTTGGATACAGAATGAAGCACCGTCTAATTCTTTCACACTGTTAACGCCTAATGCTTTCTTAACCATGAAGCCTTGACCATCATAGTAGTTAACACCAGCAAAAGTAAGACCTAGTGAAGTGTCACGAGTATGTGTCCAAGTCGTGTTACGAGAAAGCATGTCGATTTCACCAGATGATAATGCAACAAAACGCTCTTTAGCTGTTAATGGTACAAATTTCACTTTCTTAGCATCGCCCAATGTAGCGGCAGCAACTGCACGACAAACATCAACATCAATACCAGACCAATTACCAGTTGAGTCAGGGCTAGAAAAACCAGGTGTACCTGTTGATACGCCACACGTTAAACTACCTTTAGCTTGTACATCTTTTAAAGTGTCACTATGGAATATACCAGCTTGCACACTAAAACTACCAATCGTTATTAACGATACAGCAGACAATTTTAATAATTGATTCATAAACTTCTCCTCGTTGAGATAAATTAAAAATAATTAGCTCTAATTGACACCAACCAAAGAGGAGTTTATCAAAAAAAACCATCCAAAAAGAATGGTTTTAAAAAAAATTAATGTTGTTTTTGGTAGAGCGCAATAAGACCAAGAAGCATGGTTACGGTGATAATAATACTCAAGTTCTTAGAATCAACAATAGGCGAATAACTTGTATACGCAGAAGCTAATGTCGTACTGGCAACTAAAGATGCGGCTAGAGCCAAAATTGGCTTAATAATGATTGATAATTTCATCGGCTTAGTGAATTAATGCCAAGCTTAAAGACATGATAACTGCTGCTGATGAATAGATAATTGTATGTAGTGCTAAGTTCATTTTCTCCCCCTTAAAGAGTAAATTGATTAATAAATATTATTTTTTTAGTTAGCCCTAATGCATGGAAACAATAATGCATTAGGGGAAAATTGTTATACGGCTAGTGAATCGTTGTACCGATCAGCTGACCAATAATTGAATGTGTTGAGCTTGAATTTTTTAACACCGCTCTAGCGTACCACTTGTCCGCTAATTGTTTGTTAGCTTGAGTGCCTTCGCCCGTTAAGTAAGCGTACCAAACATTAAACTGCGCCGGCAAGTTGCCTTGCTTGGCAGCTCTTTGATACCAGTAAAAAGCATTTGCTGAATTCTTAGTAACATCCCTACCTTTTTGGAAAATATCAGCCAATTTATATTGTGCATTTGCATCACCTAAGTAAGCTTGCTGTTGCAACTCAACAGTTTCAGTTTTTAGCCCGGATTCTGCCAATAAATGTGTGTTCATTTGATTCATGATGTTTTCACCATTTGTTGTTAATTTGATCGAAATATACCGTGTTTATTGAACCACGTAAAGGCAATTTTTACACAATAAATAACTATTTTTTTATTACTGATAAATCAATAAGTTATGCATGTTTTATGACACTTTTACCACTACTAGTATTTTATAACTAATTTAACTCTATTACACTAGTAGTAATAATTAACTATAATAGGTAAAAAATGCAACTATAAATACAACGAATATATGGCAAATAAAACTAAAGATTATCTGGCTAAAGTCCGCAAAAAAACTGGTTTTTCAGACTATAAAATTTCACAAGAATATGGCATTAATCAATCCAATTTAAGTAAATATAAATCAGGAAAATCCAGCCTGTCAGAAACACACGCTTGGTTATTTGCCGATATTTTGAATATCAATCCAGCGGAAGTGGTGGCTTACACCAAGCTTGAACATGCAAAAATCAAGGGTGATAAACTGAAGGCTGTATTTTGGCAAGAACAGCTAGAAAGCCTTTCAAACATCTCAGAGTCTATCAAAATCGATATTGCGCAAATTAACCCTACTGTTGGCGATTTGGATAACAATGCCAAACAAATTATCAAGTTAAGCATCGAAGCAGCCAAACAAGATTCTGATTTATTGATATTTCCAGAATTGGCATTGGTCGGCTATCCGCCAGAAGACCTTTTATTGCGTCATGGCTTTATGCAACAGGTTGAAAAGAAAATAGATCTAATTAAAAATAGTATTCCCGATACCATTTCAATTGTTTTTGGAGCACCCTGTAAAGAAAACAAAATACTATATAACTCAGCCTATCTTATTCAAAATGGCGAAGTTGGTATTTACCATAAGCAGCAACTACCTAATTACAGTGTTTTTGATGAGAAGCGCTATTTTACAGCCGGAAATAAACCTTTTATCTTTACCATTAAAGGTCAGAGATTAGGCTTGCTAGTCTGTGCTGATATCTGGCACGCAGACACAGTTAGCGAAACAGCTAAATATGGCGTACAAACTATCATCAGCATTAATGCATCTCCGTTTCATGTTGGCAAACATCAACAGCGCCTTAATGAAATTAAAAAACGTGTCTTAGAAAACCAAGTTGAATTTGTGTATGTTAATTTAGTCGGTGGACAAGACGAAATCATCTTTGATGGTGGCTCTTTCATGATGAATGCAAAAGCGCAAGTTACCCACCAACTACCTTTTTTTGAACAAACTAGTGCATCATTAGCCACACCAAGCATTGTTTCTGACAACGATGACAGTACTGAAAAAACCATTTATGATGCATTAATTCTAGCCACTAAAGACTACATTGATAAAAACGGCGTGTTTAACGGTGTTTTAATTGGCCTATCAGGTGGTATTGATTCTGCGCTAACGCTAGCAATAGCTGCTGATGCTATTGGTAGTGAGAACATTAAGGCCATTATGATGCCTTACACTTATACTTCAAATATGAGCCTAGAAGATGCCAAGGCTCAGGCCAGTACCATGAATATTGACTACCATGAAATCGCCATTCACTCTATGGTTGAAGGCTTTAACACCCAGCTTAGTGGCTTGTTTAATGGTATGGAAGCCGACACAACTGAAGAAAACTTACAAGCACGTGTACGTGGAACCCTACTCATGGCTATCTCCAATAAACTTGGTAAAATCGTTTTAACCACGGGTAATAAATCAGAAATGGCTGTTGGCTATGCAACGCTATATGGAGATATGTCTGGTGGCTTCGCGCCGCTTAAAGACGTTTCAAAAACCATGGTGTATCGACTAGCTAAATATCGTAATACAGTGTCTTATGTTATTCCCGGGCGTGTAATTGATCGTGAACCCTCTGCAGAGCTTGCGCCTAATCAAGTTGATCAAGATTCACTGCCACCATACGATGAGCTTGATGCGATTTTGGAGTTATTTGTTGAACAAAGGCGTTCTATTGAATATATCGTAAAAATGGGTTTTAACAAGCAAGTGGTAACGCGAATTAGCAGGCTAGTTCTTAACAATGAATACAAGCGTAGACAAAGTGCACCAGGGCCAAAAATCAGTAAAAATGCTTTCGGTAAGGAACGTCGCTACCCGATGACTTCAAAATTTCAACCTTAGTCAGTTAAGAGAACACCTTTAAGATGCCTTGCGCCTTGTGTGTGGTTTCTTCAAGCTCTCTATTAGCAATAGAATCAAACACAATGCCAGCGCCTGCTCTAAAGCTTAAGTGCTCGTCTTGCTTGGTCATGGTTCGAATTAGAATGTTTAAATCCATCTTGCCATTATTACTAATATAGCCCAATGAACCAGTATATGCTTCACGAGCACCTTGCTCTAATTCAGAAATAATTTGCATACAACGAATCTTAGGGCAACCGGTAATCGTGCCACCTGGAAACAGAGCACTGACTAATTGCCTGATATCAATAGAAGGCTTTAACCTACCTCTAATATTTGAAACAATATGATGTACATATGGATAGCTTTCTAGTGTCATTACTTCATTGACCTCGATACTACCGTATTCACACACCCTGCCCAAGTCATTACGCTCAAGATCAAGTAGCATGATATGCTCTGCCTGCTCTTTAGGATGCTTGATTAAACGCTGCTTTAACAATTCATCTTCTTGACCAACGCCTCTAGGATGGGTACCTGCAATTGGACGTGTCTCAATCACATTGCCATCAACGCTAAACAAGCGTTCTGGTGATGATGAAACAATACTAAACTGTTCAAATTGTGCAAGTGCAGAAAAAGGCGCAGGGTTGGATTTTTTTAAAGCAGAATAAAGCTCAGCAGAGCTACAATTATGCGCTAATGTATATTGCCAAGCGCGAGATAAATTCACCTGAAAAACATCACCTGCTTTAATATATTTCTTGATCTTTTCTACGCCAGATAAAAACTTAGCGCTCGCCTCACAACTCAACACACCAGCAAAATCAACTACTGGTATTGGTGTAATTAGCTTAATATCTTTCAAAATCTGATCAATTCTAGTTTGATCATCATCTTCATCTAGTAAATAGGTTTTTTCCAATTGGTGATCGACAACAATAGCGCTAGGTATTTTCACCGCAATGGCAATAGGTAAGTGGCTACTATGTGTATCTTTTGCTAGCGTAGGCTCAATTTGAGCAATAAGCTCGTAAGCAAAATACACAAACCAACCGCCAGTGAAAGGCAGCTGTTGATTTTTATCATTAATACTAGTAATCTTGCTTGAAAGTTCGCTTAAAAAATCAAATTCAGATAGTTCATTTAAAACCAACTCTTGCTGAGGATGGGCGAATAAAATAGAATAACGATTATTGTTATTATGATTAACGCTTTCTAGTAAAAATGGATAGCGCTGTTTATTAAGTTGACACAGGCTGTCCAGCGCAATACTTGGAATTTCCAAAGCTTTCATGCTAGTTTGACTGAAGGGTCTCGCTATTGTCTAACTTTTTTGGTGCAATCTTGCTTAGTAATTGCTTAGCTCGATTAATCGAATGGTGTAACGGAAACTTAACCAGCATACTATTTAATAGGCTTTCAGCCTTTTCATCTTGTTTAAGCTCCACATAAACTCTGGCCAACTCAAACAAAGAGTTTGAATATTTATGATGCAGCGGATTACTTTGCTGAAACGCCATAAAAGTACGCTTTGCCTGATTATAGTCGCCTTTGGCTAAATAAGCCTTGGCAAGCCAATAATGCGCATCTGATGCATGGTTACTTTCAGGATAAACCGTTAGATACTGCTTAAAAAATACAATGGCTTGATCATATTGATCGGTAACCAACAAAGAGCGCGCATTGGTGTAGATTTTTTTAGCCTTTTTATTGTGCTCACGCACACGCATCATTGTTTGCTCAACCACAACACTGGATTTTTTGTATTCCATTAGGTTAAACAATTCAGTAATTTTTTGGCTGCTTTGTTGCTGCTGTTGCTCTAGTTTCTCAATCTTACCAATGAGTGATTTGTTTTTACGCACTAAGCGTTTGATCTTTTTATTATGATCCATAATCACTTTGTCGGTATTAATACCGGCAGAAGCTGGCTGATAAGCAAATACAGCCAAAAAAATCATGAGTGAAAGACGTTGTATCATTAGCTACTGGTAAATAAATTCAACACGTCTATTCTTTCCCCAAGCGCTTTCATCATGTGCCTGAATCAAAGGAGTTTCTTCACCAAAGCTGATTACTTCTACACGTGAATTAAGATCATACAAGCCAAGCACCTCTTTAACCGCTAAGGCGCGATTCTCACCCAGAGCAAGATTGTATTCACGAGTGCCGCGCTCATCTGCATGCCCTTCTAGGCGTAAATTAAGACTTGGATTATCACGCATAAAATTTGCATGTTTGATAATAGCTTGAGTTGCTGCTTCATCTATTTCACTACCATCATAAGAGAAATATAAAACAAACTGAACACCCGTGTTTTTAAGCTCAGCAGTCGCCATTTGCAGTGCACTAGATTGGCCACCATCTTTACGAACATAATTACCATTGTATTCTTGCGACTCAAAACGAGAAGAGTCAGCAGCAACAACACTCTCCTCATTATTGACCACACTTGGCTTAGCGGCAACTTTTTGATACAACTCTTCAACTGTTGTTGAGCAAGAAGATAAAAGCACAGTGGCCATTATTAACGAGGTGATTTTTAACATATACATAAACTCCTTGGTATTATTTAGAATAGTGAGACCAGTTTGGCTCTCTAACTTCGCCAGCTTTACTCGCCAGCTCAAAGGTTTGATGACCTAAAATTGAAACAACCGACAACACGCCCGTATCACCCTTATTGCTAGCAAAAATAATCATGCCACCATTGGGTGAAAAGAAAGGTGATTCATCTAGTTTGTTATCAGTAATAACGATTAAATCTTTAGTGGCAATATCCAACAAGGCAATGCGGTAGTCTTTATCAACTCGATGCACCAAGGCTAGACTTTTTCCATCTGGTGAAAATACCGCCTTAGCATTATAACTACCTTCAAAGGTAGCTCGCTTGATTGCACCTGTTTTCAAGTACTTAATATACACTTGAACCTGTCCTGATCGATTTGAAGTAAAAGCAATTCGCTCACCATCAGCTGAATAGCTAGCCTCAGTATCAATACCAACATCTTTAGTTAGGCGAGTAAGCTTTTCGTCTTTAAGGTGGTATGAATAAATATCTTTATTACCATCTTTTGATAGCGTCATAATAAGGCTTTCACCATTTGGATGCCAGGCAGGTGCTGATGCAATGCCGTTAAAATAAGGTAATTTTTGTGTTTTACGGCGCATAAATGGATACTGAATAAATACTTCAGAGCGGCCATTTTTAAACGACACGTAAGCAATTTTATTTTGATCTGGCGACCAAGCCGGCGATAAAATCGGGCTTGCCGCTCTAAAAATAGTTTGTGGATTTTGCGCATCAGAATCAGAAATCTCTAAGCGATATTCGCGCTTGCCATTACCCATGCTGGTCACGGTTACGTAGGCTAGACGTGTATCAAATGAGCCTTTCACACCCAATAAAGCAAAATAAATCTGATCAGATAAATAATGGGTAATACGCCTAATACCGCTATTATGAACAGCGAATTTTTTAGCGTAGAGGGTTTTTCTTGTGTAGGTGTCAATTAGCTCGATTTCAACATTAAAGATATTCTTGCTAACTTGCTCAAGCTTGCCGATAACAATGGCTTCAATTTTCTTAGCCTTCCATTTGTCAAAATTAATCTGACTGTTGACAATGTAATCAGCACTTGAGGCGTTAAATTCACCCGAGCGATTAAAGTTGTCGCGCATGATATTGGCAATTGCCTCGCCTTGCTTAGCATCGCCCTTAACGGCAAAAGGTGAGATAACAATTGGAAATGCATTTTCATCTTTCTTTAAGATGGTTACTTCTAATATCGCAAAAGAAGCCGTGGCGTAAAGCGCTAGAAAAACTACAGCAAGCTTTTTCATTCCCTCTCTTCAATCCAGTTCATTTGAATGGCTTCAAGGATCTTTTCGCCTGATTTTTCACTATCATCTTCAAACTCCTCTAAAGCCATAACCATATCTCTCAAATCAACAAAACCAACGGTTAATGGGCTTGTATTTGGATGAGCCTCATCCAATGCAATAGCAATCTCTAACGAGTCTGTCCAATTCACAAATTACTCCTAAATTTATCTAAGTTAATTTTATCTAAATTAGTGCAAACTTTGCAACTAAAAACGCTTCACACTTTGAACTAAATCAAGTTGCATTAAATGTTCAGATATATCTGCCAATTGCTCTGTATTTGTTACCGAAATAACCAAATTCAAAGATTTTAAATAACTGTCTTTTTCACTAACCTCAATGTGCTCAATATTAATACCCAATTTGGCCATGATGTTGGCAATGGAAGCTAGCGCTCCACGCTGATTATCCACATCAATTAGCACCTTAACTTCAAACTCTTCCCCTTCTTTAGCTTGCCAATCAACCCCTAGCCACTGTACATTTTTATTCTTAACTCGCATAAAGTTAGCGCAGTCAGCCTTGTGTAAAACCATACCTTTGCTGCTGGTGAGCAATCCAATGACATTGTCACCTGGGATTGGATAACAACAATGTGCACAGCTTATTGCCCTACCTTGAGTATCTGAGATTTTGATATTTTTAACCAGACAATGATTACCGTCACACTGTAATTTATTCAGCACGACTGACATCAGTACCTCGCCTAGGCCAATTTTTATAAACAATTCTTCTTTTGATTGGCAGCCAAGGTCACTCAGACACTCTTGCCACTTGGTTTCAACAACCTTCTCAACATCAATTTGTAAATATTCACAAGCATTGTCCAACAAATAGCTACCCAGTTGAATTAAGCTAGAGGAGGATTTTGACTTTAAGTAAGATTTAATTGAAGATCTTGCCTTTGCAGTGGTTGCTATTTGCAACCATGAAGGTTGTGGCTGAGTGTCTTGTTTGGTGATAATTTCAACCGTCTGTCCAGATCTAAGCTTGGTGGATACTGGCGATAAAATCTGATCAATTCTTGATTTAAAAGCATGCTCGCCGATATTAGTGTGCACCATGTAAGCAAAATCCAAAGCTGTTGCCTTATAAGGTAATTGAATAATATCACCATTTGGGGTAAAGACGAATACCTCTGAGGGTGACAAATCAGCCTTAGCATGCTCAAGAAACTCAATAGAGGTTCCAGATTGTTGCTGAATATCAAGCAAAGACCCTATCCAGTTACCTGCCAGCGAAGCATTACTATCATTATTGTTAACATTTTTATAGTGCCAATGCGCTGCAATCCCGTACTCTGAAACAAAATGCATGTCAGTAGAGCGAATTTGCACCTCAATCATAATATTATTTGGACCGAATAATATTGTGTGTAGTGACTGGTAGCCATTTGCTTTTGGTAAGGCTACATAATCCTTAAATTTACCTGGCAATGGCTTGTATAAGTTGTGAATAACGCCAAGCGTTTGATAACACTCAGCCACCCCTGAAACAACAACGCGAAACGCATACATATCCAGTACTTGTGAAAACTTAAGTTGCTTAACTTTCATCTTCTTATAGATGCTACAGGGCTGCTTTCGACGGCCATTGATTTCAAAACCCATCACGCCTTCTTGGCTTAGTCTGCTTTCCAAGGCACTTTGAATATGCTTAATAACCTTGGTTCGATTGCCGCATTGTTTTTTAATTTGAGATACCAGAACCTTGTGACGAAACGGATGAACAATAGAAAAACACAAGTTATCCAGCTCCACCCTAATGCTATTTAGGCCTAATCTTCGTGCAATAGGGGCGTGAATTTCAGCCGTTTCTTTGGCAATTCTTAGCTGCTTGTCGCGCCTCATAGAGCCCAGCGTGCGCATATTATGCAATCGATCAGCCAGTTTGATTAAAATCACGCGCATATCATCACTCATGGCTAAAAATAACTTGCGGAAATTTTGCGCCTGTTTGTCGGCAGTGTCACGAAACTCAAGACCTGTTAACTTGGAAACGCCCTCAACAATATGCGCAATTTCATCACCAAAATCATATCTAATTTGATCATAAGTCACAATAGTATCTTCAATACAATCATGCAATATAGCTGCAACAATACATTGGTAATCCAACTTAAACTCAGCCAAAATCATAGCCACAGAAAGCGGATGAAATACATACGCCTCACCTGATTTTCGAAACTGACCATCATGCGCTGTGGCTGCGACAATGTAAGCCTGATAAACACTCTCAACTTGTGATTGCGGCATATAGCCTTCAAGCACATCGCACAAATCACTAATTAGAATTCTTTTATCATTTTTTGACATTTAATACCGAATAAATCTTGAGTTAAGTTTTGCCATTATAATACTTATGCATCAGTATAATGTCATGCATATTTACAATTAATTTATCAAAATAATCATGAAAAAACTCATTCTAATTCTACCTATATTAACTTTATTTCTAGGTGGTTGTCTTTGGGATGATGAGAAAAAACGTGAATCAATCACCAAAGGCTGGTCGCCAAAAACATTCTTCGCACAAGCGAAAGAGCAAATTTCTGCCGGCTCAATGGATAAAGCCATTGAGTTATTTGAGCAATTACAGGCGGCTTACCCTGGCTCTAAATATGCACTTCAATCTAAACTTGAAATCGCCTACGCCCTTTACAAGAGTGAAGACTACGATCAAGCCATTGATCGCTTAAACAGCTACATTAAACTTTACCCTAACCACTTCTCCACGCCATATGCTTATTACTTACGTGGTGTTATTTCAGAAGATAAATCTCGTTCAATCTTAGATGACTACATTACTGATAACGCTCAGCGTGATGTTAATTCAGTACGTGATGCGTTCAACTACTACCTAGCCTTAATCGACAAATTCCCTAAAACTGAATACGCCGAAGAAGCCAAGAGTCGTCTTGTCATTTTAAGAAATATTTTGTCTCGTCATGAGTTGTTTGTTGCCATCTACTATACAAAAAAAGGTGCAAATATTGCAGCGATCAATCGTAGTAAATACATCATTGAAAAATATCCAAACACGCCTTCTGTGCCTGCAGCATTACACTTAATGGCTCATAACTACGATATTATTAGCACACCAGTATTAGCTAAAGATGCACGTCGTGTGCTTAAGAAAAGCTACCCACAGTACGCGCCACATTACTCACTAGAAAACTAATACTCTCCCTACTCGCTAATGACTAAACTAGAGCGAGGCTTCGCACTTAAAATCTCTTTAATTATGGCAACTCGAATGCTCGGGCTGTTTATGATTTTCCCAATTTTTTCAGTCTATGCCAATCACTATGAAAGCGTAACGCCGTTTTATATTGGCTTAGCTATTGGCGCCTACGGCCTTACTCAAGCATTCTTCCAAATACCATTTGGCTATTTATCGGATAAATATGGTCGCAAGCCTTTACTTATATTTGGCCTTATTATTTTCTTTATTGGTAGCGTTGTAGCGGCCAATGCAACTGACATTTATCAAGTTGTAGCTGGTAGAGCGCTACAAGGTGCAGGCGCTATTTCAGCCGTGTTAATGGCGTTTTTGGCAGATTATGTTAGCGAAGAAGAGCGCCCTAAAGCAAACGCTTTTGTCGGTGTTCAAATTGGTATGGCATTTATGCTGGCATTATTATTAGGCCCTATTATTGGACATCAATTTGGCATATCTGGCATGTTCTGGATTATTGCAGGACTATCGATTGTTGCTTTAGTTGTGGTTACAACTTTGCCACATGCCAAACCCATCAAACAATACAAACTCTCTATTGATAATTTTAAGAAAATTCTAACAACAGATTTACTTAGATTAGATTTCAGCATCTTTGCACTGCATTTAATTCTAACCAGCTCCTTTATTGCCATTCCAATTTTCCTAGTAGATAACAACATCCTTAGCATTCAAGATAACTGGAAAATATACTTACCTGTTATTGTGATTTCATTCCTAGGCATGATCCCAATGATCATTGTTGCCACCAAATTTCAAAAAACAAAAACGGTATTTTTATTGTCAATTTTTATCTTGGCTTTTAGTCAAATCTTGTTTTATAAAAGCGCATTAAATTACACGACATTTTTTGTCATTTTAACTTTATTTTTTGTTGCTTTTAACGCCTTAGAAGCGCTACTACCTTCACTAATAGCCAAAACTGCAAGCAGTGACAAACGCGGGCTAGCAATGGGTTTTTACTCTAGCTCACAATTTTTTGGTGCATTCGTTGGTGGTGTAATTGGCGGATGGATTTACAACAATTTTGGTTTGAATAGTGTATTCTTGTTCACCACATTTACAGCAATTATTTGGTGGCTAATCGCCCTAAGTATGCGCACTGAAAAATATTAATAATTAACGGGAGAAAATTCAATGGCAGGCATTAACAAAGTAATTTTAGTAGGTAACCTAGGTCAAAAGCCTGAGGTTAAATACGCATCTAACGGCAATGCAATTGCAAATCTTTCGGTAGCAACAAGTGAATCTTGGACGGACAAAAACACCGGTCAAAAACAAGAAAAAACAGAATGGCACCGTGTTAGTTTATTTGGCAAATTAGCAGAAATTGCTGGCCAATATTTAGACAAAGGCTCTAAAGTTTATGTTGAAGGTAAATTACAAACACGTAAATGGCAAGATAAATCAGGTGCTGATCGCTACACAACTGAAGTAGTTGTATCAGGCTTTAACGGTACATTGCAAATGCTTGATCGCCGTGACGGCCCTGGCATGGGTGGCGCACCACAAGCGGGTGGCCAGCAAGCACCAAACGCACCTCGTGCACAAGCACCAGTTCAAGACCCTATCACTCCAGTTGATAATGGTTTTGATGATGATATTCCGTTTTAGAAGTCACCTACTACCTAAAAGTAAAATATAATTTATTAAACCCTGTGTAAACAGGGTTTTTTTTGTTCATTGATTAATAAATAGAGTAGAGTATCCGTATAACTTATACCAATATAATCAATATGAATGTCTTTAAGAAAGCACTACTTATGTCCACTCTACTTAGTTGGATTCCTTCGGCGCAAGCGGCTATTGAGCTGGGCCAACAGGCCCCGAATTTCGCCCTCATTGATCAACACAAAGCCGTACACACACTGAGTGACTATCAGGGCCAATGGGTGGTGCTATACTTCTATCCTAAGGATGACACGCCAGGCTGTACCACAGAGGCTTGCAGTTTTCGTGATGCTATTAATCATATCATTGCCAAACGTGCGATTGTATTCGGCATTAGCCTAGATGATATTGAATCACATCAACAGTTTTCCAAAAAAAATAAACTGCCTTTTTCTATTCTTTCTGATCCAAATGGAAAAGTAGCCAAACAATATGACTCTTTAAGCGATTTTTGGCTCATTAAATTTGCTAAAAGAAACAGCTTCATCATTAATCCAACAGGCGATATTGTCAAGATCTACAAAGGTGTAGACCCACAAACTCATATTAAAGAGGTTCTTAGAGATTTATCTACCTTGCAAAAAAAGATAGATTAATTGGCGTTAGATCTGAGAGCCAACATAATATGATTACTTGGGTATCTCTTCTACAATGAGGGTGGTGCTATCTGTTCCCACAACCTTAACCTGCTGACCAATAGCCATATCACAGCCTTTGGCAAGCCATAACGAATCCCCTACTTTTACTTTAGCGCCGTTATTATCAAGCTCTGCAACAGTATAAATATTGCCAACATGGCGAGAGGCTCTTTCATTTAACTGTGTGTCAATTGTTTCAACTTTAAGGAACTTTTTGGCTAAATAGATTGTCACTATTGATAAAAATGAAAAGATAAGTAACTGAGTTTCCCAACTCATATTAGGAGAGAGGTACAATAATATGCCTACAACAACTGCTGATATACCCATCCATAAAAAGAAAGTACTCCACGCAAATAGCTCAATAATAATAAGTGTAAGTCCTAATACTAACCAATGCCAAAAATCAAAATCTGCAAATAGTGCTTCCATAATATTCTCTATGTTTTAGGGTTATTGCCAACAACACCTTTTACTAACTCTCCAATACCGCCAAGAGAGCCTAATAATGCACTGGCCTCAAGCGGCATAAGGACAAGTTTTTCATTGTCAGCAGTGGCAATAGCCTGCAAAGCTTCTGTATATTTAGTTGCGACAAAATAGTTAAGTGCCTGCACATCGCCATCCTTTATAGCATCTGACACCATCGTAGTAGCGTTAGCCTCTGCTTCAGCCAACCTTTCTCTTGCTTCCGCATCTCTAAATGCGGCCTCTTTACGTCCTTCAGCATCAAGAATGGCAGCCTGTTTTTCACCTTCAGCTCTTAAAATTTCAGATTGTCGCTGCTACTCATAGCCTCAACAAGATCTAGTGGTGGCTCCAAATCTTTAATCTCTATTCGAGTAACTTTAATGCCCCATGGATTAGTTGCCTGATCAATAACTGTTAATAAGTGTGAATTAATCTCATCACGGTTAGATAGCATCTGATCTAAGGACATTGAACCTAATACTGTTCTAATGTTCGTAAGGCATAAGTTTCTCATGGCGTTAAACAGATCATTAACTTCATAAGTAGCTTTGGCAGCATCGATAATTTGAAAGAATACAACACCATCGGACTGAACCACTGCGTTATCTTTTGAAATAACACTTTGTTTTTCAATATCAAGCACTTGCTCGCGCATGTTAACTTTGGCACTGACACTATCTACAATAGGGACAATAATGTTTAAGCCAGGTTTTAAAGTTCTTGTGTATTTACCAAAACGCTCAATTGTATATTCACTACCTTGTGGCACCGTTTTTACGGACTTGAAAACAATGAAAATCGCTAGAACAACTAACACAATGATAAATTCGCCCATACTCACTCCTTTGTTAAAAATAACAGTTTTAGTTCATTGTAAACTAAATATATTGAGACTTATCCACTTTACAAAAAAACCCAATTAACAATATGGTATTACTTTTTATTGTAAATAATATCTTTTAATGCTAATCTTGACTCTGCATAATCAAATTGAAAACCTAGTTTTAATAATTTTTTAGGGACTACTGATGCCCCCTGTGTTAGCACCTGAGAACCCTCACCAAATAATAATTTAATCTGCCATTTAAAGAGTGGCAATAGAAAAGGTCTATGTAACAAACTCGCTAGAGTTTTGCCAAATTGAGCTTGTGTTACTGGATTCGGCGAGGTTAAATTAAACACACCTTGCATTTCTGGATGCTCAATGGCATAGGAAAATGCTTTCACTAAATCACCTACATGGATCCATGAAAAACACTGCTTGCCACCCGCCACTGGCCCACCAAAGCCTAATTTAAATGGTAATAACATCTGACTCAGGGCGCCACCCTTTACCGACAATACCACCCCAAATCTAAAAATTAATACTTCTTTAGCAAGACTTTCTGAGCTCTTTTCCCAGGCAACGACAAGATCAGATAAAAATCCAGTGCCCGGGTGTTTACAATCCTCATTGAAAGGCTGATCACATAATGATTCAGGATAAAACCCAACTGCAGATGCGCAAAAAATACGTGGCTTATTTGTTAGAAAATCTAAAGCGATCTTTAGTTGCTTACTCGTTTCAATTCGACTATCCCAGATCTCTTGTTTATAAGCTGCATTCCAGCGCTTAACGATATTGGCGCCAGATAGTTTAATAATTAAATCTTTATCTTGAGCCAGCTTGTTCAAAACATCCTGACTAGCAAAGGCCGATCGACCAACGCATTCAACCTCATGATCAGCAGACAGGTGTCGCTCTAATGCACCACCAATCAGCCCCGTACCACCCAAGATTAAGATCTTCATCATACCTCCAATAAATTCACCAGCACTTTACTACGCTTTTCCAAACTTACCTGTTAATGGAACAAAAGCATAATCACCCATATAAACTTTTTCTAATTTTTTATTATGTTTAACCCCTTTGATCATTTGTTGCGGATATGTAGCGCCAACTGGTGCTATCAAAATACCGCCTTCCACTAGCTGATCAATCAAAGCCTCAGGAATCTTGTCACAAGCAGCAGAAACAATAATCTTATCATAGGGCGCCTGTTTGTCGTACCCTAAGCCACCATCCCATTGTATTACTTCAACATTTTTTATCTTAGCTTTGGTTAGATTTTTTTTTGTAAAGACTACTAACTCTGGCACAATTTCGACTGAATAGACTTGATGAGATAGTTGACTTAAAATTGCCGCTGCATAGCCACTACCAGATCCAACTTCTAACACTTTATCCGTCTTCTTTAACTCTAATGCTTCAACCATCATTAATACTGTAGTTGGCTGACTGGTTGTTTGCTCATAACCGATACGCAATGGGCCATCATAATAGGCTTGATCTATGGAGTCTTTAAGAACAAACATTTCTCTAGATATTGCCTGGAATGCTTTAAGTACTTTATGATCTTTGATCAGCTTATCTTTTTGTAATTTCTTAAATAAAGTAGCCTTATTCATACTGTTAACTATACTCCATAGATATAGCTATACAGAATGAACCTTATTAATTCAATTTATTTGGCGTTAAGACGTAGATATTACCACGATCTGTTGAAAAATAAATCCAGCCCTCTGGGCTTTGAACAAGTGCCCTAATGCGCTGATTAAGATCTTCTAGTAAGCGCTCTTCTGCAATCACCTTACCTTGCTCGTTCAACTTGACTATATTAAGATGTCGAAGCTTTAAGGCGCCAGCTAACAAACTACCCTGCCATTCTGGAAAAGAATCCCCTGTGTAATATAGTAAACTTCCTGGCGCAATGGAGGGAATATAGTATTTAGCAGGTTGCTCCATTCCTGCTTTGTGAGTGCCCTCACCCACAGAGGCTAACCCCCAATACTCTTTACCGTAAGAGATGATTGGCCAGCCATAATTCTTACCTTTTTCTATTAAGTTGATTTCATCACCACCCCGAGGTCCATGCTCAATCGACCATAAGCGTTTATGATCATTATCCCAAACTAGTCCTTGTGGATTGCGATGACCATAACTCCAAATTTCAGGCAAGGCATTAGCTGTATCTACAAAAGGGTTGTCCACTGGAATACTACCATCACGTTTAAGTCTCACAATAGAGCCTGCATGTAAGGTTAAATCCTGAGCATTTGCTCTAATACCACGATCACCAATTGAAAAATAAACATGCCCACTATCATCAAAAGCTATTCGACTGCCATAATGAACATTGGTGTCAGTGCCAGAGTGTGTTAGTAATAAATCATCCCAATCTTGTAATTTACTGCCATTCAAATGAGCTCTAGCTAATGTGGTAACCCCTTGATTTTTAATTGACTTACTATAGGTAAAATAAATCCAATCACCCTGAACATAATCAGGTGCTTTAGCTACATCCAATAAGCCACCTTGACTTTGTACCACTACTTTCGGCACTCCCGTTAAATATACAACCCTGCCAGACTGTGTATTGAGTATGCCTGCCTTTCCGGCTCTCTCGGTAAATAATATCTCATCATCTGAGATGAAAACCATGCCCCAAGGTATGCCTAAGTCAGACCCAACTTGTCTAAGCTGATAGGTTTCAGCAGAAACAACCGAAGAGAGAGAAAGAATAAGTAAAGATGCGAAAACAAATCTTTTGAACTGACCCAAAATAACTACTACTTTTTTGTAGATGTTGATACGCCAAACACTGCATACGCAGGGCACCAACTAATCAATACTTCAGTGATTAGCACAACTCCAACCAACCCCCACCATGAGTTTAAATAAACACCTGCACCGATAATAGCAACTCCAAGAATCGCTCTAATAATCTTATCTGCTCTACCTAAATTACTTTTCATTTGGTGCCCCTTTGTTTAGTTGGTTTCTTATAATTCTACTCCACTACCTATACGTTAATATGTTTTATCTATTGCATTGATCATGGCGTGAACTTTACTTGCAATCTCTTTTGGATCTGGAAAGATATTTGCATCTATGCGCAATACTTTCACTTTCTCACTATTTGTAATTGGCTCTGTAGAGTGAAGTTGTTTTTCCAGGACACTGGTATCTGCATCTGAAACATTGCCACCATCCTCTGTCCTTTTCTGAACGCGACTACGGAGTTCGTCTGCATCAACTTCTAAATCAATAACAATAAAATTTAGGTTTTTATTATCAAAGGCTTGATAAAATTTATATCGCTCCCTTGCCTTTAAAAAGGTTGCATCAATCACAACGGAATGCCCATCTTTAGTAATCATTCTGGTTAAGTCTAATAATCGTTCATAAGTAGCCTTGTTCGCCTCCTCACTGTACATTCCTCCCTGTAATGGGGGGTTAGAAATGCCATGGAATAAGCCAAACAAACGTTTTCTTTCAACATCAGAACTAATACGAACCGCCATCAATAATTCCGAGAGACGCACGGCAAGAGAGCTCTTGCCACTGCCTGATAACCCATGAAGCATAATGACACTTACCTGAATAGGCTTGGTATAACAACTTGCCAATTCTAAATAATTATCTACTTTAGCTAAGGCGATACTCTTGCGCTTAACATCACTTAATTGAGAATATCGAATAGCCGCCACTTTAGCGCGGACAGCGGCACGGTAAGCACGATAAAAATTCAACAACTTTAACCCTTTATAATCTCCGCTTAAATATAGGTATCCGTTTAAAAAACGCCAAGCAAGCCCTGACCTCCCTCGACTTTCCAAATCCATAATCAAAAATGCTATCTCGCTCATAACATCAATCCAACGAAAGTTAACATTAAACTCAATGCCATCGAAGATTTGCACCTTCCCTTTCCAGTGCACCATATTTTCTAAATGCATGTCGCCATGACATTCTCGAATAAACCCACCTCTGAGCCTTAACTCCATCTCATTAAGCAAGTCTTTCCATTTTGATTTGGTCCACTGCTGTAGTTGTTCAGAATTTTCAATAATATCCTTATCTTTCAATTGTTGCTTGATTTGAATAAAGTTCTCAAGAGCAGATGAAAGAATTATATTTGCATTACCATATTCAGATCCAACACTAGCCACTGCTGAATTTCTATGAAATTCTGCTATACATGAAGCCAATTCATCAAACCACTCACTTCTCCAAAGGCTGCTGTTTTTTTGCTCTAATAATGCACCTAGCTCCATTTTTCGGTCAAATCGATGCATACGTACAGCGTATTCAACAACATCCTGTTGTTTATCGATTTTATTATTGAGAATAAGAGTCTGTCCATTGCTATAAATAATGGGCACAACATCTATATAAATATCACCAGAAAACCTTGAGTTAAGGCGTACCTCTTCCTCACAAAAAAACTTGCGTTTTTGAAGTGTCGAAAAATCTAAAAACCCCAGATTAAGTGATTTTTTAATTTTATAAGCGTACGCTCCAGCTAGGAAAATATGGGAGATATGGGTTTCAACATGCTCAACCTTATCAACCTCATGAGGATAAGAATTTGGGTCTAATAACTGCTGTTCAACATTAACTTTATCCATACAATCACCATGGGGTATTTTGTTGGTGCATGAACTTTCCCCATTGTCAAAAACTCAATGGCAGTCGAATTAAAAATTCTTACATTATGCTTATAATTCAGACTACTCTATCAATTTAGACTAAGAATTCACAACTTATCTATACTCTTTTAATGCCATGGTTATACATCCTGGACATACCCTTAAGTCCACGGCTGTTTAACTTAGCCCACGGCTGAATATCCTGCTGATAGCCTTTATGCCACGGTTTGAATATTTCAGTACCAATCTTGGCTTGCGTATGCACTGATTGTGCATAATCTTTAGCCAGTGTTTGAGCTGATACCGTAGTTCCAGAAGCTGACAACACTGCTGTGACTGCCATTAACATGCTTTTAAGTTTCATATCGTCTCCTATTTATGATGTGTTCATCTTTACTATACACCTCATTTATAACAGACACTACAATATATTAAAGTCACATGTACAGCTATCAATAGGGATAATTACATCAGCTAACTATTTTTGATTAATTATTTATGAGTGATACAAAATCAGCACAAATTTGGATTGATGCAGATGCTTGTCCTGTTGTTATTAAAGAAATCTTGTTTAAAGCTGCAGATCGCACCCAAACTCAAACCACGCTGGTGGCAAACCACGCTTTGCATCTACCACCTTCTCGCTACTTGAGCTTTATCCAAGTAACAGCAGGATTTGATGTAGCTGATAATGAAATCGTTAAACGTTTGAATCAGGGTGATTTGGTCATCACTAGCGATATCCCCTTGGCTGATGAGGCGATCACCAAAGGTGCTACAGCACTAAGCCCTAGAGGCGACCTATTTACCGCTAACAATATTAAGTCAAAGCTCAGTATGCGTGACTTTATGGATGTGATTCGATCAAGTGGTGTACAAACAGGCGGACCATCGCCATTGAGCCAAGCAGACCGACAAAACTTTGCCGGCCATTTAGATCGTTGGTTTAATCAGAATAAAAACTAACGCCAAGTTGGCTTCATGTACATGCCAGGTGTTGCTTCTTCGGCCATAATCTTACCTGGCTCCATCATGCTACGAATGCCTTGATCCATACCAGGCATCATAAATGATGATGACTGTGGCTGGCTAACTTGCTGTTGAGGCATGCCAGGGTTAAACGGCATCATACTCATACCACCAAAAGATTGCGCAGGCTGCGCTTGACGGTTTGATGAGCTACCTCCAGACCACTGCATAGGATTGTAAGTAGGTTGATTGTAACGCTGTGTTGGCGCTGCATATCGAGAATTAGAATATCTTGGCTGGCTTAAAGATTGACCACCCCATGGCATTGAATTACTGCCAAATTGTTGCATTTGTGTCTGTGGCTGTGCAAAATTATTACCACCAAATGATGACATCATTGATGATGGATTACCGAAATTAGCATTAGCCATTGTGCCAATAGCAAGCGTTAATCCCATACAAGCTTTTAAAAAACCAGTTTTTGTTTGTTTCATGTCTTCTCCTCAAGAGTTAATAAAAAGTACGAGATTGAACTATACCCTGTGAAGATGGCAATAACAAATATTTTGCCCGTTATTGGTTAATATTTATCGCGGATAAGCCGCAAACATTAAGATCGCTCAAATATCTTTAAATCTGAAACTGGGGAGGCGTATATCGTATTTAATAGCCAACAACCTGGAAACAAAAATAGAGCTACCAATAACAATGGTGGCGACTATTGGATCCATGCCACCATCTAAAAATAGTATCAGAATGAAAGAACCGACCCAAGCTAAAACCGCATTTAATTGGCTTTTAAAAGCAATGGGAGTGACATCACACATCATGTCACGAATCACACCACCCATAACCCCTGTAACAACCCCCATAAACGAGGCAATTAGCCAAGGTGCTCCAACCATTAAGCCAGAGATGGTTCCAATCACACTAAAAATAGCCAATCCCATTGCATCAGGCACCAAGAAAGACTGAGAAGACACCTGGAAGTATCGAGCAATAACAAACACCAGTATGGAGCTCAGCGAACTAATAATAAAAAACGATTGATCAGCAAACCAAAATACTTCGATGCCAAGTACCAAATCTCTAATGGTGCCACCACCCAACCCTGTAGTAATGCCAATGATCAACACCCCAAACAAATCAAATTTTCGACAGCCAGCTCGTAAAACACCAGATGCTGAAGATACAGCCACGGCAACAATGGTAAGCCAATAGAGGGAAGATAATAGAGCTGGTGTTATTTCAAAAATCATAGTCAACTATTCCAAAAAGTCTTATTTACAATTAGCAATGTTAGCAGTCTTTGTTTATAAAATCAAAATGGTCGGCTACCACTTGAATCTTTGACGCATCTCAATGCCAAATCCCATTGCACTTCTTAGACGCTTTAAGCTTATTAAAGCTATTCTCATGCTTGCCTACGATCTTTCATTTCCCTGATCAAATTTAGCCTTCATGGTAGGATTTCCATGTGTTAACTTTTTAATGGTTAGGTCGTCCGCTTTATTGTTAGCTAGGCGATAGTTATTATCTGACGATAACAAGGCGTCTTTTGTTTTTTGAAGATGGCTGATGGTTTTATCAATTTCATCAATCGCTGTTTTAAATTTACGACTGGCTAAATCATAGTTATAGGCAAAACCCTTCTTAAACGCATCCATTTTTTCTTCAAAATTAGTGATGTCTACATTTTGATTTCTCATTAAGTTTAACTCTGCTTTATATTCCATAGAATTCATCGCAGCGTTTCTAAGCAGTGTGATAATTGGTATAAAGAATTGGGGGCGAACTACATACATTTTTTTGAATTTGTGTGACACATCAACGATACCTGTATTGTAAAGCTCATTATCTGACTCCAAAAGAGACACCAAAACTGCATATTCACAATCCTTCTCTTCACGATCTTTATCTAATTTCGCAAAAAAAATCCTCATTTCTCTTTTTGGTTGCAGTCTCATCATTCTCATTTTTCATTTCAAACATAATTGAAATGATTTCATTGCCTGCCTCGTCAGTTTCTTTGTAAATATAGTCACCCTTGGTGCCACCTTTTGAATCGTTGTCTTTTTCAAAATAAGCGTTTTGAAACGCTGTTGCACGAAGTTTATTAAATTCGATTTCACAATGCTGCTCTAATGTTTCACCCACCATTTTTGTTGAAAGCTTCTGCTTAAAGTCTTTCAGACGATTAATTTCATCGTCTCGCATTTTTATAGTTTCGTCTTTGACAACTAACTGATTTGTAAATTTATCCTTAATTGAAATCTCAAGTGATTCTTTTTCCGCCTCTTTTATTTTTAAATCATTAGTCAGATTATCACGCTCTTTTTCTATTGCTTTAACAGCTTCTGAAACTTCAAGTTTTTTCTCTATCTCAGCATTCTGAACTTTAGATTTAATTTCAGCAATTTCCACCTCTTTTTGCGCTAATTGCGTAGTAAGCTCGGCATCGCTTTTAGATTTTAATTCAATGAGCTGCTGGTCTTTTTTTGCCAATTCTTCTTGTAATGAATTTTTAATATTAGCCTTTGCAAGTTCGACTGCAGTATTCTTTTCATTTTCTGCAAGTGCTAGTCGACTTGCTAGCTCTTCTTCAAACTGATGGTCGCGAACTTGTTTAAGAATATCAGCAAAGCCAGCTTCATCTACTTTGAAAGCCTTTTTACAATTTGGACAAATAATTTCATTCATTTTTTTATTCTTTTCCTTCTATATTTTATATGTTGAGTTGAAGATGCAATTTACCAGTGCCAGTCCATTGAAAAGCTGTATTTGGATTAAATCTGACCTGAATATTCTTTGTTTATTGTTTTAATTAACAAATCTACCCTCTATCCACAAACACAAATTTAGTTTTATCATGATTTTTGCACCCAATTTGCAGTCACTACATATCTAAGCGACCCGCCTGCTGTTGTAGCATTAAACGGATAGCATGTGACCAGCTTGAGCTCTGACGGGCCGTTATTAATGTCAATATCTACTTTGTCAGAATCGATGATTTTGATATCGCTTACTTGGTAGTGATGGCTACCTTTTGAATAGATTGAATCTACTTCGAGGCGGTCACCCAGTTCAATACTTTCTAAAAAATTAAAGTGCGTGTCTCGATGGGCAGAAATGAGCGTAGTGCCTCTATTGCCTGGATGGTTTGATTGAATATTACGACCAGGCCCAAAAGCTAAAACATTGCCCGTGTCTCCCTCAAGTACGATTAGATCTTGATTGTGCTTGGCTGATTTAAGCCTCATCACAGGGTGAGAGTCCATCCAGTTCCAAGGTTTGACTTGGAAGCCGGTTTTGTTAGAAACGTTCCAGGCTGATTGGATCATGTATTGGGCGGCTTCTGCCTTAATGGGTATGTAGGCACCATAGGCAAACGTACTAATGCCAATCATTGCCAGTAGTATTGATTTATTCATGATTGCTCTCTACGACGAGTAACAACTGATAACAGAATAATAACCAAACCGAACATCATCCACAATTGCGAATTTGTGGCTGTTTTGGCAGCCTTTACTTTGTTAGCTACAGTTTTGGTGATGTTGGTTTGGATGCCTGGTTTGGCTGGGGTGATGTCAACCGCAACCAGTGAGGTAAATTTAGACACCAAATGGTGGTCTAATGCAATATTGGTAATGTCTGCTTGCACCCTATCTCGATCTACTCGTCTATATTGCGCACGGTATTGATTCATTAATTGATCAATCTTACGTCTGGCCCACAACACATCAATACCAGTTGTGTTATTGCTAGCTGTTATATGAATATCTTTAGTGAATACACCATTAGCCGTATTGCCACTAATGCTGAGCTTGTTAGGTATGGCGTTAAGTTTATAAACTGCAGTAATCACTTCACCTTTATATAAATCAGATATTGAGCCTAATGCTTGTTCTGCGTTAATGTTCATTGGGAAGTTGATGTTTATATCAGTCATTGCTGGAGACTCTAATTTGTCAAATAGCTCTGTCATCTTGTCTTTTACTTCGGCAATATCGCCAATGAATGTATAAGCACCTTTGCCGTATTTAGCCAATTTGGTCATTAGATGTGAGTTGGGTGCAGAGCCAATGCCAATTGTAAACATGCGATCATCATCAATGTTTTGACGAACGCTACGGAATATCTCATCTTCATTGCCTACTTGTCCATCGGTTAGAAAAACGATTTGACGCAAGTAATCATCTGTGTGAGAGTCGCGTGAATTTAAAGCAAATTTGATCGCCTCAAGTGGCTCGGTACCACCACTAGCATCTAAATTATTAGCAAAGCGAATGCCATGTTTTTTGTTCATACTGATGGCTGGCATGGCGCTGTCAAATAAAGGATCAAAACCTGAGTCAAAATCAATAATGTTGAATCTGTCAGTTGGTTTAAGCCTATTAATTGCTTGCACCAATGCTTTAGATGCTTGAATCATAGAAGCGCCCATCATTGAGCCAGAAGAATCAATAATAAAGATCAGCTCTCTTGGGGTGTTAAATTGCTTAAAAGCTTTGTCTGCTGGTGGGGTTGCCATTAGCATTAGATAATGGTCATCACCCTGTTGCTGGGTAAATAAAGCCAGCTCAGGGGTTAATGAGTTATTAGCTTGCCAGACAAGTTCAAAATCACGATCTGCTTGGTTATCTCCCTTGGTGTTATCTAGTGTGATGTGCTTAGTCAGTGTGTCAATATCAACTACGCTAATATCATGATAGCTAGCATTAACACTGGCTGTATTAAAGCCTGCTTTTAGATTGATTGCAATGCTGATTGGTCTATCAACATTTTGGCTGATAGGTGGCGTAATTTTGGATGCATCTTTTACCCGATGGGTGTTTGGACTGATGCCTACGCTAGCTGCTGGCGTGGCAATAGCCGTGCCAGGGATGTATCTTTTTCCGATGGTCATTGGGAATCTAATCGAGAATTTATCATTATCAATACTAACTATCTGTTGATACTCAATACTGATGGTGATGGACTCTCCTGGGGCGATGTTAGCTACATTAGTGGTAAATATATTAGGACGTTGCTGTTCAATTAAAGATGCTTTTTTGCCTGCTTGCTTGGCTTTTGTGTAGATCCTTTTAGCTTCCTTACGCTCCTTGATTTGTCCTTCGATGGTGCGCTTGCCAATATGCATAGTTAAGTGATCAACGGCTGAGTTTGTTGGTAGTGGAAATACATACACCCCCTCTACCCATTCGTTAGAAGGGTTGACAAATGTTTGTGACAACTTAGTGCGATTAATTGTGCCTGTGATATCCATTTGTACTTTAGTATCAAGAGCCATTTGTGTAAAGCTAGATCTATCATTCAATGTGTAAATTATTGATCCGGACTCAACCTCATTGATTGGATTGATCGTCGAGATAGATGCTTGAGGTGGTTTTTTCGCAAAGGCAATATTTGAGCGTGCAACATTAGAGTAAATAAGCACTGAAACGATAATGATACTGACCACCGCACCGATGGATTTTGAATAAGACATAACAACTTCCGTTTAATTGAAAGTTGTTATTATCTAAAGTGGAAATGAAGTTAGAGTATGGATTGAATGTTTTGTTTATGAAGAAATAAAAAAGGCCGCATAAGCGACCTTTTTTTTGTTTGCTAATAACGAATAAAAACTAATGCTTCCATTCAGTACATTTAATGTCTTCTTCTACGTTACCAAAACGATCAGATTGACGCTTAGTGGTGCAGTGTCTTTCTTTTGGCTCAATGTATATTTTTTTAATCACTTCTCTGTCAACGTATACGATTTTTTCTACGATTCTATCAACCGGCACTTCTTTAATAACTTCTTTGATAATAGTTAATGGCGTAACAGCTACTGGTTTTTCACAAATCTTATCTTTTAACTCTGCCACCTGGACAGCGGTCCATACCTTTGTGTCTTCAGGCAAATCTTTAATTGATTCTATGGCTTTCACAATTTTTCTAAAGCCATTGTCAATGGTCTCGCCAACGTGTGCCAGATTTCTAAATCCTTCAGTTTCTGCTGAGACATTTGTAATTGATAGGGTTGCTGCAATTGACATTACTAATATGTGTTTTTTCATGTTTTACTCCGTTAAATTTATTGGGCTATTATAAAGACCAAAACACTCTATTTAAATCAAGATTGTTTAGATATATTAGATTTATGTAATGTTTGGGATTTGGCGCTTTGATACCAGGCTTGCGCTTGCTTTAGTTGCTGTTCAGTGATATCCATATCCATCATTCTGTATAGCTTTACTATTGTTTTTGATTTAGTTTTGATAGGTTTCATATTTTCTGGCCGTCACAACATAGCGCAATGAGTTATCTTTGGTGAAGCCATCAAATGGCCAGGGTGTAACCAGCTTAAGCTCGTCAGTATCAGATACTTCTATCTGATTTTTAGACATGTCGATAATGCTAACGTCAAGTACGCAGTACTGATACTCCATACCCATCTGATCGCTTAATACAATCTGATCATTCAGATTGATATTTTGCAGGAATACAAAATGATGATAAGCATGAATAACCACCGTGCCACAATCACCTGGAAGATAGCTATTAGCCGCCCTTCCAGGACCAAATAAAAGTGTGTCATCAGAATCACCTTCTAGCACCACAAACTCTTGATTATGTGCAGGTGCGCTAAGTTGTAATACTGGAAACACATTGGATTCTGACCAGTGCTTATGTTTGATTATTTCTCTCATTAATTATCCTTAAATTAAAAAAACCACCACCAATAGGTAAGGAGAGCTGACCTTTGATGGTGATAAATACCTCAACTGCTAAACGAGGAAGAATTAACAGTTGGTTGAGGTTCGTTAAAATTCTATAGTGTGTACATCTTGCTTTCTCGAGATCCATTCACCCTACTCATGATTGTGCTAACACCAAAACCAAGTAACAAAGTAATAGTGCTAATAATGGTTAAAAAGTCAGTAGTGTGCAATGATCCATTTGCCGATTTCAATATTGAAACCTGCTCTATCAGATCGGTATTAACCTCATTCATATTAAACAATTTATTTTGAAGTTTATTAAACTCTAAAGACTGGGTGTTGGCTTTAATAGCAGCCAACTCCAAGCTTGAAACCTTGTCTTCAAATGATGTAATCTGTTGTTGTAAATTGTTAACCTGTTCACGTTTATCCTTATTGTGATTACTCATGGAGATAATTCGTTTCTTGAGTTTTTCAGCTTGCAGGTTACTAGGTTTTTTATCCGTTAAATAACGTGAGATCATCCAACCTGATTTCCCATCAACTTTAATATTACTCCAGCCATTTGCTTGCTTTTTTATCAAGGTGACTGGGGTGTTAATACTAAGATGATTAATAACATTGTTTTTAGCAATTGAAGCATCAGCACGCATTGGTATTTTGACCTTATCACCTACATACATAGTTGATTCGGCCATAACACCTGTTGTTGACAACATAACAAGGAGGAGTAGTTTGCGCATATTTGATATCCAATTAACTAAAAACAATGAGCACAGTATGGTGCTTGAAAATGAATCTATGATGTTTTAAAAATATAGAGTTAATGAAGTTTAAATGAAGTTGCTTTTAAGCTACTTATTTATAATTTACAATACGCGCTTCAAACAACAAATTACACGGAGCATCATGCCCAATATCCTACTAATTGAAGACGATAAAATTATTGCTGAAAGTATTATATTTTCATTGGAAAATGATTATGATTCTTTTCAGATTAAGTGGTGTGAAATGGGATCAGATGCACTCAAATACTTTAATGAATTTGATGTTAATTTGATATTACTTGATCTTACTCTACCAGATATCAATGGCTTTGATATATTACGCAAGATTAGAAAAACTTCAGAAGTGCCTGTTATTATCATCACCGCTAGGGATGCTGATGAAGATATTGTATTAGGGCTTGATGGTTTGGGTGCTGATGATTACGTCACCAAGCCGTTTAACAATCGTGTGCTAATTGCTAGAATCAGGGCTCAACTTAGACACACTAACAGCCAACCAATCAAACCAAAACCCGTGGAAAAAGTAGATCTAAAAATATTTGAAATCAACGAAGATCTTCATGAGATATTATTACTAGGACAGGTGATCAATCTAACTAGAGTGGAGTGCAAAATTTTAATGTATCTTATAAAGCATCCAAATCGCGTTCATTCAAAAGAGCGCCTACTTGGCATCATGCATGATCGAATCACCAGTGCGGGTGAGAACACTGTTGTGACTCATATCATGCGTTTAAGGGTTGCGCTTAATACAATTGACTCAGATTGTGAATATATTAAAAATCATCGTGGATTGGGCTACTCACTAACACTATGAAATTTACCATTGGCGTAAAGCTGTTTATTGCTTACTTTATTATTAGTGGTGCCATTGTTTGGTTTGTTACTAACCAAATGTTAGATCGTGCAACCAAAGGTGTGGATCATGCTGCAGAAGAAGTAATGATTGACGCTTCTAATCTATTAGCGCAAATGGTCAGTCATGATATTGAAAATGATCAAATTGATATTAACAAGGTGCACCTGCTAATTAGTGCCTATCTTGATCGTGAGCTTAATGCTAGTATCTATTCAGTAGTTAAGAAAAACCCAAGCCTACAGGTCTATGTAACCAACCAAGATGGTATTGTTATTTATGATTCTTCAGGCATACGCAAAGGCAAAGACTACTCTCGTTGGAATGATGTTTATGACACGCTCAGAGGTAAGTATGGCAAGCGCTCTAGCTCACTTAATCCATCCATTGAAAAACCAACAGCTGATCAAAAGGCCATGTATGTTGCTGCTCCAATTTATCATAAAGGTCAAATTTTTGGCGTACTAACAACGGTTAAATCAACTATCGACTTAAAGCCATTTATTGTTAATCAAGAACAACAGATCAAAGAATATGCTAGCTATCTATTTTTAATCTCATTATTGTTTGGTGCAGGTGCGAGTTACTTTGTGTCTCGCAGTATGGGTAAGATTATTCGATACACAACGAATATCTCTAAAGGCAAGAATGTTGTTGCCCCTAAGATTCGACAAGTGGAATTTGCAGAGCTATCAAAAGCCATTGAAAAGCTGCGCGTGGATCTTGAGGGTAGAGAGTATGTAGAAGAGTACATTAATACCATGGCGCATGAACTACGTACGCCAATCACTGGCATTCGTACAACAGCTGAAAACCTATTAATGCCAATGTCTCATTCTCAGCGTGAACGCTTTGTTAACAACATTCTTGATGCAAACAAAAAGATGGAGCTACTGGTCAATAGACTACTTAGCCTGTCGCGTATCGAACGTCGAGATCAGCTTGAAAGTGTAGAAAAAATTAACATCGAAAGTCTATTTGAAAATGTACTAACATCTCCTAGTCGTGCTGGAAGAATTTCATCCAGAGGCATTAAGTTTGAATTTAATATTGAACGTGAATTTATCATTAATGCAGAAAAATTACTTGCTGAGCAAGCCTTAGCAAATATTATCGATAATGCGATTGACTTTACACCATCCAACTCCACCATTAGCATCAAAATAAGTGAATCCAACACTCATGTGATTATCCAAGTATCTGACCAAGGTAAAGGTGTGCCAGAGCATGCTAGAAGGCAGCTGTTTAGGCGCTTTTTCTCATCTCCTAGGCCTGACACAGGAAAACGTGGAAATGGCCTAGGATTGCGCTTTGTGAAGAAGATTATGAGCCTACATGGTGGCACCATCAGCCTTAAGAATCGCTTCATGGAAAATGGTGCTGTGGCTACTTTGAAGTTTCCACTTAAATAGAAGCTAATAAAAAATCCCGCAATTAGCAGGATTTTTTATTGTTTATTTTTTCTGATCCCAATAGTTGGCCTTGTCTTTCAAGATCCAGCGTACACCGCCTTTAGGGTTTTCGACATCACCTTTATATCTTGGAATTAAGTGTACGTGCAAATGCTTAACGCTTTGCCCTGCTGCTTCACCATTATTAACACCAATGTTATAAGCATCTGGCTCAAACTCTTTATCTAAAAAAACCTTGGCTTTTTGTACAGCAATACCAATGGCTAACAACTCAGCCTCTGTTGCTTCAAAATAGGTGGCGAAATGTCGCTTTGGAATAACCAGTGTGTGTCCTGGAGATGCGGGGAAATTATCAATAAATGTCAGAGTTAAATCACACTCGCCGCAAAATAAACATTCTGTAGTCATGTTGTCGGCCTAGATTAATGATAAATAATTTGAACGGGTATTTTACCTTAATCATACATCTGACGTCTATAAGCTTGATTTAAAACTCTGATTTTTAGACGAAAAAAAAGCCGGCCAACGGCCGACTCTTTAGCGAACAACTAAAAACTACTCAGCTGCTTCAGCAGTTGCTTCACCTGCTTCACCTGCTTCAGCAGTTGTTGGAATAGCTTGGTTGTAGCCGTAGTTCCAAGGCGTGCTATTCATGTTCATAGGGCCAAATGAATTTGAACCTGTACCCATGTTAAACGGAGAAGTGCTTGTACCAAAATTAAATGGCTGGCCACTCTTTCCGGCATTAAACGGGCTAAAGTTTGAGTTTGTTTGCATTGGACCAAAGTTTTGTCCATTGCCCCAAGGTGCGCTGTTAAAGTTTGAACCGTTCATTGGCATGTTCTTGCTCCAAGTGCCGCTGTTCATTGGCATACTGTTACCCCAAGGGCCGTTGTTCATATTGCCGAAATTGCCACCCTTATTCATTGGCATGTTCTTGCTCCAATCGCCGCTATTCATTGGCATATTTTTGCTCCAAGTGCCGCTATTCATTGGCATACTGTTACCCCAAGGGCTGTTGTTCATATTGCCGAAATTGCCACCATTGCTCCATGGCGCACTACTGCCAAAATTCATTGGATCGTTGCTATTCCAGTTGTTGCTAAAAGCAGAAGCACTAAGTGCTACTGTCATTAATGTGATTGCGATAATTTTTTTCATGTTATTCCTTATTATGATTAATTTTATTTTGTTACTGGTTGAACAGATTTATTGGCGTTATTCCATGGGCCATTTCTCATAGGGCCAAAAGAATTGTTTTGGAAATTAAATGGCTGTGAATTACCCCACGGACCTTGATTCCAATTACGGTTTTGCCAAGGGCCGGTGTTATTACTCCATGGACCTTGATTCCAATTGCGATTTTGCCAAGGGCCGGTGTTATTCCACGGACCTTGGTTATTAAATTGATTGTTGCCAAAAGGTGTATTATTTGAATCAAACTCATCCATCATGTCATCCATCTCTTCACTAAACCAGTCTGGTGTAAATATTGAATACGGATTATGAGCAATGATTCCGTTATTACTATTATTACTATTATTACTATTGTTCCAACCGTTATTACTCCACGGACCATTGCCAAAGCCTGCAGATGTATTAAGCGCTATCATTAATAATGACGCCGATACAATTTTTTTCATACCCTCTCCCCCTTTATTTTTTAATAATAACCTTCATTATAAACCACTTATTGCTTTTCAATAGACGAAAAAAAACCAGCAACTTGTGCTGGTTTTTTTAAACAAACTAGAACTTACTTAGTAGGTGCGACAGGTGCCTGCGAGCCATTCCAAGGGTTGTTAAAGTTGTTATATGGGTTGTAACCGTTAAAGTTATTAGTGTTCCAACCGTTGTTGTCGCTATCGTTGTTGAATTCATCATCAAACTCATCTACCATGTTTGACATTTCTTCCATGTACCAACGTGGATCCCAGTAATCGTATGGATTGTAACCAAACATACCGTTATCTTCTTGGTAACCATTGTTGCTAGAACCGTTGTTCCATGGCATATCGTTGCTGTTGAAAAATGCGTTTGCACTTAAAGAAGCAGCTACTAATGCGATTGCTAAAAGTTTTTTCATTTGTCTTATCTCCATATCTAAATTATTTAAGAAGCTATATTATAACATGATAATATAAATTTACAAGCTTTATTTAAAAACCGCGGTTAAAAGGTCTGCTCGGTTCAACGAAATGGTAATTAGCCGGATAAGGGCTTGCTAGTTCATTGAACTGCGATGCAGGTGCATTATTTGGATTAGAAAATGACATTGCTGCAGGTGTCATATAATTAGGTTTTGGCAAGTTTTGAGATTCAGCTTGGAACGCTTGACTAGGTGTTGGCATTTGCGACATATCGAATTGAGACGCACCAATGTTGTAAGGTCGGTTGTTGTATGGATACCCAAGGTTTGATTTATTGTTAAACATTTTATTGTCTTTTACCTTCTCCATCCAAAACATAGGCGTCCACATTGGCCAATCATTATTTTTATAATCAGGGCCATAACTATTAAAATCTAAGAATGCCTGGGCATTAACACTACTAATAAGCAATCCAACTAATAATATCTTTTTCATAATTGTCCTTTATATGGTCTGTAATTTATAACTCATTATAAAGCTGAAGTTATGATGTATGGACACTTATAAGCTTTGGGTATAATATTGGTCATGAATATAAAACAGATATTACAAGGACTTTTAGAACAGCGAATTTTAGTGCTAGATGGTGCCATGGGCACCATGATTCAAAAGCACAAACTGAGCGAAGAGGACTATCGTGGTGAGCGCTTTAAAGATTGGCATATTTTGGTTCAAGGTAATAACGATCTTTTATCTTTAACTCAGCCAAAAATTATTCAAGATATTCATCGCTCTTATTTAGAGGTTGGTGCTGATATTATTGAAACCAACACTTTTAACGCTACTCAAACTTCCATGTCTGACTATAAGATGGAAGAATTCGCATACGAGATCAACCTCGAAAGCGCGCGCTTAGCCAGAGCCGCCTGTGATGAATTTTCAACCGACGATAAGCCAAGATTTGTAGCTGGTGTTATCGGCCCTACTTCGCGCACTTGTTCGCTTTCGCCTGATGTTAATGATCCTGGCTTTAGAAACGTCTCCTTTGATGAATTGGTTGAAGTTTACATAGAGTCAACTCGTGGCTTAATTAAGGGTGGCTCTGACATTATCTTAATTGAAACTATCTTTGACACACTGAACGCTAAAGCGGCTATTTTTGCCGTACAGCAAGTGTTTGAAGATGACGACATTGAATTACCAATTATGATCTCAGGCACCATTACCGATGCCTCTGGTCGTACTCTATCTGGGCAAATGACTGAAGCATTTTATAACTCTCTTCGTCATGCAAACCCTATTTCAATTGGCCTTAACTGTGCACTAGGCCCTGATTTATTGCGCCAGTATGTAGCTGAACTATCGCGTGTTTCTAATGTTTATGTATCAGCACACCCAAATGCCGGATTACCAAATGAATTTGGTGAATACGATTTAGGCGCTATCACCATGAGCGAGCAAGTGGGTGAATGGGCCACCTCAGGCTTGGTTAATATTTTAGGTGGTTGTTGTGGCTCAACCCCTGAGCATATTAAATGTATTGCTGATGCGATTGATGGGGTTCAGCCAAGACAAATTCCTGACATAAAGCCAGAGTGTCGCCTATCTGGTTTAGAGGCATTTAACATTGGCGAAGAGTCTTTGTTTGTGAATGTTGGTGAGCGTGCTAACGTCACCGGTTCTGCTAAATTTAAACGTCTTATTCTTAATGAAGAATTTGAAGAGGCGCTAGATATTTGTCGTGCGCAAGTTGAAGATGGTGCCCAAGTGGTCGATATCAATATGGACGAAGGTATGCTTGATGGTAAAGCAGCCATGGTTCGCTTTATGAATCTGATCGCCTCTGAGCCTGATATCTCTAAAGTGCCAATTATGGTGGACTCTTCTAAATGGGAGATTATTGAAGCTGGCCTAAAATGCACACAAGGCAAGCCAATTGTTAACTCAATTTCACTTAAAGAAGGCAAAGAAAGCTTTGTTAAACATGCACATTTATGCAAGCGTTACGGTGCAGCAATTATTGTCATGGCATTTGATGAGGCTGGCCAGGCTGACACACAAGCACGCAAGATTGAAATTTGTACCAATGCTTATAACATCTTGGTGGATGAGGTTGGTTTTCCACCTGAAGACATTATCTTCGATCCAAATATTTTTGCCGTTGCTACTGGTATTGAAGAGCATAACAACTACGGTGTAGACTTTATTGAAGCCACACGTGAGATCACTAAAAATCTGCCTTATGCCAAAATATCAGGTGGTGTGTCTAACGTTTCATTCTCATTCAGAGGTAATAACGCAGTACGTGAAGCCATTCACTCGGTATTTTTATACCATGCTATACAAGCAGGCATGGGCATGGGTATTGTTAATGCTGGTCAGTTAGTTGTATACGATGACATTGACCCAGAGCTTAAAAAAGCTGTAGAAGATGTCGTACTTAATAGTGATGAAAATGCCGGCGAACGCTTGGTTGATATTGCGGGTAAATTCTCTGGCACTGGCGAGCAAAAAGAAAACCCTAGAGATTTGGAATGGCGCACTTGGAGTGTTGAAAAACGCTTGCAACACGCCCTGGTTAAAGGTATTACTAAATTCATTGATGAAGACACTCAAGAGGCTTTTGATAAGCTTGGTCGCCCTATTTTGGTGATTGAAGGTCCGCTAATGGATGGTATGAATGTGGTTGGTGATTTGTTTGGCGCTGGTAAGATGTTCTTGCCTCAGGTGGTTAAATCTGCCCGAGTAATGAAAAAATCAGTGGCATATTTAGATCCCTACTTAGAAGCTGAAAAAGGTGATTGTGGCATCAGAACTCAAGGCAAAATTTTAATGGCTACGGTTAAGGGTGATGTACACGATATTGGTAAAAATATTGTTGGCGTGGTGCTTTCTTGTAACAATTACGAAATTATTGATTTAGGTGTCATGGTGCCTGCTGAAACCATCCTTGAAACAGCCATCAAAGAAAACGTTGATATTATTGGCCTTTCAGGGCTTATCACTCCATCACTTGATGAGATGGTGTCTGTTGCTAAAGAAATGACTCGCCGTGGGTTTGAATTACCTTTATTAATTGGTGGTGCAACAACCTCTATCGCGCACACCGCTGTAAAAATTGAACCTCAATATGACAAGGGTGTGTTCTATGTTAAAGACGCCTCTAAAGCTGTTGGCGTTGCCACTTCATTATTATCAGAAACTCTTAAACCAGCCTTGGTAAAAAACACCAAAGAAGAGTATGAGCAAGTTAGAGTAAGGCGTGCTAACAAAGGCAAGAGTAAGCTTGTGTCAATGGAAAAAGCTAGAGCCAATAAACCTAAGCTTAAGTTTGACGAAATCACCACACCCAATCAAATTGGTGTGCAAGTTTTTAAGGATTACGATTTAGCTGAAATATTTGAATTTATTGACTGGGTGCCATTCTTCCGAACTTGGGAGCTAGCTGGAAAATTCCCAGACATCCTAACCGATGAGGTGGTGGGTGAATCAGCCTCAGAGCTTTATGAAGACGCTAAAGCCATGTTTAAAAAAGTGATTGATGGAAAGCTACTTCAGGCCAGTGCAGTTGTTGGCGTGTTCCGAGCTAATAGTGTCAATGAAGATATCGAGCTAACTGATGATAATGGCGACGTACTAATGACGCTTAATCATCTTCGTCAGCAGCTAGACAAAAAAGGCAATACGCCTAATTTCTGTTTAAGTGACTTCATCGCCCCGAAAGATGATGGCGTTCAAGATTATATGGGCGCATTCGCAGTGACTGCCGGCATTAACATTGATCCACTAGTGGAAGCTTATGAAGCTGACCATGATGATTACAATTCAATTATGATTAAAGCGGTAGCTGATCGTTTAGCTGAAGCTTTTGCTGAGATGATGCACTATAAATTCCGCACCGAGATTTGGGGCTATAGCACCGAAGACATCAACAACGATGAATTTATTGAAGAAAAGTATCGTGGCATCCGCCCTGCTCCTGGCTACCCTGCTTGCCCTGAGCACAGTGAAAAAGATAAGCTATGGGAATTACTTGATGTTGAGAAAAATATCGGCATGACACTTACCAGTTCGCATGCCATGCTTCCGACTGCATCAGTAAGTGGCTGGTACTTTGCACACCCTAAAAGTCGTTACTTTGGTGTGGCTAAAATCAACCAAGAGCAATTAGAAAGCTACGCTAGCAGAAAAGGTGTCTCTCCAGATCAAGCAGAAAGACTACTGTCGCCTAATTTAGAATAGTTTTTTTCTATTAATCTGAGTAAATACACTCAATTAAGCGCTCTACCTGGCGAGTGCAACAGCCATTGCCACCAGTGGCATATGTCTGATTTCTGACCTTCATAATTGTATTAGCGCCATTAGCAATGGCATTAATAACATCTATTTTTTTGACTTCATTGCAAACACATAAATTACGCCTAAGATTCTGCTTAAGAATATCTGGAAGTTTATCTAAAGGGTTTTCTACGATTTTTGGTTTCATGCTGTTTGTTTATTTTCTACATGGCAACGCACAAACAGCAAGCTTGGAGTGTTAGGCGTTAACTTCAGCACTACGCAAGTCTTTAGCAAGCCGGTCTAATGAAGCATTAATCAGCTTAAAAGCACCTTCAGCACCATACAGCTTGGCAACTTCTAGCGCCTCATTGATCACAACCTTATAAGGCACTTCAAGACTGTTTTGCAGTTCGTAAACGCCTAAATAAAGCACAGCGTGCTCAACTGAGCCCAGTTCATCAGTTTCTCTAGAGATGGTTGGCGCAATGAGCTCGTCTAATGCCGTTCTATTTTTTAAGATATTAATAAACAGATTGGAAAAGAATGCCTTAGAAATCTTACCTTCTTTTTGATTAAGAAACTGCTGTTCGATTTTAAGAACTTCACCACCTGAAACCATATATTGGTATAGTGCTTGAACAACACGCTCGCGTGAACGATGTTTTGGTGTTATAAATGCCATGCTTAAAACTCTTGAGAATCTGTTTGTTTCATCAGATATAGCATTTCAATCATGGCCATAGTAGCCTCTTCACCCTTGTTACCTTTGTAACCACCAGCTCGACCTATGGTTTGCTCCATATTCGAAGTGGTTAACACACCAAAGGCTGTTGGAATTTCATACTGATAAGATACATCAGCTACGCCACGTGCACATTCATTACACACGAATTGGAAATGAGGTGTCTCACCATTAATCACAGCACCTAAGGTGACAATGCCATCGTATAAATTCTTATCACCGCTCTTTTGTGAAGCTATGCGTTTAGCTAATAATGGAATTTCAAACGCACCTGGTGCGTAGAATACATTAACGTTATTTGCATCAATACCGTATTTGTTTAGCGTTTCTTGCGCAGAAGCTAATAACTTATCACCAATATCTTGGTAGAAATAGCCAACAATAATAGCAACCTTACTGTCTTTTAAGAAGTCACTATTTGCATTTTTATCAAATTGAAATTTCATTCGAATCCTTTATTTGTTTATTTCTACGTATTCACTTACTTCTAAGCCAAAGCCTTTTAAGCCGTGTAATTTTCTCGGAGAGCCTAGAATTTTCATTTTTTTAACGCCTAAATCCGATAAGATTTGAGCACCTACACCATAAGTTTTTATATCATCACCACTAGCATCAGGCGTACTGCGATCAATATTCTTTAAGATAGAGCTGTCACTTTGCTTTCTAAGTAGTAAGAACACGCCATTATCAGCCTTAGATATATGCTTTAACGCATCATCCACACTAAAGCTATTAGTCGCTTCTTGCAAAACATCTTTGAAGGTATCTTCCATATGTACACGAACACAAGCATCTTTATCGCCGCTAATATCGCCCTTCACTAAAGCTAGATGCGTTTCGTTGTAGATACTATCCAGGAATGAGATAAGTCTAAATGAGCCGTGCTCAGTTTTAAATTCACGCTCATTAATACGCTCGATAGTTTTTTCATTTTCAATACGATATGAAATAAGATCTTCAATTGTGCCCCATTTAATATCGTGCTTTTGAGCAAAAATCTCTAAATCATCGCGACGTGCCATTGAACCATCTTCGTTAAGGATTTCTACAATAACTGAAGCCGGCTCAAAGCCTGATAGACGCGCTAAATCACAGCCAGCTTCTGTATGGCCTGCACGAATTAACACGCCGCCAGGTTGTGCCATTAATGGGAAAATATGGCCAGGCTGAACAATGTCAGCAGGCGTTGCATTAGGTGCTACAGCATCTAATACAGTTTTAGCTCTATCTGCTGCTGAAATACCTGTTGTTACACCTTCTACCGCCTCAATTGATACGGTGAAGTTTGTACCATTGGCATCGTTATTTTGCGCAACCATTAAAGGTAGGTTAAGCTGCTTACAACGCTCTTGAGTAAGCGTCAAACAGATTAGACCACGGCCATGAGTGGCCATAAAGTTAATATCTTCTTTGGTACAAGTTGCAGCAGGAATGATTAAGTCGCCTTCATTTTCGCGATCTTCATCATCCATAAGAATGATCATTTTTCCTTGCTTGTAATCCTCTAGGATTTCTTCAATTGTTGCTTTCATCATAATGATTATCTCTTTAATAATTGCTCTAAGTGGCGTGCAATAATATCAACCTCAAGATTGACCTTGCTGCCTAATTGTAAATCACCCAAATTTGTTACCGCTAACGTATGAGGGACAATATTAAGATCAAAAGTATTATTAACAATACTATTGACCGTTAAACTGACGCCATTAATACACACAGAGCCTTTTCTAGCAATGTATTTTACCAAATTATCCGGCGCATTAATCTTAAAACGTGTCGATTCACCTTCACTAAATCGATCGCTAACTTCGGCGATACCATCTACGTGGCCACTGACTAAATGTCCATCAATACCTTGATTAAGTCTGAGGGATTTTTCAAGATTAACTGCATCACCCTGCTCTAGCTGAGCAAAAATTGAACAGTCTAAAGTTTCTTGAGAAACGTCTGCTTTAAAAAAATCCTCACCAATTTCAATCGCTGTTAAGCACACCCCATTTACCGCAATGCTATCACCAATAGCTACACTAGAAAAATCAAAGTCAGTGGCATGAAAACTAAATACAGCACCCTTGTCATAGACAACTTTAGTTTTGATATTGCCAAGCGCTTGGATAATGCCAGTAAACATAAATAAAATGAACGATATTAAAGGTTGCTAATTTTACGCTAAATGCAATCGAGTTAGATTATGTCTTTATTTTCAAAACAATAGCAAAAGCTAGCGCCAAGCAAAACAATCAACCAGGCTAGATAAATCCAAATCATCAATAGAAGTAAAATTGACAGTGCACCATAGATTAACTCATACACAGGGAAATACTGCATATAAACAAACATCGCATATTTAATAAGCTCTAGCAAGATTGCTGCAATAACACCTGCTTTAAGTGCGTTTACATACCTTACTTTTTCTAATGGCACTGCATAATACAAAATTGAAAAGCCAATACTTGATAAAACCAACGGCGCTATTAGTGGCGCATAATCAATGACTGGTAGTTGAGAAAAAATATCCGAAGCTATAACGTAAGAGCTTAAAAATAACGACGCACCTAGAAAGATTGGCCCTAAGAATAGCACAAATAAGTAAGAAACCAACCCTTGCATCCAATGGCGATGATGAGCATCATGCCAAATTAAATTAATGCGTTTATCTATCTCATAAAGCATCAACATCACTGCAAAAATTAAAAAACCAAAGCTAACACCTTTTAGGGATTGTGCTTGATTGATAAACTGCTGAATGTAGCTCTTGGCCACATCATAATTATGTGGCAGAACTTGATTGTACAAAAATTGCTCTAGATATTGCTGTAGCTCATAAAAGTACGGCGATAGAGAGAATACACTTAACCCCAAAGCTAAGCCAGGAACAATTGCAAATAACGCACTAAAAGAAAGTATTGAGGCAGAGTCAAAGCCCTGCTGCTCAACAAATCTTTTCAGTACTTTTGCAATCATAGGCTTATTTTTTTTGTGATTTTAAGTAATCCTCATAGTTACCAGAATAGTAATGCATGCCATCTTCTTTCAACTCTACAACCTTGGTAGATAATGAAGAAACAAACTCTCTATCGTGACTCACAAATATCAGTGTACCCTCATAATTATCAAGTGCAAGGTTAAGTGCTTCGATCGATTCCATGTCCAAGTGGTTAGTCGGCTCATCCATCACCAATACGTTAGGCTCTTGTAACATCAGCTTACCGAACAACATTCTGCCCTTCTCACCACCTGATAACGACTTAACGCTTTTGATAATATCATCTTTACCAAATAGCATTTTTCCTAAAACACCGCGCATATCTTGCACGTCTTGCTTAGGTTGTTTATATTGCATCATCCAATCAAGTACAGTCATATCTTCTGCAAAATCAGCACTGTGATCTTGAGCGTAATAACCAATATTAATGTTTTCACTCCACTTAACTTTACCCTTGTCTGCCTCAAGCTCACCCACTAAGGTACGCAATAAAGTAGTTTTACCGACACCATTTTGCCCAATGACAGCAACACGCTCTCCAACTTCAAACAAAAACTCGATATTTTTTAATACTTTTAGATCGCCAAAGCTTTTATTAAGCCCCGCCACTTCTAAAACATTTCTATGCAGTCTGCGCTCTTGATTGAAGATAATATAAGGACTAACTCTTGAAGAAGGTCTAATATCATCAAGTTCGATTTTTTCAAGCTGCTTTTGACGTGAAGTTGCCTGTTTGGCCTTTGATGCGTTTGAAGAGAAACGAGAAACAAAATGCTTAAGCTCCTTAATCTTGGCTTCTTTCTTAGCATTATCAACATGCAATTTTTCTTGAATAGCTGTTGAAGCAATCATGAATTGATCATAATTACCTGGGAATGTGTTTAGTGCACCATAATCAAGATCAGACATATGCGTACAAACGCCGTTTAAAAAGTGTCTATCATGCGAGATAATGACCATAGTAGCTTTACGCTCGTTAAGTACATTAACCAACCAGCTAATAGAATTGATATCCAGGTTGTTTGTTGGCTCGTCTAATAATAAAATTTCAGGATTTGAAAACAATGCTTGAGCAAGCAAGATACGTAATTTCCAACCTGGAGCGATTTCGCTCATTAGGCCGTAATGCTGATCTTCAGGAATATCCAAGCCTAATAATAACTCACTGGCAGACGACTCTGCCATATAACCATCCATTTCAGCAAACTCCATTTCCAGCTCACCAACCTTAATGCCATCTTTATCGCTCATTTCTGGCAATGCGTAAATGCGGTCTCTTTCTTTTTTAACTTTCCAAAGTTTCTCATGACCCATGATCACTGTATCAACAACACGAAACTCTTCAAAGGCAAACTGATCCTGACGCAAAATACCTAAGCGCTCGCCATTACTAACACTTACCGTACCATTAGAAGGCTTCAACTCTCCAGTTAAGATCTTCATGAAAGTTGATTTTCCACAACCATTTGCACCAATTAAACCATAGCGGTTACCACCCTGAAATTTAATTGAGATATTTTCAAATAGGGGTTTTTCACCAAATTGCATGGTGATATTAGCAGTAGAAATCATGAGTTGAGGATGTTTTTTGAAAAACAACTATTATCCCATAATAACAATGAATATCTAATATAAATATCACATTGATTAGCAACGATCGCTAATCTGTTGGCGTATAAAATAGCAGTTAAATTACATCAAAAATTCTTTCAATATGTTTGAAAAAACTGGATTATTGCCTGACAAAAACCTGACTATTGCCATATTGCTGCTGCTAATTTTCGGATGGATTATGTCTTTTTCAGCCTCGTTAGGACATTTTGGTCATTATGGTTTTTTCTTAAGGCAAACTATCTATATCTCTCTAGGGCTAATGCTGGCCTTTACTTGCCTAAAAATTCCGCTGTATTTTTACAAAAAATATGCCAAATATTTCTTCGTATTTACTTTGGTTTGTTTAGCGTTGGTATTTTTACCTGAGCCAATTGGTAGAACTGTTAACGGCTCAACGCGCTGGATTAATTTTGTTGTTTTTAAATTTCAACCATCTGAAATGATGAAAATTGCCATGATTTTATATATGGCTGATTTTCTTGTCCGCCATGAAAAAGACGTTAAAAAACCCTGGATGGGCTTAATTAAAACACTTATTATCATTGGCTTAGCTGATGTGCTACTACTATTAGAAATGGATTTGGGTGCTACCATCATCATTTCTTTAACAGCGCTTATTATGCTTTTTGCTGCTGGTGTTTATCTTATGCAACTCACCCTTGTTGGTAGCAGCTTGATCAGTATGGTTGGAATCTGGCTTTATATTGATGGCTTAAATGGCGGTGTTCGATGGGCTAGAATGACTGAATTCTGGCAAATTGAACTATGGTCTAATAATAGTGAAAAAGTCTACCAGACCAAGCAAGCGCTCATTGGTATTGCCAGAGGAGATTGGACTGGTGTTGGGCTAGGCAATGGCATCCAAAAATACAACAAACTTCCAGAGCCTCATACAGATATGATTTTTTCAGTGATTGGCGAAGAGATTGGCATTGTTGGCATGCTGTTTGTGATTTTTACCTTTGGTTTTATTATGCTTAAGGGTTTTAAAATTGCCAAAGATGCCTTAAAAAATAGACGTAAATATAGTTCATATGTAGGCTTTGGTATTTGCACCTGGCTATCTTTACAGTTTAGTGTTAATATTGCTATGAATCTTGGCCTAATTCCACCCAAGGGTTTTCCATTACCATTGGTTAGTTATGGTGGCTCAAGCATGATTTTTGTATTGATAGCATTGGGAATTTTACTAAGAATTGATATGGAAAATCGCTGTAAATATTCCAAACAAAAAAAATATGTCTAATCAAAATATTACGCCAAACAAAAAAATACTCATTATGGCGGGTGGCACTGGTGGTCATATCTTTCCAGCATTGGCAATCGTTAATGAGCTCAAAAAGCACAATGTTGACATCGAATGGCTCGGCTCTAAACGTGGCATGGAAAATGTCATTGTGCCAAAGCATAACATTAAGCTACACAGTGTTAATGCAGTTGGGTTGCGTGGTAAAAACTTAATCAGCCTAATCAAAGCCCCTTTTCAATTGGCATTAGCAACCATTGAAGTTAGTAAAGTTTTCTTAGTTGTTAAGCCTGATGTGGTTTTAGGTATGGGTGGTTTTGCTTCAGGCATTGGCGGATTGATGGCTTGGGTTTATCGAGTGCCTTTATTTATTCATGAGCAGAATTCAATTCCTGGCACCACTAATAAACTATTGTCCAAAATATCCACGCAAAGTTTTCAAGCGTTTGATGGCGCTTTTAATCCGTCTATCAATGCGCTAACAGTCGGCAATCCTGTTGCTTTTAATGCGAAAAAATCAGGCGCTAGTAATAAAAAATTAAACCTGTTAATTATTGGCGGCAGTCTAGGCTCAAAGCCGATTAATGAAGTAGTTACTAAACTAGCAATTGGCCTTAATATCTGGCATCAAACCGGGCAATTACATTTTGAAGATGTTCAATCTCAATACAACAAAAAATCTATCAAAATTACGCCATTTATTGATGATATGGCTAAGGCTTATGCTTGGGCAGATGTAGTCTTGTGTCGAGCGGGTGCAATGACAGTATCGGAGCTTATGCTAAGTGCTACGCCAAGTATATTAATTCCGTTGCCGCATGCTATTGATAACCATCAATTCCATAATGCTAAAATTTTGGCAGATGCGAAAGCCGGCATTCTTATTGAGCAAAAGAATTTGAGCGTTAAACTGCTTGAAAAAACTTTACTTAACCTAGATAAAGAAACACTTGAAAAGATGTCTATTAACGCCCTTGCATTAGCCAAGCCTAACGCTGCAGTGGAGATATCTAAGTATTTACTTGATGCATAAAAAAAACCGCAGTAATGCGGCTTTTAGTTTGATCAACAACTAACGCAAATCACTTCCATTCAGTACAAGAAGTTACCTCGTCAATATTACCAAATCGATCTGACTGTTTTTTAGTAATACAGCGTCTTTTACGTACTTTTGCAGGAACTTGAATAATACGATCTACATAAATGATTTTTTCAACGATAATCTCTTTGACTGGATTTTCATTATTACAGATATCATCTTTGATAATTTCTAGCTTTCGCTTGGCTTTTTCATGCTGCTTGTCTGACCAAATCTGCACATCACTTGGAAGATCAGCCAAAATCCCCATGCTTGAATCTACCACGCCACCAAGACAATTACCCAAGTGTTCAAGATTATCATAACCAGCATTACAGCTTTCAGAATCTGAATTCACATTAAAAGAAAAAGATGCGAAAATTAATGCACTTAGTAATTGTTTTTTCATTGATTATTCTCAGTTAAAGTTAGTGACTCATATTTAAGCCAAGTGTTTCAAACAAAGCTTTATCGCTACCAGTATCGGGATTATCAGTGGTTAAAAGCTGTTCACCGTAAAAAATGGAATTAGCACCAGCAAAGAAACACAAAGCCTGCATTGCCTCACCCATATCGGTACGCCCTGCTGACAATCTCACTACAGATTTTGGCATCATGATGCGCGCAACAGCAATCGTTCTTACAAACTCACTTTCTGTTGGTGGCGCTACTTTTTCAAATGGCGTGCCTGGAATAGGCACTAGCAAATTAAGTGGTACGCTGTCTGGATGCTTGTCTAAATTTGCCAAAGATCTTAGCATTGAAGCTCTATCTGTTTGTTCTTCACCTAAGCCTAAAATACCACCACTACAGACATGAATATCAGCATTCTGTACAGATTCTAACGTATCTAATCGATCTTGAAAAGTACGAGTAGTAATAACGTTAGGGTAATTTTCTTTAGAGGTGTCAAGGTTGTGATTGTAGTAATCTAGCCCTGCTTCTTTCAGGGTAAATGCTTGCTCTTGAGTAAGCATACCTAAAGTTACACAAGTCTCCATGCCCATGGCTTTAACGCCTTGAATCATAGGGATAACCTTATCTAGACTTTTATCAGTAGGATTTCTCCATGCAGCACCCATACAAAAACGTGTAGCACCCTGGTCTTTTGCAGTTTGAGCCTGCTCTAACACTAAATCAATTTCCATTAGTTTTTCACGTTCAAGACCTGTGTCATATTTGGAGCTTTGAGAACAGTAAGAGCAATCCTCTGGACAGGCACCAGTCTTAATGTTAAGCAAAGAGCTTACTTGAACATAATTTGGATCAAAATTATCTCTATGAATTGTGTGTGCTTTAAACAATAAATCGTTAAATGGCATAGCAAACAATGCCTCCACTTCTTCAAGCTTCCAGTCGTTTCTTATTTCTGTCATAAAGATATTAAATGAATAAATTAGATTGATTATTTTAACTCAATCTAATTACCGTAGACGTAAAAAAGCCGTGCAATTGCACGGCTTTTTTATCAGTAGAAATTAACTATTACAAGCTGTAATACATTTCATACTTGCATTTTAAGCTCGATGAATGAATCAATCATATCATCAGTAAATACACCGCCTTCTGTTAAGAAAGCACGATCTTCATTTAACGCTTCTAATGCTTGATCAAAACTTGATGCAACCGTAGGGATCTTCGCCTTTTCAGCTTCTGATAACTCATAAAGATCTTCTGTTGCAGGCTCGCCTGGGTGGATCTTGTTCTTAATACCATCAAGGCCGGCCATTAACATTGCAGAGAATGCTAAGTAAGGATTTGCAGTATTATCAGGGAAGCGTACTTCAATACGACGACCTAATGGATTGCCCACGAAAGGAATGCGGATCGCAGCAGAACGGTTTCTAGCAGAGTATTGTAAAATCTCTGGCGCTTCATAGCCTGGCACTAAACGCTTGTAAGAGTTAGTTGATGCATTAGTAAATGCACATAACGCTCTAGCATGTTTAATAATACCACCAATGTAGAATAATGCCATTTCACTTAAATTACCATACTCGTCGCCGTCAAATAAATTAACGCCGTCTTTAGCAATTGATTGGTGAACATGCATACCATTACCGTTGTCGCCAACGATAGGCTTAGGCATGAATGTCGCAGTCTTGCCGTATAAGTGTGCAACGTTATGAATACAGTACTTAAGGATTTGAGTCTCATCGCCTTTTCTTACTAATGTATTGAACTTAGCGCCGATTTCGTTTTGACCTGCAGTACCCACTTCATGGTGGTGCACTTCAGTTTCAACACCCATCTCTTCAATCGCTAAACACATTTGAGCACGTAAATCCATCATTGAGTCAACTGGTGGTACTGGGAAGTAACCACCTTTAACGCTTGGACGATGTCCAGTGTTGCTACCATCAAAACTGTTGTTAGACTCCCATGCAGCTTCTTCAGAATTAATTTTGTAACCAACAGAGCCCATTGTATCTTCCCACTGAACACTGTCAAAAACGAAGAATTCGTTTTCGTTACCGAAGTAAGCTGTATCACCAACACCTGAATCTTGCATGTACTGTTCAGCACGCTTAGCAATAGAACGAGGATCTTTTTCATAACCCTTCATGTCGTTAGGCTCAATAATATCACAACGCACAATAAGTGTAGACTCTTGTGTGAATGGGTCCATAACGCAAGCACTTGTATCTGGCATTAAAATCATGTCAGATTCGTTAATATCTTTCCAACCAGCGATTGAAGATCCATCAAACATTTGACCCTCTTTAAATTTACTCTCATCAACTGTATGAGCTGGTACGCTTACATGCTGTTCTTTACCATGAGTATCAGTAAAACGGAAATCAACGAATTTAACCTCGTTGTCTTTAATCATCTTCATTACATCTTTAGCAGACATATCTTCTCCTTTATATTTAACTATTTATATTAACTGACATTCTTTGTCAAACAGAGCGCACCGTTACGCACAAAATCTTTTTTGTTTTATTGTTGCATTATTTACAACAAAAACAGCAAATTATTCTACCCTATTTTCTCAACTAGAAGCACAATCTCGTTTGAATTTTCTTTGATATTTAACACCTTGTGACCGTGCACCTTGCACCAGGCAGGAATGTCATGAAGGACACCTGGATCAGTAGCTAGCATTTCTATTGTATCGCCCGTTTCAATTTTTTCAATCATCTCACCCAGTCGAATCACTGGCATTGGACATAATAATTTCTTAACATCTAAATTGTTTTTCATTTTACTGCTCACTATTGTGTTGTAGATTGAGCCAATCCTGAGGCTTTAAATACTTGTCATACAATAACGCTTCAGGCGAGCCTTTCTCTGGTGAATATCGATACTCCCAGCGTACTAATGGCGGCAGAGACATTAAGATAGACTCTGTACGACCGCCCGTTTGCAAGCCAAATAAAGTACCGCGATCATAAACTAAATTAAACTCTACATATCGACCGCGACGATATAACTGGAATTGTCTTTCATGATCAGTAAATGGCATATCTTTTCGTTTTTCCACAATTGGACGATAAGCCTTAATATAACTATCACCGACACTTTGCATAAAAGCAAAACACTCATCAAAGCTACCTTTGTTTAGGTCATCGAAAAACAAACCACCAATACCGCGCTGCTCATCTCGATGCTTCATATAAAAGTAATCATCACACCATTTTTTATACTTTGGATACACCTCTTCACCAAAAGGATCGCAAGCCTCTTTGGCGGTTTGATGCCATAAAACTGCATCTTCATCAAAGCCGTAATATGGCGTTAAATCAAATCCACCACCAAACCACCAAATAGGTTTTTCACCTGCTTTTTCGGCTACAAAAAATCTAACGTTGGCATGTGAGGTTGGCGCATAAGGGTTGTTCGGATGAATGACTAGTGACACACCCAAAGCTGTAAAGCTTCGCCCTGCTAACTCTGGCCTTAGCGCGGTAGCAGAAGCCGGCATATTATCACCTCGAACAATAGAAAAGTTTACACCTGCTTGCTCAAACGCATCACCATTGGTCAATACACAAGTCAATCCATCGCCTGCATTGTTAGGCTTTTCCCATTTGTCTTTAATAAATTTAGCCTTACCATCTACCGCCTCTAATTGAGTGCAAATATCTGCTTGCAAGCCTAATAAATAAGCCCTAACTTGATCGATCATCTAATTTCTTCCCCGGTCTCTAAATTAACAATATGTGATGGTGCATTTTTTTGTGCATTTGGGCTTATTATAAAGTCTAATTGATCATTAAAATAAACACGTAATTTTAAGCTGGTTTGCGCCACAGGAAAACCTGAAACATTAGCACTAGTAGAAACAAGCGCACTATTTGTTGAATTACACAAATCAGCTATTAATGGATTATCAGTTAGTCTAATGGCAATCGTCTTCATGCCGCCAGTTAACAATATTGGAATGTTTGATGCTGCATTGAGCAAATATGTAGTTGGTTTATTACCCACTTCTACCTTGGTAAGTAGCTGCGGATTTTCAACAAAATTCTCAAAATGACTAATGTCATTAGAAATTAGTATTAGTCCCTTGTTGCTAGCTCGATGCTTTAGCTCAATAAGACGTTGCAACGAATCAGAAGAAGGCAAACAACTCAAGCCTTGGATAGTGTCTGTCGGCAAACTTACGACACCGCCACGTAAAAGAATATTAGCTGCTAATCGAGCTCTGAAACTCATGATTTTTTTGCTCTTGGATGACACTTGTCATAAACTTTGGATAATTCAAGAAAATCAAGATGCGTATAAACTTGTGTTGATTTAATACTTTCATGGCCTAAAAATTCTTGAGTAGAGCGCAGATCATGACTTGATTGTAGAAAATGAGTGGCTGCTGCATGGCGCAACATATGTGGATACACGTTCACTTTAATGCCTGCATTTAAGGCACGTTTTTTAATCATATTTTGTACGGATCTTACCCCAATTCTTTTGCCATTTTTATTAACGAATAATGCGTCTGAATGACGCTCCAATACATATTGATTAATTGCTTCTTGTGCTGATGTGCCAAGTGGCGTATGACGAGTCTTCCCACCCTTACCCATGACTGTTAAAAACCCCTGGGACAAGTCAACATCATCTACATTCAAATTAACCAATTCAGAGACGCGTAATCCGCACGAATAAATAACCTCAATAATAGCCACATCGCGACGCTCAAAACGAGCACCACCTTGCGGCTTTAATAATTGTAGCAACTGCTCATAATTTAATGTTTCTGGCAAAGTTTGGGTTATTCTTGGCGTGGATAATTGCGCAGCACAATTATGCTTAAGCTGACCTTGATTAACCAAATAAGTTAATAAGCCACGCACAGAAGATAAATATCGGCGAATACTACGCGATGAAAGATTTTTATGGCGCAACTGCATGATAAACAAATTAAGCACTTCAGAAGTCAGCTGTGGCCAATTAGATATTTTTTGAGAATTTAAGAAAATAATTAATTGATTTAAATCGCGCTCATAAGCTTGCTGGGTGTTAATCGCATAATTTCGCTCAATTTTTAAATACGAAATAAAATCAATTATTTGCTTTTTCACTTGATTTTTCTCAGCTTGACCATATCAATACATTTTACGCACATTAAAGGTAACTAGTAAATGACTACAAAACAAACACATTCATTTCAAACAGAGGTTTCTCAATTACTTCATTTGATGATCCACTCTTTGTACTCCAATAAAGAGATCTTCTTACGTGAGCTAGTGTCAAATGCATCCGACGCAGTTGATAAACTTAGGTTTAAATCATTATCAAATGACGCTTTAATTGAAGGCAAAGAAGAGCTTCAAGTATTTATTGAGGTAGATAAAGATGCGGGCACGATCACTATTACTGATAATGGCATCGGCATGACAGAAACTGAAGTGATGGAAAATATCGGTACCATTGCCAACTCAGGTACTAAAAAATTCTTACAAAGTCTGGATGAAAAACAAGCTGAAGATTCAAACTTAATTGGTCAGTTTGGTGTTGGTTTTTACGCATCATTTATTGTTGCTGACGAGGTAGTTTTAACCACTAGGAAAGCTGGTGACGATAAAGCTAACGGCACCATCTGGATATCTAAAGGCGAAGGTGAGTATTCTCTTGAAACTACAACTGTTGAAGATTTTGGTACCAAGATTACTCTACATATCAAGGATGCTGAAAAAGAATTCTTAGATGATTACCGCCTTAAAGGCATTATTTCAAAATACTCGGATCATATCACTGTACCAATTATGATGATCAAGCCGACAGAAGAAGATTCTGATACGGTTGAATATGAGATGGTTAATAAGGCCAATGCATTTTGGACGCAAGACAAAAAAGAGCTTAAGCAAAAAGATTATGATGAATTCTACAAATCATTAACCTTTGATTTTGAGGCGCCATTAACTCAATTACATAATCGTGTTGAAGGCAAGCTTGACTACACTTCATTATTATTCATCCCATCTAAAGCACCATTTGACATGTGGGAGCCAAAACGTAAAGGCGGCATTAAACTTTATGCAAAGCGTGTATTTATCATGGAAGACAATGATGAGTTAATGCCGATGTACTTACGCTTTGTTAAAGGTGTGATTGATACGGCTGATCTATCTCTAAACGTTTCTCGTGAAATTTTACAAGGCAATAAAGTCGTTGACACAATCCGCAAGGCATCAGTTAGCAGAATTCTAAAAGAGCTTGATAAAATGTCTAAAAACAAGCCAGAGAAATACGCAACATTCTGGAAAGAATTTGGCATGGTGATGAAAGAAGGTGTGGTTGAAGATCCTAGTAATAAAGACAAAATTGCTTCTTTATTGCGTTTCGCTACGACTAAATCTGAAGGTGAAGATCAAACCACTTCTTTAGCTGAGTATATTGAGCGTATGGGTGAAGATCAAAAAGATATTTACTACATCACTGCAGAGACATACGCAGCTGCCAAAGGCTCTCCACACTTAGAAATTTTCAAACAAAAAGATATTGAAGTATTACTGTTATCTGATCGTGTTGACGAGTGGATGGTAAATAACTTCACAGAGTTTGAAGGCAAAAATCTTAAATCAATCGCCAAAGGAGATTTAGAAGATTTAGATTCAAAAGAAGAAAAAGAAGAGAAAGAAAAAACTGCTGAAGGCTACAAAGAAACACTAGAAAAAATGCAGAAGATTCTAGAATCACAAGTTAAAGAAGTGAAAATTTCTAATCGCCTCAGCGAATCCCCTTCTTGTCTGGTTGCTGATGAAAATGAGATGGGTGGCAACATGGAAAGAATCATGGCCTCTCTTGGTCAAGACGTACCTGAAACCAAGCCAATTCTTGAAATTAACCCAACTCACCCTCTAGTTGAAAAACTTAAAACTAAGGTTGATGAGGATTTGGTTAACGTGCTATTTGATCAAGCGGTGCTTAGTGAAGGCGGTCAATTAAAAGATCCGGCTGAATTTGTTAAGCGTATGAATAAGTTAATTGGCTAACACTTATCTAAACAATCAATAAAAAACCCGCTACACGCGGGTTTTTTTTATTAAAAATTATCAATTTTTCTTAAAATCTTTTCAGCTCTAAAATATCC
>LWDU01042514.1_pt1 | contig 51528 bp, 46 predicted proteins | sample 727161 | NCBI WGS metagenome assembly LWDU01 (sample SAMN04566230, study PRJNA314399) | hydrothermal vent metagenome | isolation source: deep sea hydrothermal plume seawater | place: Mexico: Gulf of California, Guaymas Basin | collected 2004-07-11
CAGGCTCCGGAGCGCTGCTTTTTTGTGCTGGCGTGGAGGTAGCCGACGATTCGCGACCCTCTCGGCCCTCTTCAGCGGCGGCCCGTACCCGCCCGGCCCCTGCCCCCAACAATTGCTGCCAACAACTGCGACCTCGACTCCACCGATGACTTCCTCGGATGTGGCAGTTACGACGGCTGTTGAGGCTGCCTTGCCTCTACCCTTTTGACCGATCCCGGCCGGGAATATGGAACTGGCTGAAAAATTGGTGAATATCTGACTCAAGAGTGTCCCATCCTCCCGCAAGTCCGGATGATTCCCTGTGCCTGATCCGACACGGAGGATTCCAGGTGCCTGTCCACGATGAGAGAGGAGTACACCGGATGACGAAGCCCATTTCCATGCGATACCGGTTGTGGATCGGTTGCTGGCTGATGCTGTGGGCCTCCGGCTGTGTTTCGATCGAGCAACAAAGCCAGAGATATCAACAACTGGATCCACAGCGATACGTGATCGTGCATCCAGAGGGGCGAGAGTCGGTTCCGGAATACATCGAGTTCGCTCGCTGGAAATCGCAACAGGGATATTCCATCGAGTGGATCCCCTTCAGCACCGCCGCCTCGCCGGAGCAGCGATTTCGCTCGGTATCGCAGCAGCTCAAAAAGAGACGCCCGACCGACGGTGACAGCGCATACTTGCTGATCGCTGCCACCGATGAAGAACTTCCGATGGGACCCTGGCAGCCTGTGGGTACCGATCTCACCATCCGTTCCGACCTCCCGCTGCTGGCGGGGCGGGAAGTTCTGGGCGGTAGGCTCGAGACCTCGGATTGGCAACCGGCCATCGCCTTTCCTCCCACATGGATTTGCGGGCGCATTCCCTATGAAGACCCGGAGGTGGTAGCCGCCGCCCTGAAGTCGGCCCACATCTTCCAGCAAAAACAGGGTCCCCGCAGCGCCCTCCTCGGTTCAGAACGGTTCGCGGTGGCCAGCGATGCAGCGCTGGTGATGGCGGGGGTGCGAAACGACCTGCAAGCACTCGACTGGAGCACTCATCTGTTCAACGAGGACCGGCCGCGGGATCGGGAACTGGATGAAATGACTGTGAACATGACCGCCACCACCAAGCATGACCAGGGCAAGACGGTCTGGAAGTTCAAGTTAAACTGGAGCTTCATCTCTTCCTGGAAGACCACATCGCCGGACCTCGTCTATGTGATCTCTCACTCCAGCGGATTCACCGACAATGGAATACGATACGTCGGCGCAGGAGATCAACTCTTCACCCCCCGAGCCTTTTTCTATTGGAATAATAAAGAAGTCAATCCCCTCGACGAGAAGCTATCCCCGGCAACTCCGGCGATCTTCCTGACTACCGGATGTACCATGGGAGATCCAGAGAACCCGATACTGGAACTGATGACAGTGAAGGGGTGGGCCGCCGCAATCGTCACGGGTACCCACAACACGGCACCGTTGCCACTCTTCGCGGCGATCCGCGCCGAACGCTCGGCGCCACTCTACTTTGCCGCAGGGCTGACCGTCGGCCAATCGCATCACGCCACCCTGAATGCCTATCTGAAGGATTCAAATTGGGATCCGGGAAACTGGCTGCTCTACCCGTGGGCCAAAAAAGCGAAGCTGCAAAATGTCCTGGGCCTGACGATTTACGGCGACCCATCGATCTCGATGGAGAACCGGAGTTCCGTTCAATAATCGCCGACCACAATGCCCCAATGACCACGATGCTCCACGGATGACTTCCTCGGCTGTGGTCAATTTCAGAGCCGCCCCTAGGCGTTGGTGACGTTCGAAGCGATCATGATGGATGAGGAGAAGGTGCATTTGTACTCCTTGAAATTGAGCCCGCTGACACACCAGTAATTGACAGTACCAACGATGAACAGGGGAGCAAACACGATGACGCATCTCGCTGGTCGTTTCGGGAGTGATGATCACCGGTGACGAAGAACCGGCAGCGTTTCGTGACCTTTTTAATGGCAAGGACCTGACCGGTTGGGTCGATGTCAACACCTCCGAGGAGACCTGGTCTGTTCGCGATGGGCTGCTGGTCTGCACGGGCCTGCCGATCGGCGTGATGCGGTCGACCGAGCAGTTTGAGAATTTCATCCTGCACATCGAATGGCGGCACATGGAAGCTGGCGGAAATTCCGGCGTCTTTGCCTGGAGCGAGGGGACCGTTCCCGAGGGGCGGCGTCTGCCCAAGGGGATGGAAGTGCAGATGCTTGAACTGGACTGGGTGAACCAGCACAAGAACAAGGAAGGGGTTGCGGCGCCGATCGCCTATGTCCACGGGGAACTGTTTGGTGCCAATGGCCTCGAGACGATTCCCGATAACCCCCGCGGCAGCCGCAGCAAATCGATTGAAAACCGCTGCAAGGGCAAGGGCGAGTGGAACGTCTACGATGTGGTCTGCGTCGACGGGGTGGTCAAGTTGTCGGTCAACGGTAAGTTCGTCAACGGCGTGCGCAAGTCCTCGGTCAAGAAAGGTTACCTGTGCCTGGAATCGGAGGGTGCGGAGATCCACTTTCGCAACATCCGCATCCTCGAACTGCCGCCGGGAATCATCACTCCCCAGGAGCAAGCCCCGCTGCTGGACGGCAGCAAATGACCGGCCTGTTTGGAGTATCGGGTTAGATGCTTCGGTTTCGGGATCAAACGTGAAAACTGATCGAGAAAGCCTCGATGGCTCGTTCTCCCGGTTCCAGTAATCGGAAATCACCGGTCATGCAGTGCGGGAGATGGTTGCCCGGTCCATCTTCGATCGGGCCATCGAGATGTTGGAATGGCGGTTTTTCTTTAACCCAAGTAGGTGAAAATGAAAATGGAGAGGGTGATGGGAATCGAACACAACGAAAAATCGTCTGTTCTCAACGGAACAGCCGAGGGGCCCACGCTTGAAGTCCTGCAACAACAATAACTACAACTGCAAGCTGCGGCCCAAATAAGCCCAAGGCGACAAACGCAAACATCATGGTTCGCATCAGGAACGACCATAGCCTCCACAAGGCAGGCGTCAATTCTGTGACGACTTGCCAGGGCCACCTTTGCCTTTAACCTATCTACCATGAGAAACCTTCTGCTACTGGTGATGGTTGTTGCGTTAGCGGGCTGCAACCTGATGTCCAGCCACTACTACAAGCCGTCGGCGAGCATCGGCAAGACCGTGCCACTGATGGTCAACTACCAGACCGGTCCTCGCGAAGGCATCTTCATCGCCAGGCCGTGGGGAGAGGTCTATGTGAGTCTGGAACGGGATGCTTCCAGGCTAATAGTCGCTTTGTACAGCCAGGAAGGTGAACCGTCACTCACGGGTCCCACACTAGAAATCGAAATCGGCAACGGTAAGAGGATATCACTGCCAGTGACGACGCCAGAAGTCTTAACGAACTATTTCCGAGGGCGTCATTGGGGCAGGGGATGGACCTACTTGCGCTATCAGATTCCGCTGCCGTCTTCTAGCACCAACAGCCAGCCCGTGAAGATAACGCTTTCGCCTTTCGAGGTGCATTTCAAGAAGGATCGATTCAAGACGTCGGAGATCGTCTTCCGCCGCTCATTCTCGACTCACCTGCTACCTATCAACTACTGATGTGCATGATCCTGGGTACTGTGGGAGAACGACCAGGAAATAGAAAAACGCTTCTTCCCCATGGTGCACCGCTCGGCGCGAAGGAGTCCGTTGAACACTCCCGAGAACCTCGACCTGATCCTGCGTCGCTTTGAAGAGCCCGATGAAGTGCGTGAGATGCCGTTCGGACGCTTCGAGATCATCACCGTGGCGGGGATGACCATCGGCAAGGCGACCTATCAGCCGGGGTGGAAGTGGTCGGAGCACGCCGGAAAAGCACTGGGGAAATCACTGGGGAAATCATTCTGCGAGGTGGAACATCTATGCCTGGCACTGTCGGGACAGGTGACGGTCGCCTTCGAGGATGAACCGGTGCAGGTGATGACCCCCGGCACCCTCTTCTACGTCTCGACCAAACCGCACGACAGCTGGGTGGTGGGAGATGAAGCTTACGTGTCGATTCATTTCCTCGGGTCCGCCGACTACGTCCAGTAGCCACACGGCGTGCCACCAGCGATGACTTCTTCGAGAATGACAGGTCCTCCTCCCGGAGAACCGCACCAGAACCGCACCACCGTGCTCGATACCTCAGTGCTCGATACCTCAGTGCTCGATACCTCAGTGCTCGATACCTCAGTGCTCGATACCTCCGCGCTCCGTAATTACTGGCGACTACTGATGATTTGCGGCGTCGAGTTCAGCCTCGTAAACCGCTGAAAGTGATTTGTACAACCTCCGCATGGTGATCCACCAGTAGCTTCCCCACAGAACGGCGACGATTCCGCCGATGAGGATGACCGGATCGGAGGTTTGCTGGGTGAAGTATGCACCGATGGCGCAGAAGCCAAGCAGCGGCAGAAGCCGGGCGATCCAGGAGGGGTGACATCTTTTCATCTCCTTCTTCAATTCATCGATCCGGCCCGCGTCCATCATCTTCAATCTCCTTCCACAGAGTGACTCTCTTCCGACCCTATCATCAAGAACTACGATCGGGAACCTCGGTAGCCGATGGTCTGATGGTAGTGGCGAGACGCAGGAACGAAGGAGCGGGAATCGCGTTGGGCTTGACGCGCCAGCCTCGATGCGCCAGCAGGGTGGCCGAATGGAGTATCGGAGGTGAGTGGCGGAAGTGAGTGAAAGGGATGGCGGCACCACCGATCGGTGCGGTGATTCCTGATGAAGGCTGGAATTGTCGAGAGAGATGAGTCGCAAGGTGAGCCCTGAAAAACTCACCTATTTACTCACTGAATACTCACTGAAATCATCCCCGTGGCCTGTCCGAGACCAGCCTATCCGGTGTGACCTCGACCAATCATGCCGTGGTCACACCGAACTAGACCCGAAAGGCTCGGACATTCCCGGTCTTCCCCCCACGATTTTGCACCCTGCATCCAAACGATGTGTGAAGCAAGCCCATCCCAAAAAAGTCATCTCGGTGTAGGATCTCGCCATGCATCTGGAAACCATCGACATCGCCGTGCTGGCGATTTACATCGCCTTCGCCATCGGGGTCGGATTTTTTCTTCGTCAGCGCGCCAGCGCCGATGCAGATTCCTTCTTCCTGGCCGGGCGAAAACTGCCGTGGTGGGTGGTCGGGACCTCGATGGTCGCCACCACCTTTGCCGCAGACACACCGCTGGTGATCACCGGCTGGGTGCGAGATGCAGGCATCTGGAAAAACTGGCTGTGGTGGTGCTTCGCAGTGGGGGGAATGCTGACCGTTTTCCTCTTTTCGCGCTACTGGCGACGGCTGGGAGTGATGACCCAGGCGGAATTCGCAGAGATGCGCTACGGCGGAAAAGAAGCGACGGTACTGAGGGGGGTGCTCGGCTTCTTTCACGCCTTCCTGACCAATCCGATCGTGCTGTGCTGGGTGCTGCTGGCCGCCGCCAAGATCAGTGACGTGCTGTTTGATATCGATAAGGTCACCTCGCTTGGCATCGCCTGCGCCATCTGCCTCTCTTACTCGCTGATGTCGGGCTTCTGGGGCGTGGCAGTGACCGATCTGGTGCAGTTTTGCCTCGCCATGATCGGTGCCATCGCACTCGCCTTCATCACCTGGGATGCAGTGGGGGGACAATCGGCGATCATCGAGCACCTGGCCCAAGAGGGCCGGGATTCGAGCCAGATTCTCAACTTCTTACCCTCTCCAGGAGGCGGCTCCTGGTCCGATCCGCTCTTCTGGACCACGCCGGTGGCTGCGGTGGCGGTCTATCTAGGGATTTCCTGGTGGGCGACCTCGGGAATCGATGGCGGCACCGTCGTCGTGCAACGGATCGCCGCCAGCAAGTCGCCGGCGCACGGCTCGGTCGGGACGCTCTGGTACAACATCGCTAACTACGCCCTGCGCCCCTGGATGTGGATCGCGGTGGCGCTGGCTTCACTACTGGTGGTGCCTCACGGCGACCCCGTGGTCAGTCCGGTGGCCGGCACCGTGGTCGCCATCCACGAGGATCTCGATCGGGTCTCCATCGAGGATAGGGAGGGCACGCATCACCAGGTCCATCTGGTAGCACTGGAGGGTTGGGTAGGGGTCTTGCCCAAGATCCTGGTCAAACTCGATGACAAGGTCGAGCCTGACACGGAGATTGCTAAAACAGACTCGGAGAAGGCCTACGTCGTCATGATGGTGCGCTTCCTGCCGGCGGGATTGCTCGGCATCGTGGTGGTGAGCTTGCTGGCCGCCTTCATGTCGACCATCGACACCCATGTCAATCTGGCAGCGAGTTACTACGTCAACGATTTACACCGGCGCTTCATCGACCGAAAGCGTAAAGCGAGCCACTATGTCACGGTGGCACGGATCGCCAGCGTCGTGTTCCTGCTCGAGGGGGCGTGGCTGGCGACCATCTCCGATTCGATCAGCGACCTGTTCACCTTCTTCCTCGCCTTCCTCGGCGGCGTCGGACCGATCTACCTGCTGCGCTGGCTGTGGTGGCGCATCACCGCCTGGAGCGAGATCGCAGCGATGGTCACTTCGAGTGTCACCACCACCCTCATCACCTTCCTCTTCGACAAGGGCTGGCCTGTCACAGCACTCACGCCTCTGGGTAGCATCGAATCGGAGGGTGGAGTGATCACGGCAGAGGGTCGCATCGTCATCGTGGTACTGCTGTCGACGCTGGTCAGTCTGATCGTGACGCTGCTGAGACCCGCCCCCGATCCCGCTAAACTGGTGCCCTTCTACGAAAAGGTGCGACCGACCGGAGCGTGGGGCCCGGTACGAGCCCTCACCGATGTGAGAGGAACCCCCCACGAGGGAAGACTGGTGATCGGCGGCATCGTCGGCGGCCTGACGATGGTGTGGGGACTGACGCTGGGCATCGGTGCCCTGATTCTCGGTAAGGGGTGGACCGGCTGGTCCTTCGCAGCTGCGGTGGTGGGTGGTGTGTTGGTGGCCCGATTCCTGCCCCGACTACTGCGACAAGATGAGCCGGCAGAAGGAGATGGGACCACGGATCGATGATCGAATCGGCGGAAGGGCCTGCGCCGAAGGGGCGCTCGATCTCGACCACCCGCACCATCCTGCTGCTGGCCATCGCGAGCTGGGCCGGCTTCCTGCTGGTGCGCGCCACCGGTCCCGCGGACCTGCTCGGTCGCGACCAGGTCAAACTCGCCAGCTATCAGCTCGACATCATCGAGAACGACTCGTGGCTATGGCAGCAGGACCAGGATGGTCACTTCGCTTCGAAGCCACCACTGACCCAGTGGCTCGGTGCCGTCGCCAGCGAGGCGCTCGGCACCTTTCATCGACTGACCTACGCCTTCCCCTCATGGTGGGCCACGCTGATCACGATACTGATCCTGGTCGGCTGGGTCGGACGTGAATTTGGAGCGGCGGCGGCGATCTGGGCGCCACTGCTACTGCTGTGCCACCAATTGGGATTGCGCGAGATCCTGCTGGCTCGCAGCGACCCGCTATTCCAGTGCACCACCTTGCTGCTCGCCCTCGGCATCTGGCGCTGCTGGGTCGATGGAGCCGGACCCTGGCCACTGGTGCTGGCCGGCACCGCAGCACTGATGACCAAGGGACCGCTCGGCTGGGCGATGGCGCTGCTGGGGCTGCTGGCATACCGCTTCGATCCCCCGACCGAGCGGCTGCGACTCCCCCGTCGCAGCATCGTGGTGGGCCTGATCGGTTCGCTGGTGATTCCTGTCATCTGGCTGGCAGCGGCGCAATACGACAGCGGCGGCCTGGCGATCGACAAGTTGATCCACGATGAACTGATCGACCATTCCATCGGCAGCCGGGTCGCTCCCAATCAGCAATCGGTGACACACCACCTGTTACCGCTGGCGTGGTTCCTGACGCGACTGGCTCCGACCGGCCTGATCGCTGTGATCGCCGCAGTTCGGCTGATCCGGCGTCCCTCACCCCGACCCCGAGAGCGACGCGCCGAGCGTTTCCTGCTGTGCTGGATGATCGCAGGCTTGCTGTTGCTGTGTATCTCCACCCATCACCGCTTCATCCACCTGCTGGTGATCTTGCCGCCGACGGCGATGCTTGCAGCACGCGAAGTCTCACGCTGGTTTTCGCCGCAACGAAATACCGTCTATGCCATCCTGGCTCTGTCCTCGGTGCTGCCGATCGCCGCCGCATATCTCGATGTGCTCGACATCCATAGCCCGCACATCGTCGAGACGAAACAGCTCGAAGGATTCTGTCGTGAGGTCGAGTCTCATGTCAGGCCCGACACCCAGCTCGAGTTTTTCCACGCGGATCCGGCAACCCAGGTGCTGCTAAAGCGTCACCGGGCACCGCTAGCCGATTCTCGCGTCGGCGAACTCCTCTCATCGGAGACCCATTCACTGGTGGTGGTCGGCGATGAAAATCTCTTTCGAAAGCACGCCAGCGAGCAGGGAATCGAGCAGTTCGAGGTGCTGGTGAGAGAATCATTCGGGGAGGATAAATTGACGCTGTACTCGGGCCAAGGTCGCCAACCGAGCGAGTCACCGCGCCGCCCGGTGACTCGCAACTACTTTATCCTGACCCTCTTGTCGATCCTGACCGCCATCGGCTTCTATTGGGCTCTGCGCTTCGCAGCGGCGGGAGTAGCGGGTTCACCATCTTCCCCGGAACGCCTATAATGGAGGCTGTGCGGTCCAGGAAAAAAGGGTCTATTTCATCCTGGGTCGCAACTCATCGACAGCGAGGAGCGAAGAGAATCGTTGGAGACGGTCCCCGAGATGACCGCATGATCGACAAGACTCCTCCTCATTGCGGGTACTGATCAGTCGGTGAACTGTTTCACCACGATCAAGGATTTTGATGCACCTGACGGTACGGGAGGTCTCGATGCCCTCATGTTTTCAGCGGCCATGCGCCCTGTCCCTGCTCACCACATCCCTGTTCACGCTGCTGCTCACGACACTGCTGCTCACCACGCTGCTGCTCTCGTCGAGCCTGACTCTCGCAGCAGACGCTCCCTTTCGCCGCGGTGACCCCAACAACGATGGTGCAGTGGACATCTCCGATCCGATCGTGATCCTCAACTATCTGTTTGGCGGCATCGATTCGATCAGCTGTTACGACGCCGCAGATGTCAACGATGATGGATCACTCGATGTGGCCGATCCGATCAGTTTGCTCGGCTACATCTTCATCGGCGACGTCCCGCCGCCGGCACCCGGTCCCCTCGAATGCGGACTCGACCCGACCGATGATCTCCTCGGTTGCTTTACCAGCATTTGTGATGGTGCTGGCGATCCGCAACGGATCGTCGCCGGACACCTTTTGCACCGCATCGCCTATGGCCCAACACCAGGAGATGTGACCCGCGTTCTCGACCTGGGCATTCCCGTTGTCATCGATGCTCTGTTGCAACCCGAGGTCGGGGACGAGGTCGGGAACATCCCGCTGCAAGCTCTCGACGATCAGTTCACCTCGAATATTCCCGTCAGCCAGGAGCAGTTCATCCTGCGACCCAACGGCTCCTTTCATTACTTTCTCGGATTCGAGGAGCCCCCCGCAGACTGGGCCCAGCCAGGATTCGATGACAGCAGCTGGTCGGTTTCCACCGGCGGGTTTGGTTTCGGAGATAACGACGATGTGACGACGATCGGCCAGTTCTTCACGACCGATCTCGCCTCGATCTACATCCGCACCCAGTTCGTGATGAATGATCCCGCAGGGTTGCCCGGGATCTACCTCAAGATGCTCTACGACGATGCCTTCGTCGCCTACATCAATGGAGTGGAACTGACCCGAAGCACCCAGGGCAATGGGTCACCACATCTGGTCGGGAGCCCTCCTCCCTTCAATCAGTACTCCAATGGCTCACATGAAGCGGGTATCCCCGAGTACTTCCAGATTCCCGACTCGCTGCTGCAGCCGGGAATCAACACCCTCGCCATCCAGGGTCATGACGCGCCCAACAACGCCGACTTCACCCTCGATCCGAGCATCGTCTCACAGACTTTTACCAGCACCGCAACCCGCGATGTCATCCTTACCGATGCCAACCTCCAACGATTCATGTTCATTCGAGGCATCTACTCCAACCGACAGTTGCAAACTGTGCTCGGTGAATTCTGGGAAAACCACTTCACCACCGATGAGCAAAAGTTGAGAGATCTGTTTCGAGCATTGCGCAATCGCTATACCCATCGAATCCTCGGCAGCAATACCAGTGCCCGGATGCACTCTTCCTCACTCGAGTTCGAGGAATACGAGTTCTTCCGCGATCACTCACTCGGTTACTTCTCCGACCTTCTCCTGTTCAGTGCCAGCAGCGTACCGATGCTGGTATATCTCGACAGCATCTTGAATTTCGCTGCCGAACCGAACGAGAACTACGCCAGGGAAATTCTCGAGCTCCACACCCTCGGGGTCGACAACGGCTACACCCAGACCGATATCGAGGAGGTGGCCAGGGCGCTGACCGGATGGTCTGTCACGCGGATCCCCAACGAGATGATCGTCCCCTTCCCCGACTACGTCACCAACCCGGTCATCACCAGCCATCAGTCCTGGACCAGCACTGCGCTGCTCGAACTTGGTGAGGACTGGAGTTACTTCAAGGGCCTCGAGGAGCCCTCTCCCGATCCTGCTGGAGCAGCGACCACCGCCTGGACCGAACCTGGTTTCGACGACTCCAGCTGGCTGGTCGGTCCGACCGGCATCGGCATGGGGGATGGCGACGATGCCACCATCCTCACCGACATGCAGAACAACTACATCAGTTTCTACGCGCGCAAGAACTTCATCATTGCCGATCCGCAAACGACGGACCGACTCGAACTGGAAGTGGATTACGACGACGGGGTGGTGCTCTACCTCAACGGCATCGAGATCTGGCGAAGCCAGACGATGGCAGATGCGCCGGCCCCACCGCCCTATACCGCTGCCAGTGGTGGACACGAAGCAGCGGGACGCCCGTCGCTGGTGGATCTCGATCACTTCAGGCACCTGATGGTCGCCGGCAACAACGTACTGGCCGCCCAGATCCACAATACCGCCATCTCCAGCAACGATGCTTCCTTCTTGCCGCGAGTCACCTCCAATGTGCCCACCCCGCGACACATCGATCTGAACAATCGTCAGGGTCAGTGGAACTTCCGCTTCAACCCTGCCCAGCACGACGACGGAGCCAAGTCGATCTTCGCCGGTACTCCGTACCAACTCGACATCCCTGCAGGACGAGTCGGTGCCGATGGAGTGCTCGATGGAATCGAACTGGTCGACTCCCTGACCGCACACCCGAGCACAGCACAGTTCATCTGTATCAAGTTGATCCAGAAGTTCGTTTCCGATGAGATCTCGCTGGCGACCATCTCGGATGGAACAGCACCGATCGAATTGCAGGGGCTGCTCGCCGATATGATCGCTGCCTGGTTCTCGACTCCTGAGCCAGGACATATCGGAACCGTGATGGAAACGTTACTCGATCCGATCGACCAGAGTGGACCCTTCTGGAATCCCACCTACATGCGCACCAAGGTCAAAACCCCGGTCGAGTTCATCAACACCACCCTTCGAGCACTGGGGGCGGTCGCCAGCAGCGATGATCTGGCGAACCAGATGAAGGATATGGGGATGGACCTGTTCCAGCGCGCCGAACCCGATGGCTACTCGGAGATCGGATCGGACTGGATCGGCACCACCACGCTACTCAAACGCATCAACTTTGCCCGCAGATTTTCCTCCAACGTGGATAACGATTATCGGTGGGAAGTGGGTGACTTTGTCGCCCTCGATCAAAACCTCGGCGCCGTCGAGGTGATCGACGTCTTCGATGAAGTACTGTTCCAGAACACTCTCACAGAAGCTGAAAAGTGCATCGTGATCGACTACCTCGAAACAGACCTGGATGGGCTGCCGTGGCCGCTCGACTCGACGGTCCCGGGCTACGAAGCGCGGATCCGCGACATGGTGGGCTTCATGTTCAGCCTCCCTCGCTGGCAGTTTCAGTAGAATTAGGAGAAGACCATGTTGAATCGAAGAAACCTGCTCAAAAGCGGAGGACTCGCCGCCCTGGGATTGATCCTGCCGCCATTTGTCGGTCCTGAGTTCCTCGCCCGGAAACTGATGGCCGGAACCGGCGGTACCGGGCAGAAGAAGATGATCTTCATCTTCCAGCGTGGTGGCAACGATGCCATCAACACCGTGATCCCTCGTGGCGACGCAGATTACAGTACTGCCAATCGTCCGGGTCTCTTCATCAATGACCTCGAGGCGGTCGACCTGGGTAATGGTTTCGCTCAGCTGCATCCTTCGCTTCAACCGTTGATGGAAGTGTTCAACAATTCTGCTCTCAATGGAATCCCAGGACCGGGCAACCTCGCGGTGCTGCACAGGATCGGCTACCCCGAGCAATCGCGCAGTCACTTCAGTGCTCAGCAGTTCTGGGAGAATGGCGTGCCGGGGAACGAGACCCTCGACGAGGGCATGCTCTACCGTCGCTTCGCCAACGTGCCGGGATTCCCTGACAACCCCTTCCCCGGGGCTTACCTCGATGACTCGCTGCCGGTGGTGATGCGCGGTTCGATACCGATGCCGGCATTCCCTGCCACTGCAGACTACTCCTTCTCTGGCTCGCTCGCCCAGGTCGCCAAGTTCCTCGGCGAACTTCCCAGCACTCCGGGCGCCACCGACGGTCGTGGTTTCTACGGTGCCTACGGTGGCAAGCCCGATGTCGAGGGAGCCCAGTACCGCGACATCTTGATGCCCACAGGGGTCAAGCTGGGAGAGTCGGTCAGTACCGTCCAGCAAGCACTGGCACAGGGTCCCTACATTCCGGAGAACGGTGCGCTCTATCCCGACAACACCTTCGGAGCCCAGCTCTCCGAGATCGCCATGTTGATGAAACGAACCCCGGCCACCTTGCTCGGGGTCAACATCGATGGCTGGGATACCCATACTGCACAAGGTCGCCTCAATGGGGCTCACCCCAATCTGCTCGGAGATCTGGCGCTCGGAATCCAGGCGCTCTCGCGCGACCTGCAATCCCAGTGGCAAGACGTGGTGATCGTGACCGTTTCAGAATTTGGACGCACTTCGATCGAAAATGGATCACAGGGCACCGACCACGGCGCCAGCAGCACCATGTTCGTCGCCGGTGGAGGTGTCGTCGGTGGAGTCTACAACTGCGACCCGAGCAGCTGGGCTCCAGGATCGATGTTCACCGTCAACGATCGATACCTCGCCGCCAACACAGATTACAGGATGATCTTCTCCGAGATCTTCGCCAATCACTTCGGCGACGATCCGGCACTGATGGATCAGTTCATGCCCGGTTTCGATGCCGCTGCCGCAGCCAATCCAGCACTGTTCACACCACTCGGTTTCCTCGGTTGATCCGTCATGAACCCGATGCTGAAACTCTCGATCTTCATCACCTTCGCCTGCGGTGGACTGCTCTGCAGCAGTCTTCTCTGCGACAACGCACGGGCTGAAGATCACCAGATCAACTTCTTCAACTCCGCCTTCATCCCCACCAGCCTGACCATCGAGGCGGGGGATTCCGTCACCTGGAGCTGGGTGGCCGGAAACCATCAACTCAGCAGCGGCTTCCCCGGTGGTGCGCCAGGGACCCCCGACCAGCCGGGAGCCATCTTCAGCGCGACCATCGATGTCCAGAATCCCACTTTCACTCACACCTTCACCCAGATGGGGATCACCGTCGGTTTCTTCGATGAAAACAATCCTGCGCAGATCGGCTCCATCACCATCCTCGACGACACCTTGACCTTCGAGGTCGGGGTGGTCGACAACTCCTACCTGCCACAGATCATCGAGATCTTCGAGGGAGACCGGGTTCGCTGGGTTCATGAGCCGATGGAGATGTTACACACGGTGACCAGTGGCATGCCGGGCGGTGATCCTGGCACCATCGAGGAACCGGGGGCCCTGTTCGACGAGGAGTCTTCCGACCTCAATCCGATCTTCGAGTACACCTTCGACAGTGCCATGGAGTTACCCTACTACTGCATTCCTCACGTCGATTTCGGCATGGTCGGACAGGTGATCGTTCAGGATCGCTTCATCCGCGGAGACTCCGATCGCAATGGCGCACTGGACATCGGAGATGCGATATATAGCCTCGGATTTCTGTTCCAGGGGGCTGCGACTCCCAGCTGCCTCGACGCCCTCGATGTCAGTGACGATGGACAGGTCGACATCGCAGACGCGGTCTCGCTGCTGGGTTATCTCTTCTCCGCGACGGCGGCTCCGGCGGCGCCATTTCCGGCAGAGGGACCGGACCGGACGGCAGATACGCTTCAGTGCCACCCCTGAAGCCGATTCCCTCGGTATTGTCTTCCTTCTCGCTCCACCCGACTCCCACCTCCAGAGCATTCTCGGCCCTCCGAGAATGCCGTCCTGCCAGTTGAGAACTGATCTGACCGCGGAATTCGTGTAAGATCCACGGTCCACTTCACTCTTCAGGAAGGATGTTTCCTCATGATTCGAGGACTCCAGTTTCTATCCCTGGTATTGATCTTCTGCTGGATTTCCCAGGGGCTGCAGGCGCAAACAGAACCCCGCGAGGGGATCGTGCGACGCACCCCGGAAATACACGCCATCATCGGTGCAGATGTGATCACCGAACCGGGCGAGTTGATCCCATCGGCCACCATTCTCATCGAGGATGGTGTCATCACCGCCGTCGGAACCGATGTCCAGGTCCCCGCCAATGCGCGCACCTGGGATCGGAGCGGGCATGTCATCACCGCCGGCTTCATCGACATGGATCTCCGGATCGAGATCGAAGAATCTGCAGATGCCTCCCGCGCTGGACGCAACTGGAATCGCAAGGTCCATCCGGAGTACCAGACTTCCGAGGGCCTGGTCATCGATCCGGCGGTCGCATCTGGATTCCGTAGCGCCGGATTCACCAATGCACTGGTCTCTCCCGGCCAGGGTGTCTTTTCCGGTTCAACCGCCTTCACCCGCCTCGTCGGAGGACCCGACCGGAGGGCGCTGATCGAGGATCAGATCGCCATCAGCGCAGGGCTGCAAACCGGCGGCTGGGGTAGAGGCGGCGGATATCCGGCGTCTCGGATGGGAGCGATTGCACTGGTACGCCAGACCTTGCTCGATGCCACCTGGTATCGCGAGGCGTGGAACGCTCACCGTGCTCACCCCGATCATCTTCCCCGACCCGAATCCGATCTGTCTCTGGAGGCACTGTTTCCGGTGCTCGACGGTACGGTGCCACTGGCATTTCGTACTCGTGACGTCCTCGAAACGCTGGCTCTCACCGAAGTCCTCGAAGAGTTCAAGATCAACACCTGGTTCCAGGGTAACGGCCTCGAGTACCAGCAACTCGAACAGGTCGCAGCCACCGGGTCGCCCTTCATCTTGCCGGTCAACTTCCCCGACACGCCGACCGTCGATGGCGTCGGCGGCGACACCGGGATCACCCTCCGAACCCTCGAACTGTGGGCGTCGGCACCGGAAAACCCCGAGCGTCTTCGTCGCGCGGGTGTTCCCTTCACCTTCACCACCCGCGGACTCGATTCTCCCTCCAACTTTGCTTCCCGGGTGGCGACCGCCATCGAACGGGGGCTACCGGCAGATGTAGCCCTGGCAGCGGTAACCACCGAGCCGGCTCGCCTGATCGGAGTCGAGGATCGGTTTGGTCGCGTCGCCGTCGGCAAGACCGCGATGCTGGCGGTGTGGGACGGTCAGCCCTTCGAGAGCGGTAAGAGTTGCACCGAGGTGTGGATCGATGGAACTCGTCACGAGAACCAGGCCGCTCCTCCCGCCGACATCCGAGGCCAGTGGCAAGTCGCCGTGGCCACCGATGAAGGAGAGATGGAACTGGGTTTCACCCTGACCGGCTCGACCAAGTCTCCCAAGATCACCGTCCAGTACCAGGAAAAGACTCTCAGTCCCTCTCGCTTCCACTACGAGGGAAATGAAGTGGGGATCACCTTCTCGGGAGGACCCTTCGGAGAAGAGGGCTATGCCCGCTTCGGCGGCACCGTCGGCACCGATGGCAAGATTCGCGGCAACGTGGCGAGCGCCGGATACCCCGAGTACTCGTTCGTTGCGACTCGCACTGGCGATGTGGAAGAAAAAACAGAGACACCAGAATCCTCGGATCAGGCCACAGATGCCTCCGATGAAGATGCTCAGGTAGGCCGTGGCGGTCGCCGCGGAGCGGGAGGTCGCAGGGGCGCAGGTCGTCGTGGACAAGGTGGCGGGCGTTGGCCCGGAGCCACGGCTTCCGGCGATCGTCCTTCACGTCGTGGCGGCAAGATCGACTCTTCCCACTTCGAGGGATCGATCGATCGCGACATCGCCATGCCGATGGGCGCCTACGGCACCACTGAAGGACCCTACGCACCGGCAGCAGTCCTCATCACCGACGCCACCATCTGGACCTGCGGGCCCGATGGGATCCTCGAGCAGGCCGATCTGCTGGTGATCGGCGGCAAGGTGGTCGAGGTCGGACAAAACCTGAGCGCCACCAAGGGTGCTCACGTCATCGACGGAACCGGTCTTCATGTCACACCGGGCTTGATCGATCCCCACTCCCACACGGCCATCCGCGGGGGTGTCAACGAGGGCACCCAGGCGGTTACCGCCGAGGTCCGGATCGGTGACGCGGTCGACTGCGAAGACATCAACATCTACCGCCAGCTGGCCGGCGGAGTCACCACAGCACAACTGCTACACGGCAGTGCCAACCCCATCGGCGGCCAGAGCGCGCTGGTGAAGTGGCGCTGGGGCTCCTCTTCGCAGGAGATGAAGATCGACAATGCACCGAAGATGATCAAGTTCGCCCTCGGTGAAAACGTCAAGCAATCGAACTGGGGCAACGAGGCGACCGGACGCTATCCCCAGACCCGGATGGGTGTCGAACAGTTGATCCGCGATTCGTTCCATGCCGCCACCGAATACAGAGATGCATGGCGCGCGTGGGAAACTGCCGATCGCTCGACGATGTTGCCTCCGAGGAGAGATCTGGAACTCGACACCCTGGTCGAGATCCTCGAAGGAGATCGTTGGATCCACTGCCACTCCTACCGACAAGACGAAATCCTCATGTTGATGCGTGTCGCCGAGGATTTCGGATTCCGCATCGGCACCTTCCAGCACATTCTCGAGGGCTACAAGGTGGCTCCCGAGATGGCTCGCCATGGTGCTTCAGGTTCCACCTTCAGTGACTGGTGGGCCTACAAGTTCGAGGTTTACGATGCGATCCCTTACAACGGAGCACTGATGCGCCGTGCCGGGGTCAATGTTTCCTTCAACTCCGATTCTGACGAACTGGCCAGACGCCTCAATCTCGAGGCGGCGAAGGCGGTCAAGTACGGCAACGTTCCGCCGGAAGAAGCACTCAAGTTCGTGACCATCAATCCCGCATTCCAGTTACATCTCGATGATCGAGTCGGCTCCCTCGAGCCGGGCAAAGATGGCGACTTCGTCATCTGGTCCGGCGATCCACTGTCGGGCTATTCGATGTGCCTGCAGACCTGGATCGAAGGGCACAGGTACTTCGACCGCGATGAGGATCTGGCGATGCGTACTCGTGACAAGACTCGTCGAGAAGAACTGATCTCGATACTTCTAGAATCCAAGATGGGGGCGGCCACTCCCGAAAAAGACCCGGCCGAGGGAGAGGAGGGAAGCCGATGAACTGGTTCCATAAGCTATCCATCGTCGCAGTGTTTTTCTCGTGCTGGTTCCTCTTGAGTGGATCTGACTCGACCTTTGGTTCCGATCCGATTCCTGGACCGATGCAAAATGGCACCATCGCCATCGTCGGCGCCACCATCCATCCAGTCGATGGACCGATCGTCGAAGATGGCACCATCGTCTTCAGTCGCGGACGCATCACGGGAATCGGTCGCGGGATTCCGCTTCCGACCGACTGTCAAGTGATCCAGGCCCACGGCAAGCACGTCTATCCAGGGCTGATCGCTTCGGCGACCAGTCTCGGCTTGATCGAGATCTCCTCGGTCCGAGCGACCAATGACCAGCGCGAGACGGGAGACCTGAATCCAAATGCTCGTGCTGCCAGTTCGGTCAACCCCGACAGCGAGCACATTCCAGTGGCACGCGCCAACGGGATCGCCCTCGCTGCAACCCGACCCGGTGGTGGTTTGATCTCGGGACAATCGGTATTGCTGCGACTCGACGGCTGGTCCTGGGAAGACCTCGCAGTGGAATCCTATCTGGGTCTCGAGATCCAGTGGCCATCTCAAGGTGGCAGACGACGCTTCTTCGAGCAGGAGGATGCCCACGCCCACGGGCACTCACATGATCGCGCCGGAGAAGTGGATCCTCGCGCTGAAGAGACCCGCTCTTCTCGTCGTTCCAATAATTCAGCCGCCAAGATCGCCAAGATTACCGAGCTGTTTGATCAGGCGAAACTCTACTGCCAGAGCCGTTCGGCCGATCATGAGATCTTTGACGGCTCCGCACCCGATCTTCGACTGGAGGCGTTACGACCTGCCATCGAGGGTACTTGCCCGGTATACATCCACGCCGAAGGTGCCAGAGAGATCCGTGCTGCGGTGGAATGGGCCCTCGGAGCAAAGTTGCGCCCGGTGATCGTCGGCGGAAGGGAAGCCCCTCGTGTCGCTTCATTCCTGGCGGAGTACCAGGTTCCGGTGGTGTACGGTCCAGTGCACCGTCTTCCCTCCAGCAGGGATGATGCCTATGACGATCCGTTCACCGGTCCAGCGAAACTGGCTGCTGCAGGAGTCGATTTCTGCATCGGTGCCTTCGATACTTCCAACGTGAGAAACCTGCCGTATCACGCCGCAACTGCCGCTGCATACGGTCTCTCTCCGGAGAAGGCGCTGGAGTCGATCACCCTGGCGCCGGCACGCATTTTCGGTGTCGCAGATCGGTACGGATCACTGGCTCGAGGAAAGTCAGCGACCATGATCATCACCGATGGCGATCCGCTGGAGATCCCGACCCAGGTCGAGGCGATGTGGATCGATGGACGCTCCGTCGACCTGACCAGTCGCCACACTCAACTGCGAGACAAGTATGCAGAAAAGATTCGCCGCAAGGCGGAACGGCGCTCCTTCTAACGAGTTCCAACAGTGGAGAATGCCCAGCGGGGGAACGGCAAGTGACACTTGCCGTTCCCCCTGTCATTTCCGGCAGCACTCGAACCACTCCAATCTTGACGAAGCATTAGGTGTATTGCAGCATCCTCACGAGGAATCGCACCGCCACGATTCCCATGGCGTCGGGAGGCGTATTGACCCAGATCTTGCTGCTATCCGCATGGCTCCTTGCCAGTAGTGCCAGCTCGCTCTCACCCGAGTCCGCACTTTTCTGCACCAGCCCTGGGCAGGACACCACTCGCCGCGATGATGACGTCTCAATCCGTGAAGCAGAGTTGAATCTACGTCGAGGCAACTTTGCTGCTACCGCCAGGATCTGTCGCACCATCTTGAAATCGAATCCGAAGCAAGCGGATGCGCTGCTACTGCTCGGCAAGGCCAGCTTCTCGGCAGCAGAAAAACTGGTGGGAGCACCCGCAGCAAAACAAGCCTATGCCGAAGCAGAACAGTCTTTCCTGGGATTCCTGAGAGTCGCCCCCGACAGAAATGAGACTCGCATCTTGCAATCGTTGGCGATCTGCGCCAGTCGGCGTGATGCGCACTCGGTAGCACTTCACCGCGCTCGAAAAGCGGTCAAAATGGAGCCCAACAATCCACTCGCTCTGAGGGTTCTGGGCGAATCTGCACGGGTGCTGGGACTCGACGAAGAGGCTCTCGATTCGTTTCAGAAAGCTCACAACATCCGCCCTGGCGATGTCGATGTGGTGCACTTGCTGGCACTCGCCTTGCAGAAATTGGATCGCCCTGCTGCCGCACAACAACTGCTGGAAACCACGATCGCTGGCCTACCTCCCCGATCACCCGGCACCGTTCAACTCTCACTGGTGCTATTCAAGGTGCATCTGAATACGAACCAGCCGCAGCTCGCACAAGCGGTGCTCGAACAGGCGGCATTGATCGCACCCGATCACCTGGCCCTGAATGTCGAGATGTGTGCCAACCTGTATCGCCTCGGTGACCACTCGAGAGCGCGAAACTACGCCGAAAAAGCCCGGGCCCAGTCGGGCCAAACTCGCATCTCCCGTGCGATCACCGCTCGCGTCCTCGGCCAGATACACGCGCACCAGGGGAACCATGCCGAGGCTATTGTCGAGTTGAAGCGTGCCATCGAGACACAACCAGATGATCTGGCTTCGTTGCAATCTCTGGCTGGATCACTGCGTCGATCAGGCGAGGAGCAAGAGGCTCGAACGGTACTCGATCGTTACCGCAAGATCCGCCAGCAGATCTCGCTCATCGAAGAAAAACCGGCACCCGATCTGACTCGAGCGAAGGGGCTTGAAAGACAGGAACAGATCATCCGTGCCCTGCTCGATCTGGGGCGAATCGATCAGGCGAGGCAACAACTCACCAGACGTCTCGCTGCCTCGCCCGATCACCCGAGTAACTCGATACTGCAAGACCTCCTCGAGAAGCCGGAACCACGATGAGACCGCTGAGCCTGATCCCGCTACTCTTCATCTGTGGCTGCACCTTTGACCCCTCCGTCGAGGATCCGCAAGTCGCTTCTGAACTGTTCCAGATCGAACAGAACTCGATTCCGTTCATCCACGATTCGGGAGCCCGCGGCGCACGATACATCGGTGAAATCGTTGGATCAGGTGCAGGCTTGCTCGATGCCGATGGCGATGGCGATCTCGACCTGTTCCTGGTCAACGGCTCGCCAGCGAAACTGGAGCCGGAAGAGGAAGCACCGCGAGATCAGTTGTTTCTTCAGGTCGATGGTACTTTTGTCGCCGCAGGATCCGATTCAGGAATTGTCGGATCGGAAGCGGGGATGGGGCTCGCCATCGGTGACATCGATAACGATGGAGATCCGGATATTTTCGTCGCCAACGACGGGCCCGACCAACTCTACATCAATGATGGAAAGGGACGATTCTCTGAGCAATCTCTGAGCCGGGGTATCACCGGCGACTCCTTCTCCAGTGCAGCAGTACTGGTCGACATCGAAGGCGACGGCGACCTCGATCTTTTCATCGGTTCCTACCTGGATTTCGACGCCAGCACCTTTGTCCCATGTACTCGTGGGGACCAGGAGGTCTATTGCGCGCCTTCCAACTTCGCTGCGGCTCCGTGCCTGCTACTGCTCAATGACGGAACCGGGAACTTCTCGGATGTCAGTTCCAGTAGTGGGTTGAATAACCACCCGGCCAAGGCGTTGGGAATCATCAGCATCGATATCGAACCCGACGGCGACCCCGACCTTTACGTGGCCAATGACGGAGAAGCCAACTTCTTGCTGATCAATCAATGGAAGGAACAGGGGCGGATCTTCTTTCTCGAGGAGGCACTGCTCGCTGGTTGTGCTTACGGAGAAGGCGCCAAGGCGGAAGCGGGAATGGGAGTCGACGCTGCCGATCTCGACGGCGATGGCGATGAAGAGATTCTCGTGACCAACCTGGAAGCCCAGTCCAATTCCTGTTACCGAAATGACGGGGATGGCATGTTCATGGAAACCAGCTTTGCCAACGGGTTAGGCCCCGCTTCACTCCCTCATGTGGGTTTCGGGATTCAGGCGCTCGACGCCAACCTCGATGGCCACCTCGACATCTTCGTGACCAATGGTCACATCATCGAAGGCATCGGGGAGATTCGCCAAGGTGCCTCCCACTTTGCCCAGCCGGATCAATTGTTTCTGGGAGACGGTAACGGGTTCAAATTGACACCATACTCTGCACATGTAGATCCCACCGTCGGTAGATCTTTGCTCAGGGGAGACCTCGACAACGACGGAGATGACGATTTGATCATCACTCGATGGAACTCGAATCCTCAACTTCTTCGATCTACCGCCGCAGGATCCGCAGCCGTACTGGGCTTGCGCCTCGAAGGATCTTCGGACCAGTCGAACCGAGATGCCATCGGTGCGCGAATCACCGTCAGCGCTGGGGGCCGGAAATGGATGAGAGAACATCGAGTACAGAGTTCCTATCTCGCCAGCCATGATCCACGGCTACTCTTCGCCCTTCCCGAAGGTTGCACTGAAGGGGATGTTTCGGTTCTGTGGCCCGACGGCAAGGTAGAAACCCGACGACTCCAGACGGGTAGTTATCATCACTGGATACAGGGCCAGGAGTCGCTGATCAGTACCGAGTTCTCGCCTCCTCGGTGACTCAGCCGTCGATCTTCTTCAGCTTGCGGATTCGTTGTGAAATGACGCTTCGGTTCTACTGACCAGTACTGGCCTTCTTCTTTGCCACCAGATCGGAGAGCTGATACTTCTTGCGGTGAATCACCTTCTCATCTCCCCGGACCAACTTCACCTGTAGCGAAGGATCGGGCCCGCTCGCATCCGCCTCGACATGAAGAAAAACACTGGTCTCTCCGCCGTCAAAGACCAGCGAAGGGTGCGGAGCATTGGCACTCTCGATCACCGTGTTGGCCAGCGGTGAGGTGATCCACTCGTCGAGCGGATATCCAGCACCCTCCGATGGTGGATAGGAGAGGTGGCGACAGCGGTGAATGTCTCCGGTCACGATCAACACCCCTGAAATCGAGTTCTCTCCGATGAAATCGATCAGTCCCTGGCGCTCATGAGGATAGTAGCCCCAGTGATCGGTCTTCCCCGGGCGAGTGGATCCATTGAAGATCATTCCACAGGTGATGATCTTGAAGGGGGCTTTCGATGCTTGCAGTCCCTGTTGCAACCACTGCCACTGCTTCGCTCCCAGCAGCGTCGGTTGATCGGCATCGAATTGAGAGGGTTCTGTCCTGCCGAACCAGCGGGTATCGAGGATGAAGAGATCGATCGGTCCGAAACTGTGACTCGAATAGATCCCGTTCGATTGACCGTCGCCGATGGAGCCGAGTGCGTGATATTCAGAGAAGGCCTGCCGCGAGTTTTCACGACCCGGAAGCAATCCGACATGATCGTTTTTTCCGTAGTCATGGTCGTCCCATGTGGCCAGCACCGGAGTTCTTCGAATCAGTGCCGCCACTCCAGGATCTTGCCAGAAGGAACGATACGCTCTTCGCTGACGCGACAGGTCGGTGCTATCGATGTAGGGAGTGTCACCGATCAACACCAATGCATCCGCTTCTTGTGAACGGATGGTGTTCCAGATCTGACCCTCTCGATATTTCTTCGGACTGGCACAGGAACCAAACACCAGGCGAGTCTTGCCGTCACCATCCGGCGGCCCAACTACCACCTGATCGGCGTCATCTGCAGCCACCGTCCCATCGATCAGTAAACGATAGTGATATCGATGCCCCGCCTCCAGCCTCGCCTTCAGCAGTAAGTCGATGGTCAGATCGCGATCCTCGCTCGAGACCGCGGAGGCGCGTGCCACTTCTGCTCCAGCGGAATCGACCAGGATCGCATCGATGGTCTGCTGTGCTTTTGTTGCTCGGCACCAAACTCTCACTCCTTCTCGCTGCACGGTACCGACCATCGGGCCAGCGGTAAATTTCTCGGCAGCCGGGTCCTGCCCGGTTTCAGGAGCCAGCAACACAGTGACGAGCAACAAGGTCCAGTAATTCATCAACGACCCTCCTCGATTAAATTCGATGGTTCTATTGCAGACAGGATGTACCGGATAGGGGGGCTCAGGCTATCCTCTACTTCGAAATGAGGATCATGATTCGCGAGGAACCGGGAGCGATCCGCCTCTTCTTGCTAGGGATGGCGATACTGATACCTGCGGTGTGGCTCGATACCAGCCTCACCGGCAGTGATGAGTACCGCGTCACCTTTCGTACCGCCCTCGAAACCGCCGCCAGTGACGACTGGACCACGCCGACCCTCGACCAGCAACCAAGACTTCGCAAGCCGCCACTCTACTACTGGTGGCTCGCCACCTCGGTTCGTTGGCTCGGATCGAGCCCCCTCTCGCTGCGGATCTGGGGAATCATCAGCGCCATCGGATTGGCACTGGTCGCGGCCTCCATCGGCAAGAGATCATCGGGAACCTCTGCCGCTTTCATCTTCGTGATGTTGATCGGAACCGTCGGCATCGCCACCGAGTCACGTCGCGCAATGCTCGATATTCCGATGGCCTTCTTGCTATGGCTGTCAATTGAACGAGGGCTGAAGTGGCATTCTGACGGTGGGTCTTGATGGCGTTGTCGACGCTGATCAAACCGACCGCGATACTCTTCGGTGTCACGGCCATGATCAGCTTGTTTCTGCTGGGGCCCAAAAGATCTCCCCATGCAAAACTCCACCATCTGTTGTACATGCTACTGGCTCTGTTGCTGGTGGCGTTGCCCTGGTGGTACCTGGTTTATCAACAGTACCCGGAACTGCTCAAGGGCCGCTGGACCGAACAGATCGCCCATCGAGAACTCACCTGGTTTCATCCCGAGGCGCTACCATCTCTGCTGGGTGGGATGCTCGGTCTGATCTTGCCCTGGTCGATCTCATCGATCTTTGCACTGATCGCATTCAGCCGCAGAAAGGCCGAGGGGCTGGAAAATCACCAGCGCTGGATGGTGTTATGGGTGATTCTCTCGGCGCTTCCGTTTCTGACCATGAAAACATTTGAGCGATACCTGATCCCCCTGTTGCCAGCGATGACGATCCTCACCGCCACCTATCTACAGGATCTCGAGCCGCGGCGGAGGATCCGCCATCTTCGCACTGCAACGATCGTGGCGGGAATCCCCTGCTTGTTGATCGCAGCCTTTGTCGGGTGGTTTGACACCTCTCTGCTGGCCGCTGTACTGATCGCATTTTTCTGGCTGCTGATGTGGTGGAGTGCGGGACAAGGTCGAATCCTTTCCTGCGCTCTCTGCTCTTCAGCGCAACTGGCCATCGTGATGGGGATCGGCTTGCCTTCCATCGGTATCGGAGCGTTGCCAACAATCCCGACCATCTGTGAGGGCACCCGGTATGCCACGGTAAAAATCGACCTGCTGCCCACCCTGGCCCTGCGCCAAGAGGAAGCGATCCCCATCCTCGAGACCGATAGAGCATCGATGAAACGCCATCTTCCCGATGAAAAATCGACCCTTTTCGTGATGGATCGCCACCTCCAGGCGACCGAGGAGGTCCTCGACTCACTCGGTAGAAGTTCAAGATCGGTGGCGACTTTCGGTCTATTCCGTTCGAGGAAGATCTTCACCCGCTTCCCCCGGGCAGATGCGACCGATGAGGATTGGCTGCTGGCGATCCAATCAAGATCTCTGGACCGACTGAGGATACCATGCACCTTGCTTCTGGTAGAAGCTCGGGAGGATCGATGATGCGGTGGGCATGGCTGTTCATTTTTCTGGTGGGAGGTCCCGGATGCGATACCGAAGACCCAGCGGCTCTGCGCTGGATGGTCGCCTCCAGTACCGCCGAATCCGCGCGCCAGATCGCCGACGAGTTCGAGCAAAGTACCGGAATCGCCGTCGAGGTGATCGCCGCATCGAGCGGTTCACTGGTGCGACAGGTGGAGAATGGCCTGCAAGCGGATGTCGCCCTGTTGGCCAGTTCCCAATGGATGGATCGCCTCGAGATACTACTTCCTCTCGTAGCTGAAACTCGTCGAGTTCCTTTTGGTAATCGACTGGTCATCGCCACTCGTTCCCGGCCGACTCCACGAGAACTCATTTCACTCGATGGGGATCCTCCCGCTGGACGATGGGTGATCGGCATTCCATCGTCGGTACCGGTCGGGATGCATGGCAAGGAAGCACTGCAACGGCTCGGTTGGTGGGAAGATGTGAACCCACGGGCGGTACGGGCAGCCAATGCCAGGGCAGCGGTATCCCATGTCAATTCCGGTTCGGTCGACCTCGGGTTGATCTGGGCCAGTGATACCAGCACTCAGTGCCAGATACTGGCTGAACTACCCCAGCAGTTGACCGGGGCGATCACCTACCCCGCTGCGCGACTCAGTGATCGTGCCGGATCTCAACAACTTCTCGAAGCGATCTGTGATTCGCCAGCATGGCTCGCGGCAGGATTCACCCGACCTCCTTCAAAGGAGTCGAACCGATGAGTCTCTCTGCCGCTGAAATGGAAGCCCTCGCCATCTCGATCCAGGTGGCTCTGCTCTCGACAGCCATCGTCGCCATCCCTGGGGTCTTCCTCGGCTGGCTACTGGCAATCCCACGGTGGCGAGGCCGAGCACTGGTCGATGCCCTGGTGATGCTGCCGCTGGTACTTCCCCCAGTAGTGGTCGGCTGGGCACTGTTGATGTTACTGGGAGGTCGTAGCCCATTCGGAATCGATATCGCCTTCACCGGCCTGGCCGCCGCAGTCGCCGGTGGAGTCGTGGGATTACCGCTGTTGATTCGAGCCTCTCGCATCGGTTTCGAGTCGGTCGATCCACGTCTTGAAGAAGCGGCCAGAACCCTCGGAATGAAACGCCTGGAAGCGTTCTTCAAGATCTCACTGCCACTGGCGGCTCCGGCGATTGGCCAGGGCCTGATCCTGTGCATGGCCCGCAGCATGGGAGAGTTCGGGGCGACCATCACCTTCGCCGGAGCGATCCCGGGATCCACAAGAACACTGCCACTGATGATTCATGAACAGTTACAGGCTCCCGGTGGCGATCAACTTGCAATGCGACTGGTCATCTTCTCGGCGCTGATCTCGCTGGCTGCAATGGCTACCAGCGAATGGCTCGCCAGGAAAGTTCGCGGTAAGAACGGAGGGCTTCGATGAACTCGACCCTGTCCTTCGACCTCGAACTTCATCGTGGGGATCGCTCCATCATCGCTGCAGCCACCCTGGATGCACCTTCAACCGGATTGCTGGGGCCTTCTGGTTCAGGAAAAACGACCCTCTTGCATGCCATCGCCGGCCTGATCTCGCCATCTCGAGGACGGATCCAGATCGCCGATGAGGTGCTGTTCGATTCGGAAACGGGAATCGATGTGCCACCAGAGAAGCGAAGAATCGCACTGGTCTTCCAGGACGGAAGACTCTTTCCGCACTGGTCGGTGAAGCGCAACATCATGGTCGGCACGGCGGCAGGACCAGAAGCGGCAATACTCGCCGATGAGGTCATCCAGCTGCTCGAACTTTCACCACTACTGAGTCGAATGCCGGACACACTGTCAGGAGGGGAGATGCAACGGGTGGCACTGGCGAGAGCTCTCGCGATGAAGCCTCGCTGGTTGCTCCTCGATGAACCCCTCAGTGCACTCGACACCCGACTCAAAAAACGCATCTTGCCGTTCCTGATCAGGATTCGAGATCATTTCAACATCCCCATCCTTCATGTCAGTCACGATGTCGGCGAACTGATCTCGGTTTCCGATACCCTTCTCCACCTGACCGGAAACCGATTGACCGGACCCAGCTCCTATCAGGATTTGCTTCTGCAGCATTCCTCCGGTGAAATCGAAGCGATGAACATGCTCACTGCAGCGGTCGAGACCAACCAACAGGGCGAGGTTCTGCTTCGCTGTGGCGAAATGGAACTGGTCTCGACAGCAAAACTGGATCCACAGTGCCGCAGCGCAACGGTTCGGATCGCTCCGTCAGAAATTGCTCTTTCGACCGGAAGCCTTGGCGATATCAGCATCCGAAATCGCATCGAGGGGAAGGTCACAAAAGTTCATCCCTGGGGTCGATCTTGCCTGGTGGAGATCGACGCCAAGGAACGAATACTGGCCGAATGCACCGTGGAAAGCTGCCGTGAACTGGGCCTGGAAGAGGGCCGTATCGTCACCATCCTGATCAAGGCCTCTGCGGTTCATCTGTATCTCCACGGGTAATACCGCTGCCGACCCAACAAAACGAAGGGTTGACCCGAACCCTGCTGGCGACTCCGATGTCGATAGGAGGTCCTCATGCTATCCACACTGTTATTGATGCTCACCCTGACCCATGTCCCCGCAACTCCACCGGAGCCCGCTGCTGTACCCATCCCTGCAACTGGGGATGAATACGAGCCGACCTGGGAGTCGCTCGATACCCACAAGACCCCCGATTGGTTCAACGATGCCAAGTTCGGCATCTTCATTCACTGGGGTGTCTACTCGGTGCCCGCCTTCTGTGACACGAGCACCTACTCCGAGTGGTATCAGCACTGGTACGACACCAATAGCCACGGCGGCAAGGTCAGAGACTTCCACCACCGGGTCTATGGCGAAGACTTCAAGTACCAGGACTTCGCTTCTCAGTTCAAGGCGGAACTCTTTGATCCAGCAGAGTGGGCCAGCATCTTCCGCAAGGCCGGAGCGAAGTACATCGTCATCACCAGCAAGCACCATGACGGCTACTGCCTCTGGCCCAGTGATGTCGCCAGTGAGGTTCGCGGGTACCCCTGGAACAGCGTCGAAACAGGACCCAAGAGAGACTTGCTTGGAGATCTGTTCGCAGAATGCCGAAAAGAGGGTGTCCGACCGGGACTATATTATTCCTTCATGGAATGGAACAGTCCGCTCTACTCCAACGACCGTCCCAAGTATGTCGATGAGGTGATGATTCCGCAGATCAAGGACATCATCACGCGATACCAGCCCGATGTGTTCTGGCCCGATGGAGAGTGGGATTATCCAGATACCGAGTGGCGCTCGACCGAAATTCTAGAATGGATCTACGAGAACTCGAAGAACCCTGCCGACATCGTCGTCAATGATCGCTGGGGTAAGGGACTACGAGGTCAGGTGGGGGACTACACCACCACCGAGTACGACAACCTTGGAAACTCATCGGGAAAAGGAATGAGAAAAGAGCGCCCCTTTGAAGAATGCCGCGGCATCGGCCACTCCTTTGCCTTTAACCGCGCAGAAAACTATGACATCTACTCATCTCGTACCGAGTGCATCCAGAAACTGATCGATCTGGTTTCCAGAGGCGGTTGCCTGCTTCTCGACATCGGTCCCGACGATGACGGCACCATTCCACTGATCATGGTCGATCGTCTTCTGGCCATCGGTCGCTGGCTAGATGTGAATGGAGAGTCGATCTACGGAACCACCAGAGGTGCATTGCAGAAGCTCTCCTGGGGTCGCACGACGACCAAGGAAAATACCCTGTACTTGCACCTCTATCAGTGGCCCGAAGATGATCAGCTGACCGTCACTGGCCTGGTCACCGGTATCGAGAACGCGGTGTTGCTGGGAGACCGTGTCGAGGGGCGTCAACTTCCCATCCAGACCTCGGACGGAGGATTTCCGGTGATCTCCCTTGCGGGCCTCCATCCGGATGAACACGTCTCGGTCATCCGATTGCAACTGGAAGGCCCTCCCGTGGTCGACAATGCGTTTCGCCCCGACAGCAAGGGCGTGCTCAAACTACACGCATCGAATGCGGAGATCGACGGAGGGAAGCTGCGCCTGGAAACCCTTCAAAGCCCCGGGCTAGAAGATGAACCCAATCTCGGCTACTGGACCGACACCTCCTCCACGGCCAGCTGGACAGTGGTGACCGTGCCTGGCCAGAAGTACAAGGTCGATGCGCTCTGTGCCGTCAAATCAACTTCGACCGGTGGCCATCTTTCGATTCAACTGGGAGCGAACCGAGCGAGCCTCAGCATCGATCAGGGGACCGGGGGCTGGAATCAATTTGAATGGCAGAAATTCGGAGAGATCACAGCCACCAGCAATCGTGATCAACTGACATTGAAGGCTCTCGAGGTCGGCCCCGAAGCATTGATCAACATCCGACAACTGGTCCTGACGCCGATGATTCAGGAGTGAGAGGCTAACGATCGATCCCTCGGGGTCAGCATCTTCTCGATGCGGACCGAATATCGATAAAGAACAGGGACCACCAATAAGGTCATCATGGTGGCCACCATCAATCCTGAAACAAACACGGTGGCAAATGGGCTCCACCTCACATCGAAGTGGGGAATCCCGATGGCCATCGGCAGCAACCCTGCAATCGTCGATACGGTGGTCATCAAAATTGGCCTCAACCGTTCATGACCTGCGAGTCTCAACGCATCATCAAGATCCTCTCCCTCGGATCTTCTGCGCTGGATGAAATCGACCAGCACGATCGCATCGTTGACGACGATCCCTGTCAGCCCGACCATTGCGATCCCACCCAGAATCGTGATGTAAGATCTTTCCGCTCTGATCATTCCATCGGGGAGTAGATCGGAAAAGAGCGCCAGCAATGACATGACTATGACCACTCCGGTGAAGGCAAAGGCGACATTGCTGAGAACCACAAAAGGATGGCTCCAGGAACGAAATTGCGTCGCCATGATCAGATAGATGATGAAAATGGCGATCCACAACGCAACCAGGAGACTCTCAAAGGATCGCTGAGTTCCCTGTGCCTCTCCTTCATAACTGAATGAAACACCCGCTCTCAATCGGACCTCGTCTCCCAGTTCCTGATCGATGACATAGGCGACCGAATCAGAGTTGACGATCGCATCCGGGGTCAGGTTGCCGTTGATGTTGACCGACCTCTGGTAATGACGACGGCGCAGGATTCCCGGCTCACGATCCCCGCTCACCGAACCGATCTGGCCAAACCGAAGTACTCCGCCATCTTGTCCGCGGGTCAATGGCAAGTTGAGTAGCATGGTCGGATCCGCCACCGCATCTTTCATGAATCTGACCCGGATCGGAATCTCATCATCGGAGCGCAGGTAATCTCCTGCATAGATGCCATCAAAGGCTCCCGCCACGAACAGTCGCACCTGCGCAGGATCGACCCCATGGACCGCCAGGGCTCTATTATCGGGATGAAACTTCATCGCTGTGGTCTCTTGATCGAGATCGCTGGTCAAATCAACAACACCCTCAAGACGTCCACCGGCGCGAGATTCTTGCACCAGAAGTCGGTAGGTGCGACGAGCAATCTCATCGACCGCTTCGAGATCACTCCCCTGAATCCGCACCGTGACCGGCGCACCGAGGGGAGGGCCATCCTTCTGCGCAGTGATCTCCAGCTGAACCCCGCGCTCGAGCCACTTGTCGACCATCTGATCTCTCAGGGCCATGATGGCAACATTGGAGTCCTCGAAAGCTCGTGTTGCCCGGGGAGGAAATTCAGCGAGGATCAAACCGACCTGATGACTGAACTGCGGTCTGTATGTGGTGTCCAGTTTCATTCCCGACAGACCGACAGCCGCCTCGACATAACCGGTCGCTCGCAGTTCCATCGAGATCTCGCGCACGATCCGATCCGTCTCCTTGAGGCCGGTGCCCGGTGGAGTGTTGACGCCGATGTTAAGAATCGACGAGTCCTCCGGGAAGAACACCAGCTTGAGCATCGGACGCATCCCGAGACCCGGTCCGATCACGCTCTGGGTGAGGACTCCGATCGATCCGACAAACAACAGTGCGGCGATCATGAGAACGCCGAATCCATGTTTCAGACTCCAGAGAAAGAACTTGTCGTACGCACGAGACAACTTTCCCGATAATCCAGGACGCTTCAGGTATTTTTCGATTCCCTCCGACTCTTCCACCACATCGACCGGCTCTGGCCCAAACAGGCGATCCAGATCGTTGACATGTGAAGGCAGGATCACCAGGCACTCCACCAAACTGACCGCCAGAGCGGTGGCGACACTGATGGGTAGGATCGAAAAGAAATCACCGACAGTTCCGGTCATCAATAGCATCGGCAAGAATGCCGCAACCGTGGTCAGGGTTGCAGTGGTGACAGGGACGATGACTTCCCGTGTGCCATCGATGATGGCGTCACGAGGATTCTTGCCCTTCTCTCGATGCCTGCGGATGTTTTCAAGAACGATGATCGCATCGTCGACGATGATTCCCACCGTCAATACGAACCCGATCAAGCTCACCTCGTTGATGCTTCTGTCCAGGGCATAAAAGACGATCAGTGTGCCGAGCAAGGCGAACATGATTCCGCTGACTGTCAATACAGCCGATCGGCAAGTGAAGAAAACAAACAATCCGAGTGAACCGAGCGCCACCAGTTCCATCGACAGGTCCTGGCTAGAGGCGACCACGACCGTCGAGATGACGGTTAACAGTAACGCCACAGCAGAAGAGGAAATCCCCTTCTTGCTGAGGAAGAAGTAGAGGCTCGCGATCACCAGTCCCAGCGCCAGGAACAGGCTATCGTGAAGCACTGACATCGAGTCGTTGATCTTACGAGTCGAGTCGAGAATCGCATGCATCTCGAATGGTTCCGAAGCATGAGAGACCTTGAAGTTCTCCATCACCTGGATCACTTCGTTCCGCACCGTCTTGGCATTGGAGAGGCTGTCCTTGAGAACCCGACAACCAATAGCCTCTCTTCCATCGAGACTATTGCCCACCGCCTCCGGAATCGGCTGAACACCTGTCGAGAGCGGATCGACCAGATCCGCCACCGTGACAAAGGAACCCTGTCCGTCGCTTCTGACCACCACATCGAGAACATCTGCAGGATCCCTCGGGCGTGTATCGATGCGGATCGTTCTCTCACCGAGGGGAGTATCAATCTGACCCGCCGGTTGTGAGCCACCACTGGCCGCCAGCGCTTGTAGGACCTCAGAAAATGTCACTCCGTAACGATCTAGTTTGCCGGGATCGAGAGGAACCTCGAACTGATCGAATTCCTCGCCCGCGAAATCGACACGCTTGACCCCGGAAATTCGTTCCAGTTGATCCCTGAGTTCCTTGGCCAGGATGGTCAGAGCGCGCTTGTCGAGATCACCATTCTTCTGATTGACCAGCATCACCTGGATCACCGGCACCCATGCATCGACATCCAGTTCCATGAAGATGGGCTGCAACGTCTTCCCGTTGACCTGAGGAAGTCCATTGAGTGCCGACATCACGCGGAAGCGGAACTGGTCGTACCCCGCCTCCATGTCACCAGCATCATCGATCTTCACGATCACTTCGCTTCGCCCGGGAACCGAAGTACTGGCGACATATTCGGTTTCCTCGAGACCCCGTATCGAATCCTCGATGGGGCGCGTGACCAATCTCTCCACTTCCTCGGCAGAAGCTCCCGGATACCTCAGGGTCACCTGAACCTGGCGAAAAGAATTGTTCGGGAAGACCTCGACCGGCAGACTTGGGATCGCCACCACGATGGCATACATGATCATGCCAAAGAACACGACATTGATCGGGATCGAGAACTTGAGGATATGGGCGAGTACTTTACGCAAGCTGACGGCCTCCTATGGCGCGACGATCACCGCTGCTGCCGGCAAATCTCCTGGCAAGACGATCCAGCCATCTTCATCGGATCGAACAGGTGTCACGACGTGCAACTTTCCATTCTCGGTTTTCAAGACCCATTGCTCAAGTCTGCGACCAAGGAAGCGATGCGGTACGCGAACACCTCCCGACTGGTTCGGAACATCAAGGGACACCCTCATCTCGATTCCACCGCCAGTTTCCAGCGGCTCGAGGTCTATCTCCTCGGCAGGAATTCGGATCACGACCCTTCGGCGTCTGGTGAGTAGATCGGGGATCGCTGCCACGAACTTCACCGTTCCGGCGATGGCCGCGCCGCTGGATACCCGCTGAATCTTCAGTGGTCCAGTAGAGAGGACCTGGATCTCCTCTTCTACCATCTGGACATCGATCTCGAAGTAGGAGAGATCGACGAACACCATCAGTGGCTCGCCCGGCACAACGCCCGCTCCCGGCTCAGTGTTGCGCTGCTCGACTCGCCATCCAGCAGGTGCTTTCAGGGTGAGTTTGTCGATTCTGGCCTCGATCACGGCGACCTCGGAAGCGGCCGCCAGCGATGCAGCAGCAGCAGCGGTGCGAGTGACTTGCGCGACCTCTAACGAAACCCGAGCTTCCTCTTCCGCCAGAATCGCCTGGTCGAGAGCGCTCTCGGATGCATCGCCGCGGGTGTGGAGTTCTCGGATCCGCTGCAGATCCCTGCTGATGATCCGGGCCGCGGTCTCCATCTTGCGCATCACCAACTCCGCCCTGATCTCATCATTCGTGGAGATTTCAAAGGCGATCCGTGCTCCCCGGAGCATTTCCTGCTCGACCGAAGAATCGAGCAGAATGATCGGCACCATCGTTCCATACTGGCCCGGTACCATGTCCCCTTCATCGAACAACACCTGATGAACCCGCTGAGGAATGGCGGAAGCCACAGTCAGCGCTCTTCCGGGCCTGGAGAAGGCCGCAAAGGACCGGGTGGAAACGGCGGGGTGATCGAAGGGACGCCAGGTGTCAGGGGTGTCGATCGGGGCGGGGACACCAAAAGTGGCTATCGAAAGGGTCCAGATAAGAGTGTAAAACACTGTTGGCCTCCGGATCGACATGGTTGTCAGTGCTGCGAGTTGCCGGATACCTTGTAGATCCGGTGGGTTCGCCAGTACCTGAATCTAGCATGGCAACTGGCTGCCCAAGCGTCAATCAAACCCATCGTGGATAGAAGATGGAGCGTGAAATGGACCGCTGGCTTCAATCGATCTGTTGTCTTCTTCTCTGTTCCTGCGGCATCGTTGCCAATGCAGCAGATGATGCCCTTCTGGAAGAGGAAGCCTTTCGTAAACTCCACCGGTTAATAGGGGACCAGGCCCCGGAGGTGTCGGGTACAGATGTCCAGGTAGGCTCCACTCGTGGCTATCTATCGCTCCCCAAGACGCGCCAGAAAACTCGCAGTGCGGTGATTCTGTTCCACGAGTACTGGGGGTTGAATCCGAATATCAAACACTGGGCCGATCGACTGGCCCGCGAAGGTCATGCCGCTCTCGCCATCGATCTTTACGGTGGCAAGATTGCCAAAAATTCGAAAGAAGCGATGACCTTGATGCGTGGCGTCCAGCATAACATTGCTGCCAAGACGATTGCCGATGCTCTTCGATTTGTCCATCGCGATGAGAGAGTCGATGCGGAACGTGTAGGAAGTATCGGTTGGAGTTTTGGTGGAACCTGGGCCCTCGATGCAGCGATGCACCACCCAGGAATCGATGCCTGTGTCGTCTATTATGGCAAGACCACATCCGATCTGGAAAAGCTCTCGGGTGTAGGGGGTGCGGTACTGGGAATCTTCGGCAAAAACGATCCGAGTATTCCCCAGCAGCAAGTCGATTCATTCAGATCAGCTCTCGAGATGGCAAAGATCCGCCATCAGATCCATACCTTCGAAGCAGGGCATGCCTTCGCCAATCCCAGCGGGAGTCGTTATGTCGCCGAGGCCTCGATGAAATCCTGGGTTCTGGTGCGAGAGTTTTTTGCGAGAGAGTTGCAGCCGAAGAAACCGGCAGAAAAGAGTCCTGACAAGCAGAAGAAAGTCGAATCGCGGTGATCGATCCCGATCCAGTCGGACTCCGGGTGATCTGCAACTTGCTGGAATCGGTAGCCGAGGAGATGGGGACTACCCTCGAACGATCTGGAGTCTCCCCCAATATCAAGGAGAGGCTCGATCACTCCTGCGCCATCTTTGACGGCGATGCGGAACTGGTCGCGCAAGCCGCTCATATTCCAGTCCACCTCGGTGCCATGCCAATTGCGGTCAAGGAAGCCGCCAGGCTGTGCCCTCTGGCGGAAGGCGACATCGTGCTACTCAATGACCCGCAGCTGGGCGGAACCCATCTACCGGACATCACCACGGTTCAAGCATTTCGTCTCGATCCTTCCGATGAACACCCGATCGCCTATCTCGCCACCAGGGCACACCATGCAGATGTGGGCGGAACGGTTCCCGGATCGATGGGCATCACACGATCATTGAAAGAAGAAGGTGTAGTGATCTCCCCGACCACCTGGGTCCGAGAGGGAAAACGACAACTCGGTATCGAGGATCAACTGCTGAAAAAGATGCGCAATCGCCCCGAGAGAATCGGTGACTTGCTCGCTCAACGCGCCGCACTCGATGTCGGATCCAAGGGACTTCATCGCATCATCAACAGGATCGGACCCGAGGATCTCCAGGATGGATTTCAGCGACTACAGGATGCCGCCGATCGACATACCCGAGCACTGCTGACCTCGATCCCCAACGGAACTTATAGCGCATCCGATCAACTCGATGACGATGGAATTGAAGACTCCCCGCTGCCCATCGTGGTCAAGATCCAGATCCAAGATGATCAGGCGATCTTCGACTTTAGCGGCACCGCGAATGCCTGCGCAGGACCGCTGAACTGTAACGAAGCGGTGGTGCTCTCGACGATCCAGTACGTGATCAGATCTCTGGCCGGAGAAGAGATCCCCTCCAGTGGTGGCACATTACGTTCGGTACAGGTGGTCATTCCGCACGGCAGTCTTCTCGACCCACCCGAAGGAAGTCCGGTGGCGGGGGGAAATGTCGAAACTTCCCAGCGCCTGGTGGATGTTATCTTGCTAGCACTGGCACCGGCACTGCCGCAACTGATCCCCGCTCAATCCCAGGGAACGATGAACAACCTGGTGATCGGCGATGAGGCAGGCGCCTACTATGAAACCATCGGTGGAGGTTGTGGTGGTGGTCCCGACCGCTGTGGCGCCAGTGGCCGACATGCACACATGACCAACACACTCAATACGCCCATCGAGCGACTCGAACACTCGCTGCCGGTGAGGGTCACACAGCTGGGGCTTCGCAAGGGATCTGGTGGAGACGGAATTCATCGAGGCGGAGATGGTGTCATTCGAGAATACCAGTTGCTGGAACGTATGCAGGTTTCGATCCTTTCCGAGAGGAGAGTGCACCCTCCTTCGGGAATCGCTGGAGGAGAAGATGGACTGCAAGGGAACAACACCTTGTTGGATGATCAGGGTTCTCACGACCTGCCAGGGAAGTGGCAGGGCGTGATCGAAAAAGGCGCCTCCATCCGAATCGAAACTCCTGGTGGAGGCGGATGGGGGAAGGCACCAGATTAGGTACCACTCGGCCATCCAGTGAGATACCATCCGGCCTCGTAAAACCGCAGAAAGATGAACATGACAACTTCACCCATCGAACTCAATCATGTCACGAAAACATATGGCGACTTCAAAGCCGTGGATGACATCTCGTTCTCGGTTCCGGAGGGAACCATCTGTGGATTTCTCGGACCCAACGGCGCCGGAAAAACTACCAGCATCCGCATGATGCTCGACATTCTCCGCCCCAGTTCAGGGACCGTTTCCATTCTTGGCGCGCGCCGAGCCCTCGATGTTCGCAGCCGGATTGGATACCTGCCCGAGGAGAAGGGTCTCTACAAGAAGATGACTGCCACCGCGATGATTGCTTACTTCGCCACACTCAAGGGGGTTGCAGGCGGGGAAGCGAAGAGAATTGCCAGCGAGCTGCTCGAAAAATACGGACTCGGTTCTTTTCAAAATCACAAGTGTGAAGCCCTCTCCAAGGGGATGGGGCAAAAGGTCCAGGTTCTTGCATCCATCGCACACGATCCTGATCTGGTGATCCTCGACGAACCATTCAGCGGCCTCGACCCGGTCAACCAGGGTGTCATGGAAGAGGTGATCCAGGACATCCGCTCTCGCGGCAAGACCATTCTCTTCTCGACCCATGTCATGTCCCATGCGGAAAAAATCTGTGAACGAGTGGTCATCATGGCTGCAGGACGTCTGGCGTTCGACGGTACTGTCGATGAGGCAAAATCGCTGCTTCCCAGAAGAGTTCGGGTCAAGGGAAAGGGTGCCGGAGCGGCTCTTGAACAGCTGAAAGATGTGACTCATTCAAGCCCCTCATCAGATGGTCGAGAAGGGGTGGTGGAGTTTCAGTTGCGAGAGGGCGCTGACCCACAACAACTACTCAAATGCGCCTTCGACCAAAACATCTCACTGGAAGTCTTCGAGGTGGTCGATCCCAATTTGCATGAAGTGTTCGTACATCTGGTTGGCGAAGAAGCCAGAGAGGCGGCATACCGATGATGCAAATCTACCGGATTGCCCACCGGGAATACATGGAGAACGTCAAGACCAAGGGGTTCTGGATCGGCATCCTCCTTTTCCCCATCTTGATCTGGATGATGATCGAGCTGCCAAAGTTTCTCGAAGAGCGTGGTATCCCGACCAGGCATCTGGTCATCGTGGATCGAAGCGAAAGCCTCGGAGAAATCGCCCGCCAACGAATCACCTTGCTCAATCGTCAAAAGACACTCGGTGAACTCCAGCAACACATGGCGAAGGCGACCGAAGAGCAGCGCCAAGAAAAGATGGAAGAAATAAACATCGATCCGGACCAGCTGCTGGATCAACTGGAACAAGGCCTCGAGCAACTGGGGAATCCAGATCTGGAAATCCAGCCGTTTAAACCCGATCAATTGGTCAAGATAGGCGATCTTCTCCCGGAACAGATGCTGCTCAACGACCTCCAGTGGAACAACATCAAGAAACTACTACTCAGCCAGTTGCCGGATGACGCCGCAGAATTCATCGAGCCACCACTACGCTTCAAGGAGGTATCGCTTCCCGAAGGGATCTCACTGACCGATGGCAACCAGCAGATCGAAGATGCACTGCGGCCATATTTGAGGTCAGAGATGATGCTGAAGTCGGGCGATGAAGAGGTGGAGTTGTTCGGCCTCTTGATCATCCCCGAGGATGCCCTCGAACCCGAAGGCAGGGTTCGCTTCTGGTCATCCAATCTCGCCGACACCGACCTCATCGATGCCGTCCTTGCCTCTCTCAGCGAGGAGGCCCGACAGCAGGAGTACGATCGTCGAGGGATTGAATCGAAGGCTGTAGCCGAGGTAGCCTCGATGAAGGTGCGTTCGATAAAATTCAATCCAAACAAAAGTGAAGGCGATGAAAAGGTCGGCATCCGCGACAAGATTCGCCAGTATGCGCCCATCGGCTTCGTCTACATGCTCTGGGTCGCCATCTTCACGATAGCCCAGATGCTGCTCAACAACACCATTGAAGAGAAGTCGAATCGCCTCATCGAGGTGCTTCTCTCATCGGTCACGACCACCGAGTTGTTACTGGGGAAAGTATTCGGCGTGGCAGCCGTTGGCGTGACGATGCAGTGCGCCTGGATCGGCTCCTTGATCGGAATTCTGAGGTACAAGGCGGGACCATCCGCCACCTGGATTGCCGACTTGATCGCTGCGGTCATCACCCCGGAATTGCTGGGGGGGTTCGTCTTCTACTTCATTGCAGGCTATTTCTTCTATGCATTCCTGTTTGCTGGAATCGGTAGCATCTGTAACACCATCAAAGAAGCGCAGAATTTCATGAGCCCGTTGATGCTGTTGATGATGGTTCCCCTCGGAACGATGACCTTCATTCCCAATGATCCCAATGGGGCCATCGCCACCACCCTCTCGTGGATTCCTCCCTGGACTCCATTTGTCATGATGAACCGAATGGCAGCAAGTCCTCCCGCTTCGGAAATCTATGGCACGGCGATCATGCTGCTGATCTCGGTAGTCGTGGTCTTCTGGCTCTCGGCCAAGATCTTTCGGATTGGAGTTCTTCGGTCGGGACAACCGCCAAAACTACTCGAACTTTTCCGCTGGCTCAGAGGTTCTCACTCTTGAAGGATGATGTCGGAGAACTTCGTTTCCTCTGGAATGGTCTTGGATTCGTCGCCTTGGCGCTGGGGATCATTGGCATTCCGCTCCCGATATTACCGACCACTCCATTTGTCATCTTGGCTGCATTTTTCTTTTCCAGGGGATCACCTCGTTTCCATCGATGGATCCTTCAACACAAGAGATTTGGCAAGATGATTCGTAACTGGGAGGAACACGGTTCGATCTCGAGGAGAGCCAAGGCGTTCGCAACCATCCTGATCCTGCTGGGGTTATCGATGCCATTCTACTTCATGGCAGAACAGTTCAGTCAAACCTCCAAGGTTGCCTCGGCAAGTCTGATAGCCATCGGATGGTGCTTCCTCATGACCCGACCGGATGGTCCTCAAGAGGATTGATAGAGGCTTCCATTTGCGGTGGCGAGGTAGGGCGCCAATGGAATCTCTTCCTGCTTGATGAAGCCATGGTCTGGCAGCTGGCCCTCATTCACCATCTCCACCACGGCGGCGACTGAACAGGCTGTGGTCCAGCTGATGGCGCGCCATTCGACCCCATCGATGACTATCGGGCGATACTGCCCCGTGAACTCCTCACGTTGCAACTCTCCGTTGATTCTTCCCTCGACTGCTGCGTGAACATAGACCACGTCTTCTCTCACCGCAGGACACGCCTCGGTGAGGATCCGTGCGGCCTCTTCACGATCTCGGTACATGCCTAATTCATTGAGGAAGAAGTTCATCTGATGGCAATGCCCGGGGTATCTCATCGTCTTGTAGTTGAGTGTCTCGACCTTGCCTTGCCAGGTTTCGCACATCGTCCCCAATCCACCCGATGTGGTGAACGCTTCCAGCTCCATTCCACCGATGAAGACCTTCTCTACCGCTTCCAGAGATGGCACCAGTGCCCGCTCTCCTCGTGCGATGACCTCACAATCATTGAGGTATTCATTGATCACGCCCGCTGAAGACCAGGTGAAGGAGTATCCCAGTTCACCACTGGGATGTTCTGGAAGCGCTCCGACTCGCAGTTCGATGGAGCGAACGCTTTCAAACCTGGATGCCAGGTCAGCGCCGACGATGCCGATGAAACCAGGAGCCAACCCGCATTGCGGGGCCAGCGCACTCTTGGCCGCCGGTGCCATTTCAAGGATGGCGTTGGTGGTCGGTACATCTTCGGTCAGATCGAAGTAGTGAACACCCCGATCAAATGCCGCCTGGGCCACCGGAAGATTGAACCGGTAGGGGAGGCAAGAAACCACTCCCTGACATCCTTCCAGCGCCTTGCCCAGCGCCGCAGCATCGGAGACATCGAGGACCTGGCTGGAAAAGGTCAAGCCGTCCACTGGACGAGCATCTCCACCGTGTACTTCGAATCCAGATCTCTTCAGAAGGGTGCCTACCAGGCTTCCCACTTTACCGAGACCCACCACGAGTACCTTGTCGATGATGTTGCTCATCACTGCTCCTTCCAGCGGCCGAACTGAAGTCAAACTCTCGAGTGCAGTATCCTATCGGCCGTGACACTTCTGACAAGCAGACCGGATGGCAAAGTCGGCGTTTCGGAGCCAGAAATACCCCGAAACGCCGACTCCAGAACCAATACTCGACAATCCTTGATCAGGTCAAATCCTCCGCTTTCGGGTAACACTTTCGCCCCGGTCGACACTCCTGCGGACATACATCATCTCCATCGGGACCATGGTAGGCCATCGTCCGGAGACAGTGGAAAAACGCCGTATCTGCGGTGAAGGAATCCTCGAAGGCACTGCGACGATACTCCGTGTTGAGCACCATCGTTTTGGTACGAAGACAGGGGCACACATCTTCGGGAAGTAATTCTGGTTTCTGCATCGCCATGCTAACCCTCCTTCTTCTCGCCGTTGAGCTTGCGAATCGCCTTGGCCATCAACCCTCGAAGCATCGGAACCTTGTAGCCATTTTGCGAGAGGGGAGTGGATCCTTCTCCGATCTTCTTCTGCAGCGCCTGAATACAGTCGGCATCGAGTTCTCCTGCAGCGATGATTTGCTCCAGGTCCGCCCTTCTCAAGGGTGCCGGAGATACTGCGCCGAGGACCACACGGTGATCTCCACGACGCCCTCCACGCTGATAGAGCACGGTGACGCTGGCCTGTGCCCAGTCAAAACTCTGTTTCTCACGGGCTTCGGTGTAACTCCATTTTTCGGTGCGATTCTTCGCCGGCAACAACACGGCAGTAACGATCTCTCCTGGCTTCAGTGCCACCTCTCTTGTCGGGTCTTGCTCGGGAGTCAAGAAGAACTGATCCGCGGGCACCTCTCGCTTCTCGAGCGATTCAACACTCGACTGGATCTCGATCGAGGCTCCGTAGGCCACCAGCACAGGGGCCACGTTGGAGGGCTGAGTCATCGCGCAGACCTGATTGCCGAAGATCGCATGAAACTCGTTCTCGCCATCTCGAGCCCAGCAACCACTGCCGCCATTCTTGGCGCAGGAGTAGCCCTCGTGACGCAGATACCAGCAACGTGGTTTCTGGCAGATGTTGCCGCCGATGGTCGCCATGTTTCTGATCTGAGGCGTTGCAGCGTTGCCGATCGTCTCGGCCAAAGCCGCAAAACCCTCCTTGACCTGTAGGTTCGTGGCCACGTCATTCATCGTGACCAGCGCGCCAATCCGCACCCCGTGGTCCGTCGATGTGATCTCTCCGAGACCTCCGATGCGCTTCAGGTCCACCACCATCTCCGGAGTGGTGATGTACTCCTTGATTCGTGCCAACAGGTCGGTACCGCCTGCGATGAACGGCACATCGGAACTCTGCTGCAGAGAACTGGCTTGCTCGATACTGCCGGGTAGAGCGACCTTGAATGGTTTCATAGCCGTGCCCCCTTCTTCTTCGGTTGAGCCGCGGATTTCTCATTACTCGCGATCGCTTCCAGCACTCGACGAGGAGTGATGGGTACCTCGAACACTCGCACCCCGATCGCATCGGCGACCGCATTGGCGACCGCTGCTGCAGTCGCCACGATGGGAGGCTCGCCAAGACCCATCACTTGAGTATTCGATTTACCGTTGTAGACATCGACCAGCACCACGTCGATCTCTGGACAATCGACGGATCCGAGGATCTTGTAGTTCTCCAGGTCGTCGTTGAGCATCCGTCCCTTGTGGCGGTCCATGATTCGCCGTTCATGCAGGGCGAAAGAGACCCCCTGGATGACTCCACCTCGCACCTGGCTCTCTGCAGTCATCGGGTTGATCAACTTGCCAGCGTCTGCCACGGCGACCACCTTCTTGACCCGTACCACACCGGTCTCCATGTCGACTTCTACCTCTGCTGCCTGAACCCCGGCATTGGTGTCGGAGAACCCGGCGTAGTTTCTCCTCGGGCGCGCCTTCAACACCTCGATGGCATCGTCATCCATCAAGGAACAGGCATCCTTGAAGGAGAGACCCGTGTCGCTGCCATCATTGCGAATCACCCGCGCCTTGCGAAGATCCAGATCTGCCGGATCCCAGCCCTTTCTTTCCGCCACCACCGCCAACAACTCCTTCTTGGCGTAGTGGGCGGCGAGTCTCGCCGCCGGGGTCAAGGTTCCGATGGTGGTGGACCCACCGCTCATCGGGCCCTGCGGATCATTGGTATCACCGATCCGTGTCGAGACCATTTCCAGTGGAATGCCCAGTTCCTCGGCAGCCACCATCGCCATCACTGTTCGGGTGCCGGTGCCGATATCCTGGGCGCCGTTTCTGATCTCCACCGCCCCGTCCTTGGCGATGCGAACCAGAGCGCTGGCACCACCGCCGCCGGCGGAGAACCACAGATTGCTGGCGATCCCCACGCCACTACAGATGGTGGCGGACCCACCGCGAACTCGGGTTCGGTCCCAGCCGATTCGCTCGCGAGCAATGTCGTATTCCTTGGCCCGGATCGGGTGGTCGTCATTCATCTTGCGAAACTCGATGGGGTCGACCCCGTCGATGGAATGTGCCGCCATGTCCATCATCTGCTCGAGGGCAACTGAACCCTGCGGCCAGCCCGGAGCACGATGGGCCCTGGCCCCTCCACAGTTGGTTCGCACGCCGTATTCGACCTTGTCGATCTCTCCCAGCTGGTAGATTCCATCGTTGTGGGCTCCGGCTCCGCCGATGCCGCTGCCCGGGGTTCCCCAGCTGCGAATTTGCAGCCCCTGGATGATGCCGTCCTTATTCACTCCCATGCGCATCTTCTGCAGCGAGTCGGGGCGATTTCCTGCGCTGGTCTGCTCACCCGAACGATCCAGCATCATCTTGACGGGAACTCCTGCTTCCTTGGCCAGCAAGGCTCCGATGACTCCCTCGCGACCCGCCGAGAACTTGGAACCAAATCCACCTCCGACGTACTCGGAAAGAACTCGACACTCACTCGCCTTGACCTGGCCCCTGCCGCTGGTCAACTCGCCACGGAATCCAAAGGTCGCCTGGGTCGATGCCCAGCACACCAGCCTTCCATCTTCCCAGCTGCAAACAGCGCCATGAGTCTCCAGCGGTGCGTGCGTCTGGACCTGCGTTCGAAAGGTGCCCTCGACCACCGAATCTGACCCGGCGAGGATGGCATCGACTTCCTTTTCTCTTCGGGCCATCTGTTCCACCACCTGGCGATCGGCGTCCGGGTCGGCATTGCGACCACGGCGCCGACCGCGAGTACGAGGGCTGACTCGCTGGACATTCTTCTGCTCGCCTCGACCCACCTGAGGAGCACCCTCAGCCATCGAAGCATCGATGGTGACACAGTGCTCCTTCACCTGGTAATCGACGACAATCGCACGCATCGCCGCATCTGCCTGCTGTTCCGTGTCGGCGGCGATGGCCGCCACCTCGGCACCACAATAACGAGCGGTCGAATCCTCGAAAGTGTCGGGCACCGTCAACGCTGACCGAACTCCCGGCATCGCCCGGGCAGCAGTCAGATCGACCGAACGGATCTCGGCATTGCCGTGGGGGCTCCTGAGGATCCTGCCGTGAATCAAGCCGGCCGGCTGCTGGTCCTGAGAAAACTTCGCCGTACCGGTGACCTTGGCCACCGCATCGAGACGCGGCTTGCGCTGGCCCACCACGTCGAGCGGCTGATCTGGTTGCCAGGGAGGGATATCCCCATCCTGCAGTCTCACCGTCAACGGGTGAAACTGGTCACCGAAGCCAACCTGGATGGTGATCTCTTCTGCCATCACTTTCCTCCCTTCCGGGAAGCGTGCTCGACCGCCTCGATGATGTTCTGATAGGTCCCACATCGACAGATGTTACCGGCGATCCCCTGACGGATCTGATCCCGGTCAGGAGTGGGGTTTTGATTCAATAGCGCGGTGCAAGAGACGACCATTCCCGGAGTACAAAAACCGCACTGCAGGGCGTCCTTTTCGACAAATGCCTTCTGCAAGTCGGTCAAGTTCTCCGGCGTCCCGATTCCTTCGACGGTGGTGATCTCACGCCCCATCGCATCGATGGCCAGCATGCTACAACTATCGACGGTGCGCCCATCCAGCAACACGGTGCATGCGCCGCAGGAACCACGATCACAGACCCTTTTGGTTCCGGTCATCGCATGATGCTCGCGAAGCAAGTCGAGCAAGGTCGTGCTCGGGGGCGCCTCGACCTCGCGAATCTCGCCGTTGATCTTCAATCGGATCGAGATCGACCCGGGTCCGACGATCACCGGGTCGTCGCTGACCTCTTGGCCCGCCTCGGTAACCGACGGGATCTTGGCCACCGTCACCACCGCTGCCGCCGCTCCTGCACCCTTGAGAAAATGCCGTCGGGAGACTCCTTCAGGCGAATCGTCGGCTCTCTTGTTCATCTGTCCTCCAAGCCATGGATACCAGCAAGATCGTAGCCTGAAGGAACAGGTCCAGATAGGAGCAGGCTTGCAGGAGCAGAAAGGGTGTAGATCGCCAGAGAATGGCGAATTCAAGAAAATGGAGATGTCAAGAAAACAGGCCGCCGAGGTTTCCCCCGACGGCCTGATTTAATTTGCAGACATTCAGTCTACTTCGCAGTAACCCTAGTAACTGCGACGAGGCGGGCCACCGGCACCGCGCTCGGGGCGAGGCTTGGCCTCGCTGACGCGGACGCTACGGCCATCCATCTCGCTACCATCGAGCGACTCGATGGCGCTCTGTGCGGAATCATCACTTTCGAAGGTGACGAAACCGAAGCCCTTACTGCGACCCGACTCGCGGTCCATCACGACCACCGCATCGGTGATGTCGCCACAGGACTCGAAGTGAGTACGAAGCTCGTTATCGCCAACTGCCCAGGGAAGACCCCCGACAAAAATTCTATTACCCATTTTCTCCCTCATCTCTCCCGCAGCCCCGACCGAAATCGAGGAAAGCAACCGGGGAGCATATGGCTGCTCTACGGACTCAAAAGCCGGCTTATGCCGGACGGAACACAAAACGCCCCTGACCACAAAATGACACAGTGTCATCCGTGGAGTGGACGGTAAAAACATTGAACATCGATGGAAAATCTCGACGAACCTGATGGAGCGTGCAACTGTGGATCGTACAGGTCAAAATCTAGCCACGCCCTTGCTCGTCGAGTATTCAGGGACTCCCAGTGGGGAACCTCCTGTGGCCGGGGAAACAACCTCGTCTCGGCACTTGCCGTGACATCAAGTCCCTGACCAACGCCGATTGTGACCACCCGAGGCTTATTTCGCAAGGGGAAGTCAGAATTCAATTGCGCTGGAGCCACACTTCCAGGGCCACGGCCAGCTTCTCATCTTTAATCTCTAACAGCAGTTCCTGCAACAAGTTACGAGATTCAGGAGTGTTGATCTGAACCAGCGAGGAGATGATCTCCACCGCATCCGAGCCCCGAGTCCAGTCCAATTCCAGAATATCTACCGCCCGAGGAGACCCCATATAGCTCAATGCGGCGATCTCGGAATCCTTCAATCCACGGCTCCTCGAGCAATACTCCAGCTCGTCGAGCCAGCGGGATAGAGTCTCGGATGAGACATCACCGCCACCCAGCAGGGCCAACGAACAGCTGTCCGATTCGGCCAGAAACTGCACCATCGAGCCAATCTTCTCCCCTGACCGCTCCTTCTCTCGCAGCATCAGCGCATACTGGAGCATCGGATCCGGCTCAGCGATGAGAGTGGCGAACAGCTGAGGTACCCAGTGGTTCTCGATCGCCTCCTGATATAGCGGCCCCAGTTCCTGGCCCGGTCCCCCCGACCTCATCGTCTGGAGAAATTCCTCGAGGTATTCGATGGTCTCGGTGGCGGCATCAAACTCACCCTGGGTGATCAGATCCAGTACTCCAGAGGCCATCGCCCGATAATTGGCGAGATATACCCCATCATCGAAGGCCAGAGTTGGGCCGAGCCGCTCGGCCGATGGACGCTCCAGCGGTGGATCCAGCGGCGCGGTCGGTTCCACCGATGGAACCGGCTGGGGGACCACCTGTTTTTGCGCCAACAGCAGTGCAATCCGCCCGTCGAGCCGCTGTTTGATCTCCTCGAAGGAGAGCACTCTCGCCTTCAACTCTTCCACCTGATTCCACGCCTCCTCGATGGAGGGATTCTCGACATCCGGGTCTGGATTTCCGGTGCCGAGGTACAGCCCCAGCAACAACCCCGACAGGCCCGCAAAGAGATGGGTGAGTAAGATCGTGCGGGTCGCCATCAGTCCTGTTTCCAGGCATCAGTGGAATCTGAGCCAGTATCCATTGTTACGACGATGTGGGAGGATCGCAACGAGTGTAAAACCACTACTGCACCGGTTGTGTCGCGGGTTTATCGTATCCGACAGTAGAAGGAGGACCGATGAACCGGACCCAACGACCCACACACTCTCTCCCCAACTGGCTGTTGAGGGCGAACCTGTCGCTGCTGACGCTGGTACTGCTGATCCTGGCGCCCAACACCGCGTCGCTGGGTCTCGAAGAGATCGGGTCCATCCGGTCGAGCGTCAGCGCGACCGCCGACACCCATCTACTGATCGAGGCACTCGATCGTGCTGACCGAGAAAAACTCGCCAAGAGCACTCCGGCGAAGATCCTCAGGGCGGTCACCAAGGGGGTTCGTATCGAGCGCCCCGAGCCCGGTACTCGCAAGGAAAAGATCACCGGCGAGGATGGGCGCCAATCGGATCTGTGGATCCATGTTCCCGATGCCCGAAAGAAAAAATACGGTCTCCTCATCATGCTTCACGGCTACGGCGGGAATGCCCGGCAACTGCTGACGGTCGCCTACAGCAAGTTCGCCAACCGAAACGGCTACATCATCGTCGGGCCCAATGCGATGAAGCCGCTGTCGGGGAAGAGCAACCCCGATCTACCGCCGGAGATCCTCGGGGCCCCGACCCGACACTGGTGGACCTATCGCTCCGATGGGATGGTGATGGCGATCGTCGACCAGCTCGCCGAGCGATTCCCCATCGATCACAACCGAGTGGTCCTTTCCGGCATGTCGATGGGGGGCTGGGGCAGCTGGAACATCGGAATGCGCTTTCCCGATCGCTTCAGCGCCATCATCCCCTTCGCCGGCGGGTTGCACATGGGAGACTATGCCACCGACACCTTGAGCGACAATTACTCGCCTCTCATCGATAACCTCAAGTGGTTACCTTCCTACAACGTGCACGGCAACACCGACAACATCGTACCGGTACGCTTCTCACAGATGCTGGCCGAGGAGTTGAAGTCCTACGACGAACTCGACGGTTCCGGCCACTACCTCAACTTTGACGAAAACGGCCCGATGATGCAGCGGGTGACCAAGTGGCTCACCCCGAGAAAACGGATCCTGCACCCTCCCGAGGTGACCCACACCATCATCAGCGATGATCATCCGCGCCAGCACTGGTTGCGCATCGATGCGCGAGCCGATCAGAAGCAAAACGCCACCATCCGCGGCAAGATCGACCGGAAGAACAACATCGACATCGAAACCGAGAATGTCGATGGCTTCACCATCTTCATCGACAACGATCGGCTCAAGGAAAAAAGCCGCATCACCGTGACTCACAACGGTCAGAAGGTGCACGATGGCAAGGTCAAGGAGACGGTCGAAGCGCTGATCGAATCGTGGAAGAATCGCCGCGATCCGTACCTGCTCCACACTCGCATGATCACCGTCGATGTCGGAGTGGAAGAGGACAAGAAGGAATCGGACAAGACAAAACAGAATGCGGCGAACTGACTCCGATTACGAGGCTCCGCACTCCAACCCAGGCAACCCGGCAAGGACCACCGATGGACGTGATCTTCAGCGATCAATGGTCTCCCAAGAGAATCGGCGAACTGAACGGGCAGCAGGTCATCCTGGCGAAGATCGAGGGCGAGTTCGTCTTCCACAAGCACGACGACGAAGATGAACTGTTCATGGTGATGAAGGGTCAGCTGTCGCTGGAACTGAGAGGGCACGACGAAGAGACCACCACCGTGGTGGTGAACCCGGGCGAGTTCTTCATCGTCCCCAAAGGCGTCGAACACAAACCGACCGCCACCGAAGAGACACACCTCTTGCTCTTTGAACCGTTGAGCACCCAACACACCGGCGATGTGCAGGCAGACATCACGGTAGAAAACTACGAGGAGATCTAGCATTTGAGCAAGTCGGCAGCGCTCGATCTTTCGGACACACCAACGACCGCCTTGCCCCTCACCGCGTCATCAGAAACATCAAGCCCAACGGTACAACAAAGACCCCAATCAAGACCAAGACCGCCAGCAAGACGCTACCGAGAGCTCGCCACGCAGAAAATTTGTGGGCCTGGCCCAGGCATTTGAGGCTGATGACGATCGCCCAAATAGCTCCAATCAATCCAATCAGCTTTAAAAATAACATCACAGAGGCCAACGCGGGATCGTTATCCAGCCGCGGCGTCGCAGAGGTAAAATTCTCGTCGCCAAAAAGGGCGATACTGGGAATCCACAGCAACCCCAACCAGATCCTGGGTATGCCTCCCCAGGCAATCGCTGCGCGAACCTCTCTTACGCTAGCACTGCCGCCGAGCCAACTGCCCGATTTTTGCAGAAGATAACCGCCCAGAAACAAACCAATTACTCCAGGTATCAAACCGCCGATGGCGCAGGCCAAAACTACGCTTTGCCAGGAGTCCACTGAATCGCCAAGGTATTGAGTTGAAGCATTTCTCAACGCGTCGAAGAAACCCAAGATGATCGCCAGCCATAGCACCAAGCGGGTCGGATCGGTGTCCAAAATCTGCTGCATCGTCGCTCGCGGTTGCAACCAGATGGAAAACCATGGATTGAAACCCTGCGACTCCTCGAATTCCTGATCCCCGAACTCCTGGTTCTCGAAATCCTGGTTCTCGAAATCCTGGTTCTCGAAATCCTGGTCCATCGATCCGCCTCCCTCAGGGTCACAATTGCCGACCGCCAACACCCTTCGCTCTCCTGCAAAAGAGAACGATTCGAACCTTGCCTTGCACTGGCGTGCAGTCTATTCACACGGAGCATTCTGCAAAAGAAACTACTCAGCAGAAATGGTGTGAGCGTTTCCTGTCTCGCCGGTCGAGAGCTCAATTGATCCTTTGCAGGACACAGACGACGGTTTTACCTGAAATGACGCGCTGATCCCGCACCCGTATCTGTGAAATTCCAACTATTGCCTGTCACACTCGCCGCTGATTACGGATTAGCAGGGGTAGGACTGCCCTCGGCAGTCTTACCTGGCTGTAATACCGCAGCAGGAGCAATGTGAAGAGGAGTTCGTCATGGTCGATACCAACCGGCGTCGTAGGTTTGCGCCATTCGTGGGGGCCTTGCTTTGCTTTTTCTTGACGATGATAACGCTTTTCCCCCCACTAGATGTGGGCGGGGGCAGCAACTCTGGCAGCCTCGGCCCGTTTCTCGGCTTCTTGCCGATTTGCTTCCTGATCATGGGATTCACCATGAAGGAACAAGACGATCGGACCCAGAAGCTGGAAACAGCACTGGCCGCGAGGGAAGAGAAAACTACGGAATGATCCATCCTGGCGGCAAGGCCGTAGCAGGAGAAATGTGAAGAGGAGTTCGTCATGACCATAGGGAAAAATTTGTTCTTGTCTGTCTTTAGAAAGATCAATCCGTATATGGGGGGCCTTTTTTGCGCCTTCCTGGTGTACCGCAATCTGGACGAGAGTGGTTCGGCTCTGCCTCTTCATGGGGTCCTCCATGCAGACAGCGGATACGGAACAACGCTATCGGATCCAGGCGCTGGAAACAGCACTGGCCGAGTTGAAACAGAAAACTACGGAGTGATCCATCCTGGCGGCAAGACCGTAGCAGGAGCAAGGTGAAAGGTGCTCGTCATGTTTGTGAGTGAATACGAGAAAGTGAATTTCTCGGCCAAGTTCTATTTGTATTTCGGTGCGTTAAACTTGTCTGTCATCGCAGCAGTCACTACGGCTGCTGCAGTTGTGAACTATCTCTCCACGAATCCAACCAGCCCTGGCCAGGATCCCGAAAGCAGTCAGGCGCTGGAGATGCTCTGGATGATGATGATCTTGCACCTGGTCATTTGGTTGCCCCTTTGCTTCGGGATGGTGGGTATGGCGATGAACCTGCAAGGTAAGAGGATCCAGGCGGTGGAACAGGAACTGACCAAGAGGGATGAGCTACTTACACAGTGATCTATCCTGGCGGTAAGACCGCAGCAGGAGCAACGAAAGGAACTGGTCATGACAGAAGAGAAGGGCCCACGGGGCTGGAACGAGGTGCTGGAGAACACTCTGGCCTACAGCCAGGAAAACAAAAGCCCAGATGGCTCCAGGTTTTGAAGATCCATCCATACGCGGCGGTACTCATCTATGTTTGGTTTTTCGCCGCCGATTAGATCCACGAGTGGTGGGTGGACAGGCCGGTGGACTCACTCACTGACTGGGAGAGTAACGGGGCTTTGTTTGTAATTTGTTTCCTTGCCATGGGATCGTGCATGAAGGGACAATACGATCGAATCCTGAAGCTGGAAACAGCACTGGCCGCGAGGGATGAGAATCCTGCCCGGTGATCCGCGATGGCCATCGCCGTGCGGCCACGATTGCGTTTCGACACGATGGCCTCTCTCGCCGAGGAACCCGATCGATTTCACCTGCTGGCCCCGCTGGCTCTCAGGGGCGAGTGCAGGCGATGCCATTGCCGTGCCAGCGAGCCTCGAGGGTCTGCTGGTCCCAGATGATCGCGCCCTCCAGCGGCTCGTAGATTT